>ERZ1292630.553-Hain-H41-02um-R3-553-length-38158-cov-7_pt1 | contig 38158 bp, 33 predicted proteins | sample MGYA00564408_ERZ1292630 | MGnify/ENA primary metagenome ERZ1292630 (study PRJEB36523, sample SAMEA6512641) | groundwater metagenome | collected 2019-01-08 | study: AquaDiva: Metagenomics assemblies of 32 groundwater samples
CTTTCTAACGGCCCGGGGATCCGGCAGCTGTGGCAAATGTTGTTGAAACAACCCGTATGCTTATCGGAAGATTGCCGATTTTTGGAATTTGCCTTGGGCATCAGATGCTTGGAAGGGCTTTTGGCGGCAAGACTTTCAAATTAAAATTCGGCCATCACGGAGTGAACCATCCAGTCAAAGATTTGAAGTCGGGGAAGATCGCGATTACCTCGCAGAACCACGGTTTTTGTGTGGATATAGATTCTTTGAATAAAAAAGAGATAGAGTTAACCCACGTTAATCTGAATGACCAAACTTTGGAAGGCATGCGCCATAAAAAGCTTCCGATATTTTCCGTACAGTTTCATCCGGAGGCAGGCCCCGGCCCAAATGACGCGGCGTATTTGTTTGATGAATTTGTAGGGTTGATGAAAAAACATAAATAAGCTGGATACACCCGGCGCAATCGGCGCCCGACGCAATAGGAATATGCGTCGGCATACGCTTGCTGCGTAAATGTGCGCCGGTGTGTCCTTACTGGACAATGCCCAAACGCAAAGACATTAAAAAAATCATGATCATCGGCTCTGGCCCGATTGTTATCGGCCAGGCTTGCGAATTTGATTATTCCGGAACCCAGGCATGCAAGGTGCTTAGGCAGGAAGGGTTTAAAGTGATTTTAGTTAATTCTAATCCTGCCACTATTATGACTGACCCGGCGATGGCGGATCGCACTTATATTGAGCCGATTACTCCGGAAATTGTCGCAAAAATTATTGCACGCGAGAAACCCGATGCGCTTCTCCCGACCCTCGGAGGCCAAACCGCGCTTAATACTACAGTAGCGCTTGCCGAAATGGGGGTATTAAAGAAATATAAAGTAGAAACTATCGGCGCAGATATTAAAGCGATCAAAAAGGCAGAAGACCGCCAGCTTTTTAAAGAAGCAATGCAGCGTATCGGACTCGACTTGCCTAAAAGCGGCAGGGCGTATAATCTTAAGGAAGCGATTCAGGCGGTTAAAAAAATAGGGTTTCCTGTGATTGTGCGCTCAAGTTTCACTTTAGCCGGAACCGGCGGAGGCATGGCCTATAATATTGACGAATTTAAAGAAGTCGCCAAGCATGGCCTTGAATGCAGTATGATTAGCGAGATCCTGATTGAAGAGTCAGTAGCCGGATGGAAAGAGTTTGAGCTTGAAGTGATGCGCGATCTAAAAGATAACGTAGTTATTGTTTGCTCAATTGAAAATTTTGATCCGATGGGAGTGCATACCGGAGATAGTATTACAGTTGCTCCTATTCAGACTCTCACGGATAAAGAATATCAGAAGATGCGCGATGCGGCAATTGCCTGCATACGCGAAATTGGAGTTTCTACCGGTGGTTCTAATATACAGTTTGCCCTGCATCCGGAAACCGGCAGAATGGTAGTAATCGAAATGAATCCGCGTGTTTCAAGAAGTTCTGCCCTGGCATCTAAAGCCACGGGTTTTCCTATCGCAAAGATTGCTGCTAAGCTCGCGGTAGGATATACTCTTGATGAGATTCCTAATGATATTACAAGGGAAACCCCGGCTTGTTTTGAGCCCGCCATAGATTATTGTGTTGTAAAAATCCCGCGTTTTACCTTTGAGAAATTTCCTTCTGCCAGCCCCGTGTTGGGAGTATCTATGAAATCCGTCGGAGAAGCAATGGCAATCGGCAGGACTTTTAAAGAAGCAATGCAGAAAGCCTTGCGTTCGATGGAGATCGGTAAATGGGGGCTTGAAAGTATCATGTTTAAAAATCCCAAGGATGCTTATCTTGATAACGATACTCAGGAAAAAATTTTGGCACATTTACGCGTTCCTTGCGCAGAGCGGATTTTTTATTTAGGGGATGCTTTTCGTGTAGGGATTGATTTAGAAAAAATCCACGAAGTTACTAAGATTGACCGCTGGTTTTTACATAATATAAATGAGATTATAATTTTAGAGCGGGAACTTTTATCTTCAAGTTTTCCGCCAGATAAAGAATTATTTAAGCGGGCCAAAGAGTATGGATTTTCCGACCGGCAGCTATCCAGGCTTTGGGATAAAAAAGAAATCCAGATACGCCAACTGCGCTTATCTTTAGAATTGGCTCCGGAATATAAGTTAGTCGATACCTGTGCCGGAGAATTCAAGGCGCATACCCCGTATTATTATTCTACTTACGATCATTAAAAATATGGCAATACATGTAAAATTTCTAGGCGGTGCAGGAACAGTTACCGGCTCAAGCCATTTGATCAGGACTGAAAAATCCGAGATTCTTCTTGATGCCGGGCTTTTCCATGGGCATCGGGAAGAATTTTATGCTGTAAATACAAATTTTAACTATAATCCCCGTAAACTTGATGCTGTAATTTTATCTCATGCGCATATTGATCACTGTGGTAATCTTCCTAGTATTATTAAGCGCGGCCTGCGTTGTAAAATTTATACCACTTCTGCGACTAAAGATTTAGCGCGCCTGATGCTTGAAGATTCCGGTAAGATTCAGGAAGAAGATGTTCGTTACTTAAATAAAATCAACCGGCGTTTTGATCAAGCGCTGCGTAAACCCCTTTATACCAAGAAAGAGGCTTCGAAGGCTACCAGGCTTTTCCGTTCGCTAGCCTATAACCAGAAGTTTTGTGTGGCAGGAGATGTTTTTGTTACTTTATATAATGCCGGGCATATCCTTGGTTCAAGTACGATAGTTTTAGATATCAAAGACGGCAAAAAAAATATCCGATTAGGTTATGCCGTAGATCTTGGCAGGAAAAACCTTCCGCTGCTTGATGATCCGGTGGTTCCGAAAGACCTAGATTACCTTATTATAGAAAGTACTTACGGGGGGAAACTTCACGCACCGATTGAAGAGGCGAAAGGTAAGCTCCAGGATGCAATCTGTCGGACTATTGAACGTAAGGGGAAAGTTATTATTCCGTCATTTTCTCTTGAACGCACGCAAGAAGTGCTTTATTTTTTAAATGAGCTATTAAAAGATAAGGCGATTCCGGAAGTCCCGATTTATGTGGATAGCCCGTTAGCCTCGGATATCACCGATGTTTTTAAGTACCATATGGATTATTTTAATGGCAAGACTCGTAAAGCATTCCATGACGGGGATGATCCGTTCACATTTTTGAATCTTAAATTTATCCGTAAGCAGGAAGAGTCAAAGGCCCTTAATAATGATCCGCGATCTATGATAATTGTTTCAAGTTCAGGTATGTGCGAAGCAGGGCGTGTATTGCATCATCTTAAGAATAATATTGAGGATTCCCGTAATATGGTCCTGGTTGTCGGGTATATGGCTAAAAATACTCTGGGCAGAAGAATCGTAGAAAGACAGAAGTTTTTGCGGATTTATGGGATGGAATATGAACTTAACGCGGAAGTGCGCGTGATTAACTCTTTTTCAGGCCACGCCGATCAGGAAGGCCTGCTTGAGTTTATACAAGAGGCTCTCCCTTTAAAACGGACATTCCTTGTGCATGGTGATCCGGAACAATCAGAGATCTTACTTGATATTTTACGCAAAAAAAATCTCAATGCTTATATTCCCAAAAAAGATGAAGAAGCTGAGTTGAATAATATATAGCCAAGGGTAAATTAGAAAGAGATTGACGCATGGGGATATTTTGATAGAATTTGGGGTACATAATAGGTATAAACAATAGCGGATTCTAACAGAAAGAGAGAGAAAATCATGGCTGGCGGTAAAGCATCAGCGAAGAAAGACAGATCGATGAAAGTATCCGGAGGAAAATTTGTTAAAACCGGAACAATGATTACGCGAGGAGTAAATAAGTATAAAGCCGGTAAAAACGTGCAGGGCCAAGAAATTATGCACGCGCTTTGTGACGGAAAAATTATTTTTACCCGTAAAAAAACCCCGCACGGCAGGATGCGTACGTTTATTAGTGTTGAGCCGGTAAAGGAATAGAAGCTAAGAAATAATGTCGCAGGTAGTGAATCGGCCTAAAGAATATTGGGCGATAAAATATCGGTTGGCAATTCTTGAAACGCTTTATTTTGTAGTGTTAATTATAGGCGCAGGTGTTTTTAAAATCACACCTGCGTTTTTTTCTTGGGCTCAACATGCGTTTAGAGCTTACCCAATAGCATTTATTTTTTATTTTTCCTCCCTGATTATTACCTATAATTTTTTAAATTTTCCGTTTAGTTTTTATCACTCTTATCGGTTGGAACATAATTTTGGGCTTTCAAATCAGAATTTCAGAAGTTGGCTCCTAGATTATTTTAAACAAACGGCACTCTCATCTATAATTTCCTTGATTCTGCTGTCTGTGTTTTATGCTGCGGTTAGTTATTTTCAGTATACCTGGTGGATATGGGTGGCTGTATTCTGGATATTGTTTTCCCTGTTTTTAGCAAAATTAGTGCCGATAATTATCATTCCGTTATTTTATAAGACCAGCCCGATAAGTGATGAGCCGTTAAAAAAACGTATAGTTTTATTGGCTGAAAAATTAAATATTAAATTGATCGATGTTTTTGAAATAGAGTTAAGTAAGAAAACGCTTAAAGCTAACGCTGCTTTTACGGGGCTTGGCAAGACCCGGAGGGTGTTACTCGGTGATACGCTAAAAGATAAATATACGCAAAATGAAATTGAATTAATCGTGGCGCATGAACTGGCACATTTTCATTACCGTCATATCTGGAAACTCATCAGTATTAATGCCTGTTTTATCACCGGATCACTTTATTTAATTTTTCGCACCGCAGCTGCGGTTACAGACTATTTACAGATGGAAAGCATTGCTTCGCCTGGTTCGTTCTTAGTTTTGGTAGGATATTTGACAGGTTTAGAAATTATTTTTACTCCGTTAAAAAATTTTTGTTCTTGTTATTTTGAACGCCAGGCCGATAATTTGGCGCTTAAATTAACGCAAAACAAAGAGTCTTTTATTACAATGATGGAGAAACTTTCGCAGCAAAACCTATCGGACCCTTCGCCAAGTTTTCTAGCAAAAATTTTTTTCTACGATCACCCGCCAGTTAATGAGCGCATCGAAGCTGCAAGAAATTTCAAAAACAGGGACATTTCTTAAAATATTATCTACATGTTAAGAAATGTCCCTAAAGTTACTATTTTATTAAATCTACGATTATTCTTGCTGCACGTTGACTTGCGCCATTTTTACCTAGCAATGAAGGAATTTCTGAAAGCTCTGTTCTTATCGCGGAGATTTTTTCCGGAGAAGATAATATTTCTTTTACGTAGCTAGCAACTAAGGAAGGTTTTGCGTTGTGTTGGATGAATTCTTCAACACATTTTTTTCTTTTTACAACATTGACCAGCCCTATATAAGGGATCTTAACTGCATGTGATAAATAAAACCAGGTAAGCCAGGAGATTTTATATAATATTGCCATAGGCGTGCCGATGATCCCGGTTTCAAGAGTAGCGGTTCCTGAAGCTACTAAAGCAAAATCTGCAACGGATAAACAATCGTAATTCTTTCCGGTTATAATTTTAGCCCTTACTTCAGGGTATTTTTTTAAGATATGGAAGAATATTTTTTCTTTTACCGTAGGGGAGCGCAAAATTAATACCTGCAATCCGGGGAAATCCTTATTTAAGATACAGCAGCTTTTAAGCATCACTCCTAGCAAGCTTTTTACTTCGCGTTTCCGCGAGCCAGGAAGCAGGGTAAGGATAGGCGTATTTTTATTTAGTTTCAGTTCTGATAGAATATTTTCTTTTAGTTTTGTTGGTTTAACGCTGTCTAAAAGCGGATGCCCGACAAAACTGACAGGAACATTAAAGCTCTCATAAAGCTCTTTTTCAAAATCAAAAACTACAAGCATATGCTTGACTAAATTTTTTATGGAATAAATACGCTCTTTTCCCCATGCCCAAATCTGTGGGCTGATATAATAAATTACCGGGATTCCGCGTTTTTTTAACTCTTTTGCCAGCCGCAGGTTAAAACCAGGATAATCAACCAGGATTGCGGCTTGAGGTTTTAGGCGTTCTGTTTCTTTAAGGATTCCGTCAAATACGCGTTTAAAAGTAAGGAAATGGCGCAGGACTTCAAATAATCCGACAACCGCGATTTTAGTCAGGTCAAAATATAAATTTACTTCTTCCCGCCGTAAATTCTCTCCGCCTAATCCGAAAAATTCAATTTTAGATGGGGAATTTTTTTTTATTTCTCTGACTAGAGACGCAGCATGTATATCACCGGAAGCTTCTCCGGCCACAATTAGGATACGTTTGGCTTCTGCCATATCTTTTTTTGGATGGCTAGGGCTAATAGAAGGGCTTGACGCGCAACCGGGCCGCTGACCAAAGGATTTTTTTTCTCTCGTATACATTCAAGGAAGGAAGAGAGTTCTTTTTTTAGAGGTTCTTCTTTTTCAATGGGCAATATCTCTTTTGAGATTTCAGCGCCTTTTTTATGGTAGATAAAAGCTTCTTCATTGCGATAATCAAGAGAGATATAAGCGTTTGTCAAAAATATCCTGATTTTACGCATCCATTCATCGGATACTCGGCTGGCAGTAAGATTAGCGACGCAGCCGTTTAGAAATGTTACTCGCGCATTGGCAATATCTTCGAAATGCGTAAGCACAGATACTCCCACAGCGTCTATTTTTTTAACCGGAGAGTTTACGAGGCCTAGCACGATATCAATATCGTGGATCATCAGGTCAAGCACAACACCAACATCTAAAGAACGGCGGGGAAAGGGGCTTAAACGGTGGCATTCGATAAAGCGGGGGCCTTTAAGCAGTTTTTGCGTGGCAGCGAATGCGCTGTTAAATCGTTCAACATGGCCAACTTGAAGAGTAAGCTTATTTTTTTCTGCTGCCTTGATCAATGCATCAGCTTCTTTAAGATTAGAAGTAAAAGGTTTTTCAACTAAAGTGTGTATTTTTTGGTTTAGAAATAATTTAGCTACTTCATAATGCGTGACTGTGGGTGTGGCGATGCTTACTGCCTCAATACGGCCAAAGAGTTTACGAAAATCACTAACCGGCTCAACTTTTAATTCCTGGGCAACTTGATTTAATTGCGATTGGTTAGTATCGCAAACTGCCACAAGTTCAGCATTAGGCAATTCCTTATAAATGCGCGCATGCCTGCTTCCCAGGTGCCCGACTCCGATTACCGCTACTTTGATACGTTCGGCGGCGTTCAAACCCTGCTTTTTAGGACGGAGGGAGGATATGCCGCTCTCAGTATCAATCCTGAGCAAGTTACGATTTTTAGACTTGAGTGGCGAAGGATTGATTTTTGACATAAAAGCACTATAACAAACCCGCAGAATTAGTGCAATAGATATTTGACAAATGATGATTAATAGTGTATTATAAAAACATTATAAGAATTTAAGGTGAGTGGTGAAGTTAGAAGGGGCAAATCCTCCACTATAAAATAAGAAAAACCTTCGCTGGCCTTTTTTGGGCTGGCGAAGGTTTTTTTGTCGCCGCAGATGGCTAAAAAAGTTAGTTAGATTTTGCAATGTTGTACGTCTATTATAGGAAAGGGCAAATATTAAATGAGATTTTATGCGCATAGTTTACCGGGAAAACCGAAAGAAGAATGGTAGTTGCTCGAAACGTATTTAAAAAACACCGCGGAATTGGCGGGGGAGTTTGCGGATTGTTTTGGGGAAAGAGGGATTCTTAAGTTAGATTATTGGATAAGAAATAAACTTTGATGAAAGGGTTTTAAATATGTTTCGAAATAGTGATTATATTGCTCATCGCAGAGAAAAAGATGGGGAAATACACTGGTTATCACAACATCTTGAGGAAGTTTCAAAAAAAACTGGTGAATTTTCTTCAAAGGTTGGGCTAAAAGATCAGGGTGAATTATTAGGGTTTTTGCATGATATAGGAAAAGCAAGCCAAGAGTTCCAAGAATATATTAAATCGGCGGTTGGTCTTATTGCTATCGATGAAGATGATTATGTTGATGCTGTTGAGAAAAAAGGTAAAATCGATCATTCTACAGCAGGCGCGCAATTAATTTATCGAAATCTTTCTACCCAAAATGACGAAGATTTATTTGCCGCACAAGTTTTATCTCTTTGTATTACAGCGCATCATGGTGGATTGATGGATTGTATTTCGCCCGAAGGAATAGACAAATATTCCAAACGCATGATTAAAATAGAAGAAAAAACACATATTAATGAGGTGATTGGTAAAATTAACGACGAGACGAAATTGAAAATAATGGCTTTACTGCCAGAATTATTGCGAAATATTATAAATCAATTTAAAACGTTAAAAACTCCACTCGATTCTAAAGAAACCCTGTTGTTTAAATATGGCTTAATGTTGAGATTTCTTTATAGCTGCCTTATCGATGCTGATCGGTTGAGTACTGCTGATTTTGAAGAGCCTGCTTTAGTCAAATTACGGCATTATGGCGACTATGAGGATTGGAAAGTTTTGATAGGCAGGTTAAATAAAAAGTTGGAAGAGTTTGACTCAAAAGGGATTAATGCCATACGTCAGAAAATATCACAAGCGTGTTATAATTTCGCGGATAGACCGAAAGGTTTGTATCAGTTGACTGTCCCGACTGGTGGTGGAAAAACGTTTTCCAGCCTTCGATTTGCTTTGCATCATGCTGATAAACACAAAATGGGCAGAATTATTTACGTTTTGCCATATACTACTATTATTGACCAAAATGCTGAAGAAATACGTAAAGTTTTAGAAAAAAAGGGGGGAAACGGTAAATATTTGGACCGTGTGGTATTGGAACATCATTCCAATCTAATGCCTGATAAGGAAACTACAAGACAAAAGTTGCTTGCTGAAAATTGGGACGCGCCTATTGTGTTGACGACCAATGTCCAGGTTTTGGAGGCGTTATTTGGTTTTGGAACAAGAGGTGCGCGAAGAATGCATCAACTTGCAAACGCAGTGATTATTTTTGATGAAATCCAAATCTTACCGGTAAAGTGTGTGCAGTTATTCAATACGGCTGTAAACTTTCTGGTAAATAATTGCGGTTCGACAGTTGTGCTTTGTACTGCAACTCAGCCGCTCTTGGATAAAATCGAGCCGAAGTCAAGGTCATTATCCATTACCGCACAACAACAAATGATTCCTGATACGAGACAATTATTCGATGATCTGAAACGCGTTGAGGTTAAAGACAAAACAAAAGTTGGCGGCTGGAAAAATGATGAAATAAAAGAATTCGCAGGCCAAAAAGTTGTTGAATTAGGCAGCGTTCTGGTGGTCGTGAATACAAAAGCATCGGCGCATGATATTTATTTGAAATGCAAGGAGATTAACAATGTCGAAATATACCATTTAAGTACTTCCATGTGTCCGGCACATAGGCTTGATGTATTAAATCAAGTTAAGAAATGCCTTGATCCCAAAAATCCCAAGCTGGTTATTTGTATTAGCACCCAACTCATTGAGGCTGGTGTTGATATTTCCTTTGGATCAGTTATTCGCTTCATGGCGGGTCTTGATTCAATTGCACAGGCTGCCGGAAGATGTAATCGGCATAACGAAAGGTATCCGCATACGGGAGAAGTTTTTATAATTAATCCGGAGGAAGAAAATATTAACCAACTTGAGGATATAAAGATTGGTAAGGAGAAGACTGAAAGAATACTTGGTGAATTTAAAGACCATCCGGAAAAATTTGGAAATAGTATAATAAGTCCTGAAGCAATGGAACAATATTATCAGTATTATTTCTATCAAAGAGCAAAAGAGATGAATTATCCTGTTACCGTAAATTCTCCTGTTGGCAGGGAAGATAGTTTATTTAATCTTCTTTCAGTGAATTCATTGTCAGTGGCGGAACATAGAAGAATTAACAATGATAAATATCCTGCAATTCCTTTGAAACAGGCTTTTATGACTTCTGCCAAATCTTTTCAGGCGATTGAATCCATAACACGCGGAATTGTTGTGCAATATGGAAAAGAGGGTAAAAATCTTATTAATGAACTTTGCTCTGCTTATGGATTAGAAAAACAATATAAATTGATCCGGCGAGCTCGGCGTTATTCGGTAAATGTCTTCCCGGACGTGTTGAAAAGATTGCAGGAGCGGGGAGCCGTTAACGAAGTTCAGAAGGGAGTAGGGGTTTTGCATCTTGATGAACATTACTATAGTGGTGAATTTGGTTTAAGCGAGCAGCCGGTAAAAGACATGGAGTTTATAAATGGTTAATAAAGGAGGTGTTCATGGAAAAAGAAAACATAGTAGACTTTAAGGTTTCCGGGAAATACGCCCTCTTCACTGATCCGCTGACAAAAATCGGTGGGGAGAAATGTTCTTATCATATTCCGACCTACGAGGCGCTTAAGGGCGTATTGAGTTCAGTCTATTGGAAGCCAACGATTGTTTGGGTTATAGATAAGGTCAGGGTTATGAATCGTATCAGAACACAGACACGAAGCGCAAAGCCTATTGAATATGGCGGAGGCAATTCCCTTGCGATTTATACTTATCTTGCCGATGTTGAGTATCAAGTTCAGTCGCACTTTGATTGGAATTATCACCGTGAAGATATGGCTAAGGATAGGAATGAAAACAAACATTTTTTTGTTGCCAAGCGGATGATAGAAAAAGGAGGAAGACGGGATATATTTTTAGGCGCGCGGGAATGTCAGGGGTACGTTGAACCTTGCAGGTTTGGAGAAGGCAAGAGCGATTATGATGATTATGGTGAAATATCGTTTGACCTGATGTTCCACGGGTTCGATTATCCTGACGAGCTTGGTAAAGATGAGCTTCATGCCCGGTTCTGGCGGCCTAAGATGGTTGATGGCAAAATTGATTTCATTCGGCCTGAAGCATGCACGATACGGAAAATCGTTAGGTCTATGAAAGCTAATCCGCCGGAATCTGTCGGTTTAGAAGAGGATGGGTTGCTGGAAGGTTTTGAAGAACGGGAGGGATAAAAATGAGCTGGATACAAAAACTATATGAGACTTATGGGAATTGCCAATTGATGATTGGTAACATTACTAATAATAAAGAAGTGCCGCTTCTTCCTATTTGTCATACAACGCAAAAGGCGCAGATAGAGATTGTAATTGATAGCATAGGAAATTTTAAACGTGCACGAATAATTCCAAAAGAACAGTCGCGGACAATAATTCCCTGCACAGAAGAATCTGGTGGTCGCACAAGCGGAGAAGCACCTCATCCCTTGTGCGATAAGTTGCAGTATGTGGCAGAAGATTATGTTAAATATGGTGGAAATAAGGATTCATATTTTGCGGAATATAGGTCAGGGCTTGAGAAATGGCGCACGTTACATTTAAAAGCACATGCGGTATTTGAGTACATAAAAAAAGGACGTGTGATTGAAGATCTAATTGCTTATAAGACGCTAATTGTAGAAGATGATATAAATTTACTTAAGCAACGGAATAGGGAAAAATTAGATAAAAATGCACTTGATATTTTTGATGTGTTGCCTGGGAGGTTTAATAAGAAAAAGGGGGAATGGGTAAATTGGCAGGCTGAAGCGCTTATCCGATGGGAAGTCGAAATCCCTGATGACCAATGTTCGAAAGCGTGGGAAGATAAAACACTTTGGGAGAGCTGGATCAAGTATTATTCAAATACGAAACAAGAGAAATCTCTTTGCTATGTTACGGGTAAAGAACTTTTCAGTGCAGAACAGCATCCTGCAAAATTACGGAATGATGGTGATAAGGCGAAGTTGATCTCATCAAACGATGCCTCAGGATTTACCTTTCGAGGCCGCTTTGAAGATGCGAATCAAGCGTGTTCGGTCGGTTTTGAAATAACTCAGAAAGCACACAGCGCGCTTCGCTGGCTTATAAGCCGACAGGGAAAAGTCTTCTTTGTCAAAGGAGATGGCGGGAGAAAAGAGCCGGGGCTGACTGTAGTTGCATGGGCAACATCAGGGAAACCAGTTCCGAGAGTGACAGATGATTCTTTGTCTATCTTAGGATTCGACAATCTGCCGGAAGATAAGCCTTTAATTGTTTCAACGGCACAGGATGTGGCAAACAGATTCAAGAATCGAATGCTCGGGTATGCATCTGAATTGGGTAATACAGATAACATTACAGTTATAGGATTGGATTCTGCTTCTAAAGGGCGTTTAGCAATCACATATTATCGAGAAGACCTAACTGCATCAGATTTTTTAAAACGGATTGAAGGCTGGCATAAAACCTGTGAATGGATTCATGAATATCGATACAAGGATATCCAAGATAAAGTAACAGAAAAGACTAATCGAATATATCAGCCATTTGTAGGTGCACCAGCGCCAATCAATATTGCCGAAGCAGCCTATGGCAGCAAGGTAAATGATAGATTAAAGAATTCAACAATTGAACGTCTTTTGCCCTGCATTATTGATGGGCAGAAGCTTCCGGGAGATATCGTTGATTCGGTAGTTCGTCGTGCGTGTAATCGGGCTGGCATGGATGGAAGGGAATGGATTAAAACTCTAACCATAGCCTGCGCACTTTATAAAAAATTTAACGAAAAGGAGGGATATAGCATGGCATTAGATGAGAATAGGAAAACAAGAGATTATCTTTACGGCAGGTTGTTAGCCGCCGCAGATTGTTTGGAGAGGTTTGCATTGTTTGTATCAGAAAAAAAGAGAGATACCAATGCGGCGCGTATGATGCAGCGGTTTTCCGATCGGCCGTGCAACACTTGGAAGAATATAGAACTTTCGCTTATTCCTTATAAAGCTCGGCTTGGCGGAAGAGCGAAAAAGTATCAAGATGTAATTGATGAGGCTATGAATTTATTTGAGCCAGTTGAAGATTTTACAAGCGACAAGCCATTGAGCGGTGAATTTTTGTTAGGTTATCATTGCCAGCGAGAAGCGTTAAAGCCAAAAGAGAATGAACCAAAAAGTATTGATGAAAATAATTTAACAGAAGAATAATTTCAAAAAAATAAAAAGGGGGTTTTTATGGAAACGTCAAAGAAAGAAGAAAAAACGTTACAAAACAAAATTGATTTTGCGGTTATTTTTAGCGTAAATGGCGCTAATCCTAATGGCGACCCATTAAATGGCAATCGACCGAGGACGAATTATGATGACATGGGAGAGGTGTCAGATGTTTGTATTAAAAGGAAAATCAGGAATCGTTTAATGGAAGCAGGGCAGAATATTTTTGTCCAATCCGATGACAATCGTAAGGATGATTATCGGAGTTTACGTTCAAGGGCGGAAGGCGAGTTAAAGGATGTCGGCATGGACGATGACAAAAAATTCAGGGAAGCGGTTTGTGAAAAATGGCTTGATGTGCGGGCTTTCGGACAGGTATTTGCCTATAAAGCTAAAGGGAATAAAAAGAATAAAAAAGCGAAAGAGGAAGACGAACAGGAAAAAGATAATGATTCAGGTGTTTCTATTGGAATCAGGGGGCCCGTTTCAATTCATTCAGCATTTAGCGTCGCAACCGTTAGCAGTCGCGTTAGCAGCATACAGATTACAAAAAGTGTTAGCGGTGAAGGAGATGGCGCGAAAAAAGCATCGGATACTATGGGAATGAAGCATCGCGTTGATCATGGATTGTATGTATCCTACGGTGCCATTAACCCGCAACTTGCTTCAAAAACATGGTTTAATGATGAGGACGCAAAGGCGATACATGAGGCACTCAAAAAACTTTTTGACAATGATGAATCATCTGCTCGTCCGGCTGGAAGCATGGAAGTTGTTATTGTTATCTGGTGGAAACATAATTATAACAATGGCCAGTATTCTTCTGCGGTAGTTCATCGGGCGTTAGACATTACACTTAAACAAGGAGTAACTGATCCTAGGAAGATTGAGGATTATTCAATCAAGCTTAAAAATCTTGCGGGATTGGAGCCGGAAATATTTAATCCGAATAAAGTTCATATTGAAAAAATTTAAGAAGGAGTAAAAGCTTATGCACCCCGAAACAAAAATCGCAATTTTCCAAGGAAGGAACATTAGAAAAACACTTCATAATAACGAATGGTGGTTTTCGGTGGTAGATGTTGTTGAGGCGCTTACAAGTAGCGCGAATCCACGCGATTACTGGTACAAAATGAAAATTCGCGAAAAAGATGAAAGCGGAATTCAGTTATCGACAATTTGTCGACAACTGAAATTAGAGGCTTCTGATGGTAAACAATATGAAACCGACTGTGCGGAAACCGAAGGGATTTTCCGTATTATTCAGTCTATTCCCTCGCCAAAAGCCGAACCGTTTAAGCGTTGGTTGGCTAAAGTAGGATACGAGCGCATTAAAGAGATTGAAAATCCGGAATTAGCTACTAAGCGGACAAGAATGCTTTATAAGCTCAAAGGCTATAGTGATGATTGGATTGAGAAACGGATGCGTGGTATCGCTATTCGCGAAGAATTAACAGATGAATGGCAAAAACGCGGAGCACAAGAACAGAGAGATTACGAAATCCTGACCGGGGAAATATCTAAAGCTACTTTTGGCGTGACTCCCGAAGAGTATAAAAAATTAAAGGGCCTTAAGCGCCAGAACTTGCGCGACCATATGGATGACCTTGAGTTGATTTTTACTATGTTAGGAGAGCGTTCTACTACTGAGATTCACCGAAATGAAGATTCGCGCGGGATGAAGAAACTGAAATCTGATGCCGATGCCGGTGGGACTATTGCCGGTAATGCCAGAAAAGCACTGGAAAAACGGCTCAAAAGGCCGGTTGTCTCCAGGCATAATTATTTAAAAGAAAGAGAATCTCAAAAAAGGCTTGGTAGATAATGTATTCCGAAGACGATTTTCTGCAATTATCCGCGCTTCAGCATTTTATTTTTTGTCCACGGCAATGCGCGCTTTCTTATATCGAACAGGTATGGGAAGAAAATTTACTTACCGCCGAAGGAGGCATCATGCATGAGCGCGTTCATGAAGAGCGGTCTGAAATTCATGATGGCATGCGTATTGTGCGAGGGATGTCGTTAAAATCTGAGAAGTTGGGGTTAAGCGGAAAAGCTGATGCGGTAGAATTTCATAAATCGATACCATTCCCGGTTGAATACAAACACGGTAAGCCTAAAGATAATGATTGTGATAAGGTTCAGCTATGTGCACAGGCGATATGTCTTGAGGAAATGCTTGAGGCAAACATAACGTCTGGAGCGATTTTTTACGGTAAAACCCGGCGTAGGTTTAGTGTAGATTTTACAAAAGAGTTACGGCAAAAAACCGAAGACACCGCGCGCCTGCTGCATGAGTTTATTAAGGCAGGCAAAACTCCGCCTGCAGAATATAGTAAGCGTTGTGAAAGTTGCTCGTTAAACAGTATATGTATGCCTAAGCTTATTAATAAAAAGCAATCTGTGGAAGATTACTTGAGAGATAGCATAAGAAATGAAGAAGCTGCTTAATACTTTATTCATAACTACACAAGGTGCATACCTTTCTAAAGAAGGCGAAACAATAGTAGTTTTTGTTGAAAAAGAAAACCGCTTACAGGTGCCGATTCATACGATAGGAGGTATTGTTTGTTTTGGGCAAATTTCCATAACCCCGTATCTTATGGGATTTTGCGCCGAAAATAATGTTGCCATAAGCTTTTTAACCGAATATGGAAAATTTTTAGCCAGCGTCCAGGGAATGGTTTCAGGAAACGTTTTGCTTAGGCGTGAGCAATACAGGCGCGCCGATGATGAAAAGTCTTCCGTACAAATAGCCAAATCTGTCCTTACAGGAAAAATTGCTAATTGCCGGACAGTCTTACAAAGAGCAAAAAGAGATCATTATGGTAAGGTGGATGGAAGTGTAATTTCTGAAGTATCCGGGCGACTTTCTTATTCGCTGGAGCAGGTTCAAAGAGTCGTATCTCTTGATACGCTTCGGGGTGTTGAAGGAGAATCGGCGAATAATTATTTTGGTGTATTCGACCATTTGATAGTCGCCCAAAAAGACAGCTTTAAGTTTATCGGAAGAAGCCGTAGGCCGCCTTTAGATAATGTAAATTGTTTGCTTTCATTTTTGTATTCGCTCCTGGCACATGATGTAAGAGCAGCTTTGGAATGCGTAGGATTGGATTCTTGCGTGGGGTTTTTGCATCGCGATAGGCCTGGCAGGCCAGGGTTGGCACTTGATTTGATGGAAGAGTTTCGGCCATTTTTGGCTGATCGTTTAGCATTGTCATTAATTAACAGAGAACAAGTGCAGCCTAAGGGATTTAAAAAGACAGAGGCTGGCGGGGTTTTAATGGATGATGAAACGCGCAAAACCGTATTAGTGGCATATCAAAAAAGGAAGCAAGAAGAGATTGTGCATCCTTATTTAAAGGAGAATGTTCAGATCGGCATTCTATTTTATATTCAGGCGCTTTTATTAGCTCGGCACCTACGCGGAGATTTAGACGGCTATCCGGTTTTTATTTGGAGATAAACTAAAATGATGGTATTGATAAGTTATGATGTGCAAACTTCAACGCCCAAAGGTAGAAAGCGCCTGCGTCAAGTTGCCAAAACTTGTTTGAATTCCGGGCAGAGAGTACAATATTCGGTATTTGAATGCATTATTGATCCTGCGCAATGGGCAGTTCTTAAGAGCAAATTGGTTGAAATAATAGACAAGGAGAAGGATAGCTTGCGGTTTTATTTTTTGGGCGCAAACTGGCAGAGGCGTGTTGAACATATCGGCGCAAAAGAAGTGGCGGATCTTGAAAAAGACGCCTTAATTATTTAAATTTATAAATGCGAAAGTTAAGCAGTAAATGATTATGGAAGATATTCGCGCGTATCGCAATGGATTATTAGTAAATGAGTTGTTATCAATATGCGTAATTCAATAAAGTTTAAAACGCTTCAAAAATTTGTTATTCGCGAAATTACGTTAGTAACTTTTGATAAATATATAGTTACACCGTAACAGTCGCGCCCCGCGTGGGCGCGTGGATTGAAACCGCATGGGTATGGCGACAGCAGAGAAACAGATGCGTCGCGCCCCGCGTGGGCGCGTGGATTGAAACATGGGTGAGATTGAAATTCAAGAGGCAGGTTTTCGTCGCGCCCCGCGTGGGCGCGTGGATTGAAACAAGATTGGCTATTTTTGCAAATGCCGCTTTAGAGTCGCGCCCCGCGTGGGCGCGAAAAAGGGGCCAGGCACCTTTTATGCGGGAGGCAAAATGTAACTGAGCCAGCAGAATTATATGCAGGAGAATGTAATCGACAATCCCAGGTAGTTATGGTAGAATAAAAAACTTCTAGAAAGGAACAAAAGATGCGGGAATACTTGAAGTTACTGAAATTTATCCGGCCTTATTCTACCAGATTCATACAAGCTTCTTTATTGATGCTGGTTTCTGCTTTTTTTGACGGGGTTTCTCTTGCGATGATGGTGCCTTTAGCGGATAAAGTGTTGACTAATAAGGCAATCATTGTGCCTACCAAGCTTCCTCAATTTTTAATGAACATTGTTGACAGGTTAAATGCCACGGCCCCGATAGTATTACTTAAATATATGGTAGTTGCTATACCACTGCTTTTTCTTCTTAAGGGATTGGTGGGTTATATGCAGAGTTATCTCATGTCTGATATCGGCCAAAAGGTGGTGCGTGATATTCGCGCTAAGCTTTATGCTAAGATGCAGGCGCTGTCGCTTGATTATTTTACCCTAAAACGCGGCGGAGAGCTAGTTTCCCGCATTACTAATGATGTAAAGTTGGTAGAAAATGCGGTTTCCTACGGTTCAACTGATCTTATTTATCAGACCCTGCAGATAATTATTTTTGCTTTTTTTGTTTTTTTAATTCATCCGCGTTTTGCCCTTGTTTCGATTATTTTGCTTCCTTTAATTAGCTTCCCGATTGTGAAGGTAGGCCGCGTGCTGCGTAAACTTTCACATAAAGGGCAAGAGAAAATGGCGGATATCAATTCTTTTCTTTATGAGACGATTTCCGGGGCGCGCATCGTTAAAGCCTTTAATATGGAAGAAGCAGAGATTGCCAAGTTTAATCGTGTTAATCACGATTATTACCGGCTTTCGATGAAGACAATTAAGCGTACCTTATTTTTGAGCCCGCTAACTGAATTGCTAGGTTGTGTTGCAGGAGTATTTGTTTTTTATTGGGGAGGAAAAGAGGTCATTGCCGGTAAGACTTCATTCGGAATTTTCGTCCTTTTTCTGGGTGCCTTGCTTTCTATGCTCCGGCCTTTTAAAAAACTTAGCCAGGTGAATTCTCTAAACCAGCAGGCGGTTGCCGCGGGCACGCGAATTTATGAGGTTATTGATACCTTGCCTACAGTTAAAGAGCGCCCGGATGTCGTAAAGCTTGATAGTTTTAAGGAAAAAATCGTTTTTGAAAATGTTTATTTTAATTATGGCGACCAGCCAGTACTTAAAGGGATTAACCTAAGGGTGAAAAAAGGCGAGATAATTGCCATAGTAGGTTCAAGCGGCTCAGGAAAAACTACTTTGGCAGATTTAATTCCAAGATTTTATGATCCTCTAAATGGAAGAATTTCAATTGATGATGTAGATATTCGTGATTGCAGTCTGGTGGCTTTGCGTAAGCTTATCGGAATTGTTACTCAGGAAACCATTCTTTTTAATGATACGATCCGGGCCAATATTTCTTATGGTAAATCAGTAACTTCTCAGGAAGATGTGGAGCAGGCAGCCAGGCAAGCCCATGCCCATGATTTTATCCAGAATTTTCCGGATGGCTATGATACTATAATCGGAGACCGTGGCTTAAAACTTTCCGGAGGGGAAAGGCAGCGCCTTGCAATTGCCAGGGCTTTATTAAAAAATCCTCCTATACTTATTCTTGATGAAGCGACTTCGCAGCTTGATACAGAGTCGGAGCGGATTGTTCAGGAAGCGCTTAATAAATTAATTCAAGGCCGTACCGTATTTATGATTGCCCATCGTCTTTCTACTGTAAAAGGCGCGAATCGCATTATTTCCCTGGATAAAGGGGTAATCGCAGAGGAAGGGACTCATCAGGAATTGCTTGGCCGTGATGGTATATACCGGCGTCTTTCTCAACTCCAGGAATTAGAGAAATAATTGCAAAAATAAGTTGCATTTTTTACAAATTATGCTATATTTACTCTTTACTTTGGTTATTTTACCGCTTCTTTTGCAGAAAAAAACGCTTTATTCACCAAATTAGGCGTTTATTACGGTAAAATTGTATTGTGGTTATGTTAAAAAAGCAAAAAAGGAGCAAGATCTGTGCCTAGTGAATTAATTAAGCAATTGTTAGAAGCAGGGGTGCATTTTGGGCATAAAACTAGCCGTTGGAATCCCAAAATGAAAAAATTTATCTTCGGTGAAAGAAGTGATATTTATATCATGGATTTGGAAAAAACCGAAGAATGCCTGAATAATGTTAAGGATTTTCTTCTTGGCATCATTTCAAAAGGCGATTCCGTGCTTTTAGTTGGAACGAAAAAGCAAGCGCGGCAAGTAATTAAGGAAGAAGCGCTGCGTTGCGGTATGTTCTATGTTACGGAACGCTGGCCCGGAGGATTATTAACTAATTTTCCGACTATTAAAAAAAGCGTAAACCGTTTTAAAGAAATACAACAGATGAGGGAAGATGGGACTTTCCAAAAGCTTACTAAGAAAGAAGTCGCTCATCTTGAGAAGGAATCAGCCAAGCTAAATAAGAATTTTTCCGGAATTATACAGATGGATAAGCTGCCCAGAGCAGTTTTTATCGTTGATACTAAAAAAGAAGAAACTGCGGTAAAAGAGGCTAAAATCCTTGAAATTCCCATTATCGGGCTTGTGGATAGTAATTGCAATCCTGACTTTATTGCTTACCCTGTTCCTGGTAACGATGACGCTACTAAATCCATACGCTTGATCACTTCTTTTATTGCCGATGCCGTAATAGAGGGCCGCAAAAAATTCCTTTCTTACCTTTCAGAAAGCCAGGTAGCAGTAAAAGATGAGGAAAAGGAAATAGGAGTTTTGCCGGAAGAAGAGGCAAAGATCAAGGAAATAGAGGAGATTGTAGAAACAGAAACTCCTGACATAACTAAGACTAAGCCGGCAAAAAAAATTAACCTGAAAGGTAAATCCACCAAGTAAGATTAATTTATTAACAAAAGGATATTTAAAATGAAAGTATCGGTTGAAACAGTAAAAGAATTAAGGCGTTTGACTTCATCAAGTATTGCAAATTGCCGCCAGGCTCTTGATGAATCAGGTGGTGATTTACAGAAAGCCAAAGATTGGCTACGTAAAAAAGGGCTTGAGATTGCAGCTAAGAAGCAGCAAGATGAAGTAAAAGAAGGAAGAATTGAGGCATATGTGCATACCGGTAATAAAATCGGAGTACTTGTCGAGATAAATTGCGAAACAGATTTTGTCGCCAGGAATAACGATTTTTGCCAATTTTGCCGTGATATTGCCATGCAGATTGCAGCGGCAAGCCCAATATATATAAGGAAGGAAGACGTTCCTCCGGAAGTAGTTACTCAGGAAAAAGACGCGGAGCTTTTTTTCAAGGCGCATTGCCTGCTTGAACAAGTTTATATTAAGGATACTTCTATAACAGTAAAAGATTACCTTGGTAATCTCATAGGAAAAATTAGTGAGAATATTCAAATTAAACGGTTTTCCCGTTTTGCTTTAGGAGGATAGAAAACGTGCAATCGCCAGCTTATAAGCGGATTGTCCTTAAATTAAGCGGAGAGGCTTTGCAGGGAAAGCAAAACCACGGGATTGATAATTCTGTTTTAAAGGTGATTGCGGCGCAAATTAAGCAGCTGCGCGATTTAAAAGTTGATGTGGCGATAGTTTTAGGCGGAGGAAATATTTTTCGGGGCCAGGAAAATGTGAATGCGCAGGGCCTTGATATGGACCGTTCGGTGGCTGATTATATGGGGATGCTTGCTACGATAATCAACGGCTTGGCCTTGCAGAATGTTTTGGAAAAAGCCGGGATGCCTACACGGGTTATGACTGCTATTGAGATGCAGAAGATTGCTGAGCCCTATATCCGGCGGCGTGCCATGCGCCATCTTGAAAAAGGCAGAGTGGTGATTTTTGTCGCAGGTACAGGTAACCCTTATTTTACTACTGATACAGCTGCAGCGCTTCGGGCAATGGAGATTAAAGCCGGCGCAATTCTAAAGGCAACAAAAGTTGACGGCGTGTATTCTGCTGATCCAATGAAAGAGAAAAACGCGCGTAAATTTGACAGTTTAAAATACCTCGATGTGCTTAAAAAGAATTTAAGAGTTATGGATTCTACTGCTGTAACCCTTTGCATGGAAAATAGTTTGCCTATTATAGTTTTCAATCTGAATAAAGAAGGTAATATCAGGCGTGCAGTGATGGGGGAAAAGGTTGGCACTGTAGTAAAATAAATTTTCCTAAAGAGAGGTGTATTATGAGCGTAAAAGACATCTTGCATTCTACCGATGAAAAGATGAAAAAGACAATTGAGTCGGTTACAAGAGAGTTCGGCGAAATCCGTACCGGACGCGCAAGCCCGACACTTGTTGAAGGTATGCATATAGATTATTACGGCACTTCTACTTTATTAAAACAGCTTGCTTCAATTTCAGCTCCGGATACGCATCTTTTAGTAATTCAGCCATGGGATCCAACAGTTATTCCGGAAATTGAAAAAGTGATTATGAAATCTAATCTAGGAATTACTCCTTCAAATGATGGGAAAATGATTCGCCTGGCAGTCCCGCAGCTTTCTAAAGAGCGGCGGCAGGAATTAGCTAAAGTAATCCATAAGATGTCTGAAGAGGGCAGGATCTCTCTGCGTACTATTCGTAGAGATGCCAAGGAGCACCTTGAGAAGCTTGAGAAAGATAAAGTGATATCCGAGGATGAAAAATTCCGCGGAATAGATGAACTGCAGAAATATGTTGACCGCTATACTGTTAAGGTCGATGAGATTTTAAAGAGTAAAGAAAAAGAAGTTCTTGAGTTTTAAATTTGGGCCTCTAGCTCATCTGGTAGAGCACCACCCTTTTAAGGTGGGTGTGCCGCGTTCGAGCCGCGGGAGGCTCATTTAATTGCGTTTCAAGGCGAGAACGCGGGTAATTTATGCCGCGTTCTCCCGCCAAGCTATTTATAGCAGGCGGGATCCCGCCCGGATATTGAGATTGTGGGGCGGGAGAGCCGCGGGAGGCTCATAGAATTTTCCCTAATTTACTGCAGGAAAATTCAACCCGAAGCCTGCGAAGTAAATATTGGAGCCGTCTGGACGAAGACCGACGGTGACAATATTTACGAGCGCTTAGGCGAGGGGTAAATTCAGAGTAAAGAGTGAAGAGGGAAGAGTTAAGATTACAGTTCTTTAATTCAAAAGAAGGGGTGACAGCGACTCGTTAGTTTACATATAGAGGAGCGTCATCAGGGGAAACCTTGGTTTCCCCTATGAGGAGTGAGCGTCCTTAAAACCAAGATATGTAATAATAGGCCACTCCGTATTGATAGTTTACTTGCAACTATTGCATTAGCTATAGCGAACGACGCGGGAGTGGCTCAGTTGGTAGAGCGCAACCTTGCCAAGGTTGATGTCACGGGTTCGAACCCCGTCTCCCGCTTAGAATTTCCCCTAATTTACTGTTGGGAAATTCATCCCGAAGCTAGCGCAGAGGCGCACACCAGCGCATCCTATAAAGCTGGGTGCTGCGAAATAAATTATCGAGCCGTCTGGACAAAGGCCGACGGTGAAATAATTTATGAGCGCTTACGCGAGGGGGTAGAATAAATAAACTCCAGGAGGTATTCCTTAACATGAAAATCAGCGAATTTCTTTCCGAGAAAGCAATATTCACCGATATCAAAGCTACTAAAAAGGAAGATGTGCTTAAAGAGCTGGTAGAGTTGCTTGGGAATTCAGGCGAAATCGATAAGCGTTGTACTACAAAAATTCTTACTGCTCTTATGGCCAGAGAATCTCTAGGTTCAACTGCCATCGGACAGGGGGTTGCTATTCCGCATGCTAAAGTTGACTGTGTATCAAAGCTTATTGCGGCTTTCGGCCTTTCCCGCAAAGGAGTAGAGTTTGATTCCTTAGATGGTGAACCGGCATACATTTTTTTTCTTTTGGTTGCGCCTCAAGATTCCGCCGGCCCGCATTTAAAAGCTTTGGCGCGCATCGCCCGTCTTTTAAAAGATAAATACTTCCGGGATAGCCTGCGCTCATGTCAGGATGAAAAATCTGTTATAAAGATTGTCACCCAGGAAGATGAAAAAAAATTTTAAATTTCAAGAGATTTATTCCCATCTAAACGGAATTTTTAAATGGCTTTACCCGGGGATCGGGATTAAACGCTGGATAGGCCTTGCTAGTTTTGGCGTATTGCTGATTGCTTATGGATCGAGCCGTTTACACAGCGAGGATTTTTGGGTTATCCAGATACTTGATGGATTAGTAGTTTTTTCAGGATTAGTGCTTTTGATCCTTGGCGTAAAACACATGGTACGATCTTTTGTGATGGCGATCTCGCCTGTTTCAAAAGATACCGGCCTTGTCGATATATTAGTACAGAGAAAACATTTAAGCCGTGGCTCACGTATAGCGGTAGTTGGCGGCGGTACAGGGCTTTCGGTACTTTTAACCGGGCTTAAGGAATATACTTCAAATATTTCTGCGATTGTGACTGTTGCTGATGACGGAGGATCATCTGGCAGGCTTCGCCAGCAATTTGATATATTACCTCCGGGAGATATTCGTAACTGCCTGGTCGCCTTAGCAGATGCGCCGGTTTTGTTGCGTGATCTTTTTCAGTTCCGTTTTGATAAAAGTTCTGAGCTTTCCGGGCACAGTTTCGGAAATCTTTTTATTACTGCAATGACCCGGGTTACCGGAGATTTTGAAAAGGCGATCAAAGAAACCAGCCGGGTATTAGCTTTACGCGGGGAAGTTATCCCCTCAACTTTAACCAATGTAGTTTTAGAGGCGCTCCATAAGGATGGTACGGTTACAGTAGGGGAAGAAAAAATACCTAAGGCGCACAAGCCTATTGATCGGGTAATGCTTAAGCCGCAGCATCCTCAGGCAACACCTGAAGCAATCAGGGCGATTGAAGAAGCGCAATTGATTGTGCTTGGGCCCGGATCTTTATATACAAGTATTATACCGAATCTACTTATTAAAGAAATTACCGAAGCAATAGTGGCTTCCAGTGCTCTTAAAGTATATATATGCAATGTCATGACTCAGCCCGGAGAAACCGATAATTTAAGTGTTTCCGGGCATATTAAAACGCTGATTAATCATAGCCATCCAAGGATTTTTGATTATTGTATAGTAAATACCGGAGAGATATCTCAGGAGATTTTAAAAAAATATGCCCAAGATGGTTCTTTTCCGGTAACAAATGATGCCAAAAGAATTGAAGGAATGGGGTATAGGGTGATAGGAGAAGATATTATACTTACAGAGGATGTGGTGCGTCATGACCCGCTTAAACTTGCCAAGATAATCGTTGGTTTTATAGAAGAGATATAATTTGATGGAAGGTAATAATATGCCGTTGGTACGAAAAGAAGTAATAGTTAAAAATAAGCAGGGCCTGCATGCCCGGCCAGCTGCATTATTTGTGCAGGTGGCAAATAAATTTGATTCTCGTATTGTTGTGCGCCGGGAACAGGAAGAAGTAAACGGAAAATCCATTATGGGAATCCTTACTTTAGGCGCAGAGCAGGGGAGTATGATAATTATTGAAGCAGATGGTGATGATGCTAGTAATGCAGTATTGGAACTTGAAAAAATTATAAACAGCGAGGAATAAAAAGAAATGCTTAAGTTTAAAGGAATTGCTGCTGCTCCTGGTATCAGCGTAGGAAAAGCCTTACGTATTGATAAGGAAGATTTGATTGTCCCTAAAACCGCTATAAGGCAAGAAGACGTCCCTTTCCAAATACAGCTTTTTGAAGAAGCCCTGATACAGACCCGCAGAGAGATTATTGAATTACAAAAGCGCATTGCCACCGAGATGGGCCAGGATCAGGCGCAAATTTTTGATGCGCATCTTTTGGTCCTTGAGGACCGCATGCTTATTGAGGAGGTTATCTCTCGCCTTAAAAATGAACTCTTAAACGTTGCTTATATATTCCATGAAGTGCTAAAAAAATATATAGATGTATTCTCAAAGATCGAGGATGAGTACCTTAAAGAGCGCATGGCTGATGTTAATGACGTGGGCAAACGCGTTCTGCGTAGCCTATTAGGGAAGAAGCGCACACTGCTTGATGATGTGAAAGAAAAAGTAATTGTTGTGGCCCATGACTTATCACCGTCTGATACTGCCTCAATGCATAAGAAAAATGTTGCCGGGTTTGTAACTGACATCGGAGGTAAGACATCTCACACCGCAATTATGGCAAAGTCCCTTGAAATCCCGGCAGTAGTCGGTATAGACGATATTACTGCCCGAGTAAAAAGCGGTGATTTGCTTATTATTGACGGCAGCATGGGAATGGTTATTCTTAATCCCGATGAAGAAACATTATCAGAATATCAGCAGGAAGAAATTAAGTTAAGAGGTATTGCCGAGCGTTTTCTTACTGTCAAGGACCTTCCTGCGGTTACTACTGACGGTAAAGAAATAGAATTAAACGCTAATATTGAACTACCTGATGAGATCCCTTCGATCAAGCTGCATGGGGCTAAAGGTGTAGGGCTTTACCGTACGGAGTTTTTTTACATGAATCGCCGTGATCTTCCTACCGAGGAAGAACATTATCAGGAATATAAATATGTTGCCGAGCAGATGGGGGATGGGCAGGTAGTTATACGTACCCTGGACTTAGGAGGAGACAAATTTCTTTCTCAGTTTGAAATTCCGCGTGAGATGCAGCATTTCCTGGGATGGAGGGCAATCCGTTTTTGTCTTGCCCGCCCGGAAATTTTTAAAGTGCAATTAAGGGCGATTTTAAGGGCTTCTGTGCATGGCAAGCTTAAGCTTATGTATCCGATGATTTCCGGAATTGAAGAATTAAGGCAAGCGAATAAAATTTTAGAGGAGTCAAAAGAGGAATTGCGCAAGGAAGGAATACCTTTTGATAATAATATTGGAGTAGGAGTGATGATCGAGATTCCTTCGGCTGCGATTACCGCAGATATTTTAGCCAAGGAAGCGGATTTTTTTAGTATTGGTACAAATGATCTTATTCAATATTCGTTGGCAGTGGATAGGACTAATGAAAAAGTCGCCTATCTTTATGAACCGGCGCATCCGGCAGTTTTACGCATGGTAAAAAATATTATTGATTCTGCTCATAGCGCAGGTATTTGGGTGGGCATGTGCGGTGAAATGGCTAGTGAGTCAGCTTTAGCCTTGATTCTCCTGGGATTGGGCTTAGATGAGTTTAGTATGCCTCCTGCGGCTTTACCGGAACTTAAATATATTATTCGTTCTGTAAGCCTGGTTCAGGCACAGGAGATCGCGCGAAAAGCCATGACATTTTTAACAGGAAAAGAAGTAGAAGAATTTTGTCAGTTAAAACTAAGAGAAATCTTAAGATGAAGGCTTTAATTTTAGCTGCTGGCTATGCCAGGAGATTGTACCCGTTGACCAAGTATTTTCCTAAGCCGCTACTTTGTGTCGGCCATCAGCCGATCATCAATTATATTATTGATAAACTGGTAAAAGTTAAAGATATAGACGAGATCATTATTGTCACTAACTCTAAATTTATTGGCCGCTTCCGGCAATGGAGGAAAAGTTTAGCAGGTTCTATCCCTATAAAACTAGTTGATGACCTGACTAAGGATATAGAGCACCGCCGGGGCGCAATCGGGGATATTAATTTTGTCATAAAAAGGCTCCGCTTAAAAGATGATCTTTTAGTTATTGGCGGAGATAATATCTTTGACGGTGATTTAGAAAAATTTTTAACCTTTTCTAAAACAAAAAAACCGCATCCTGTCATGGGTGTGTATGATATTAAGAGTTTAGTTAAAGCTCGTGAATATGGGGTAGTGAAGCTTAATAAAAATTTACAATTAGTAGAATTTTTTGAAAAACCCAAAAAGCCAGAATCAAAATTAGTGGCAATGTGTTTATATTATTTTCCCAGGCAAAAATTAAATCTGGTGAGTGACTATTTAAAAAGTAAAGTTAATAAGCATGATGCTACAGGTTTTTATATAGAGTGGCTTAAAAATAGAGAGCAGGTTTTTGGGTACGTATTTTCCGGCCGCTGGTATGATATTGGCCGTAAAGAGTTTTACCATAAGGCAAATCGGGATTTTAAAAAAGTTGTTTAACTAATACACCCGACACAAGCGGAATATGTGTCGGTGTTGTCTAACTGACAAAAAAGGGGAGGAATGGAAATGCCAGCACGTAAGCATTTTTTTACTTCGGAATCTGTAGGTGAAGGGCATCCGGATAAGGTCTGCGATCAGATATCTGATGCGATATTAGATGATGTTTTGCGTCAGGATCCTTATGGCCGTGTTGCCTGCGAAACTTACGTAACAATGGGGCTTTTAGTTGTTGGTGGTGAGATTACAACCACAGGTTATGTTGATGTGCATAATCTTTGCCGTAAAGTCCTTGAAGATATCGGTTATACGCATCCAAAATACGGATTTGATTACCATACCTGCGCGATAATTAATACAATTCATAGCCAGTCTCCTGATATCTCTCAGGGTGTAGATAAGGGAGGAGCAGGTGATCAGGGTTTTATGGTCGGATATGCTTGCAAAGAAACCGAAGAGTTAATGCCGCTTCCGATAATGCTTTCGCATAAATTGGTTGCGCGTTGTGCCCAGGTACGTCGCGAGGGGATTTTAAAATATCTTGGCCCGGATTGTAAATCACAGGTAACAGTAGAATACCATGATGGGGTGGTAAAACGCATTGATTCGGTAGTTATCGCTTGTCAGCATACCGAAGAAGTGCTCGATCAAACCGGCCAGATGATTACTAAAAAAGCGCGTCAGGAAATTATTGATCAGGTTGGGATGCCGATTATTAAAAAATACGCTGACAAACAAACTAAATTCTATGTGAATGAGACGGGAAAATTTTTGATCGGAGGACCGCAATCCGACACCGGAATGACCGGAAGAAAAATTGTAGTAGATACATACGGTGGAGTCGCTGCACCCGGTGGCGGAGCTTTTTCCGGTAAAGATCCGACTAAGGTTGATCGTTCCGCAGCTTATATGGCCCGATATGTGGCAAAGAATATTGTCGCAGCCGGCCTTGCGGAAAAATGCCTTATCCATGTTGCTTACGTTATCGGAAAAGCGGAGCCGCTTGCAGTAATGGTGGACACTTTTGGCACTAGTAAATATTCTGAAACGCAATTGATTAAGCTGATCAATGATAATTTTGATCTTACTCCTCGCGGGATGATCAAAACATTAGACTTACTCAGGCCTATATATAAGAAGACTGCTTGTTACGGCCATTTCGGCAGGACTGAAGCGGAATTCAGCTGGGAGAATACGGATAAAGCTGTGACATTAAAGAAACAGGCGGGAAAATTATGAATTACGATATCAAAGATATTAAATTAGCTGATAAAGGTAAATTGCGCATTGAATGGTCGCGGCAGAATATGCCGGTACTTGAGCTTATTTATGCGCGTTTTAAAAAAGAGACTCCGCTTAAAGGATTAAAGATCGCTTGTTGCCTGCATGTTACTACTGAGACTGGTGCGTTAGCCGCAGTATTGCAGGTAGGCGGAGCAGAAACTTATATTTGTGCTTCTAATCCGCTTTCAACACAAGATGATGTAGCAGCATCTTTAGTCAAACACTATAAAATCCCGACTTTCGCCATTAAGGGGGAAGATACCAAGACGTATTACCGGCATATTCAGGCAGTGCTTGCGGTTAAACCCGATATTACTATGGACGATGGTGCGGATTTAGTAAGCACTATTCATCATGCAACTCCGGATGTTTATCCGAATATCATCGGGGGCACAGAAGAAACCACAACCGGTGTTATCCGGTTACGCGCCTTAGCCAAAGAAGGAAAATTACGTTATCCGATTATCGCGGTTAATGACGCAATGACCAAACATTTTTTCGATAATCGATATGGTACAGGCCAATCCACTATTGACGGTATAATCCGGGCTACAAATAAATTAATTGCCGGAACAAATTTTGTCGTTTGTGGTTATGGCTGGTGCGGAAGAGGCCTTGCTATGCGGGCACAAGGAATGGGCGCCAATGTAATTGTTACCGAAATTGATCCACTTAAAGGCTTAGAAGCGGTTATGGACGGATATCGTGTAATGCCTATCGCTGAGGCAGCAAAAATCGGAGATATTTTTGTTACAGTAACCGGCGATATTAATGTTATACGCAGAGAACATTTTAACGTAATGAAAAATGGCGCGATCATTTGTAATTCAGGGCATTTTAATGCGGAGATTGAAATTCCGGCATTAGAAAAGATGGCAAAATCCAAAAGGACGATCCGTGATTATACGGTTGAGTATGTATTAGGAAGCGGAAGAAAAATATACTTATTAGGAGAAGGCCGTTTGATCAATCTTGCGGCTGCCGAAGGCCATCCGGCGCAGGTAATGGATATGTCTTTTGCAAATCAGGCCTTAGGTGTAGAGTATATGGTAAAAAATGCAGCTAAGTTAAATAAGGATGTTTATAAGGTTCCTGAGGATATTGATGCTAAGATCGCAGAGTTAAAGCTTAAATCTATGGGTATACGTATTGATACCCTGACTGCCGAACAAAAGAAATATCTTTCTAGTTGGGAAGCAGGAACGTAATTTAAATGGAAATTAAAAAAATAGCTATTATAACTGCCGGAGGAGATGCTCCGGGGATGAATGCTGCTATCCGCGGCGTAGTTCGGTATGGATTAGCGAAAAAATTAGAGGTAATGGGAGTTTTTCGCGGATGGTGGGGCCTTATTAATGAAGAGCTTAAGAGCTTTGATCATCGGTCAGTGTCCGGAATCATTAATCAGGGAGGGACTATTTTGAAAACTGCCCGTTGCCCGGAATTCTTTACAGAAGAAGGAAAGCAGCGCGCATTTAATACCGTAAAAAAATACGGTATTGATGCTTTGGTTGTAATCGGCGGTAACGGAAGTTTTGGCGCAGCGCATGCTTTTTATAAAAGCCATGGGATTCCCTCGATGGGAATTCCCGCCTCCATTGATAATGATATAAATGGGATTGATGAAACTATCGGCTGGGATACTGCGATAAATACCGCTTTAAATGCAATTGATAATATCCGCGATACCGCTACTTCCATGGAAAGGGTGTTTGTGGTTGAGGTTATGGGCAGAGACTGCGGCCTTATAGCTTTAACTGTGGCGCTTGCCGGCGGTTGTGAAGAGGTTCTTATACCCGAACGTAAATTTAGCATAGAAAATATTTGTCATGAGATCGTAAACGGAAACCTTCGCGGGAAAATCAGCTGGATTTTGGTAGTTGCCGAAGGCACAGGAAAAGCCGAAGATATTTCCCGTCAGATTACCGAATTAACCACTCTTGAAACCAGGCAGGTTGTTTTAGGACATATTCAACGCGGGGGCCGTCCTACTGCAGCAAGCCGCGAGCTTGCATTGCGTTTAAGTAAAGAATCTATAGATTGTCTTCTGGCAGGGCAAATAAATAAAGTAGTTGGCTTATGTTGTAATAAGATTGTCGCGATACCATTAGAGACGGCAATTCAGAAAAAAGAAATCGATGTGGAAGGTATGTATCATTTAATAAAAACTTTAACCTAAGGAGCAATTTTAAAATGGGACGAAGACCGGTTGATATGGATAAGGTAGTAATGGAATTGATCAATACCGACGATGCCGCAAAAAAGAAAGAAATTGCAAAAAAAATCTTGGATATTGCATATAAGAGGGGTGCTTACCCTTCAAGTATAAACGAGCTTTACCAGGCCCGCGGTAAGGGGGAAGTTCCGGGAGGTTTTACGGTACCTGCGATGAATTTACGCGTGCTTACTTATGATTTGGCTAAAGCGATCTTTCGTGTTGCCAAAAAAAATGATGCCGGAGCTTTTATATTTGAAATTGCAAAATCAGAAATGGGTTATACCAACCAGCCGCCGGTAGAATATGTAGCAGTGATTTTAGCAGCTGCGGTTAAAGAAGGTTTTACGGGCCCGGTTTTTGTACAAGGTGACCATATACAGGTAAATGCTAAAAAATTTAAAGAGAATCCCGAAAAAGAGCTTGATGGGCTAAGGGCGCTTATTCAGGAAGCAATTGAAGCAGGTTTTTTTAATATTGATATTGATTCTTCAACTTTGGTTGATTTAGAGAAAACAGATATTAAGAAACAACAACTTTTAAATTATGATACTTGCGCAAAACTTACGCAATTTATTCGTCAGATCCAGCCGCGCGGAGTAGAAGTATCAGTCGGCGGTGAGATCGGAGAAGTAGGGACAAAAAATTCTACTCCCGAAGAGTTGAGGGTATTTATGCAGGGGTATAATGACAGATTACGTAAGGGTAGGGCCGGTATCAGTAAAATTAGCATACAGACCGGGACTTCTCATGGAGGCGTAGTTCTTCCTGATGGAAAAATAGCGCAGGTAAAAGTTGATTTTGAAACTTTAAAAGTACTCTCAAAGATTGCCCGCGAGGAATTTGCTATGGCAGGAGCAGTCCAGCACGGAGCTTCGACACTGCCTGCTGAAGCTTTTAATAAATTCCCTGAAACAGATACTGCCGAAGTGCACTTGGCAACCGAGTTCCAGAATATGGTTTATGAAAGCCGTCATTTTCCGCAAGAGTTAAAAACAAAGATTTATGAATGGTTGAAAGTTAATGCCGCAAGCGAGCGTAAAGAAGGCGAAACTGACGAGCAGTTTTTCTATAAAGCGCGTAAGAAGGCGCTCGGGCCTTTTAAGAAAGAGATTATGGGGCTTCCCCAAACAGTACGCGATGCAATTGCAAAAGAATTAGAAATAAGATTTGATTTTCTTTTTAAACAGTTAAACGCCGTAAACAATAAAGTTTTAGTTGATAAGTATATTACCTTAAAAAGAGTGATCAGCCGTAAGCGTCAGGAAAATGCTGCGGTTGTGCATGATGGAGAAGGCGCGGACTAAAATTTAGTCATTGCGAGCGAAGCGAAGCAATCTAATAAAAAGATGTGATTGCTTCACCCCTTCGGGGTTCGCAATGACAGCGAGGTGTAATATGAGATCAGACAATATTAAAAAAGGCTTAGAGCGAGTTCCGCATCGGGCGCTGTTACATGCCACAGGCCTTAGCAGAAAAGATTTGGAGCGCCCATTTATCGGGGTAGCCACTTCTTTTACCGATCTTATCCCGGGCCATATTGGAATGCGGGATTTAGAGCGCTTTATTGAGCGCGGTGTTTGTTACGGCGGAGGGGTTCCTTTCTTTTTTGGGGTTCCAGGAATTTGTGATGGGCTTGCTATGGGGCATTTAGGGATGTGTTATCCGCTAGCTCTGCGTGAGATCATTGCCGATACTATTGAATCCGTTTGTAACGCTCATAGCCTTGATGGTATTGTTTGCCTGACTAATTGCGATAAGATCACTCCCGGTATGCTTATGGGAGTGGCGCGTTTAAACATTCCTGCGATCATTGTTACTGCCGGGCCGATGTTATCCGGCCGTTTTAATCAGAAAAAACTTGCCTTTGTGCATGATACGTTTGAGGCTTTGGCGCGTGCCAAAAAAGGAGAGATTTCAGAAAAAGAACTAACTTGTCTTGAAATGGAGGCATGTCCCGGCGCTGGTTCTTGCCAAGGATTATATACCGCAAATACAATGGCTTGCCTTACTGAAACAATGGGGATGTCTTTGCCGGGTTGTGGCACCGCTTTAGCGGTGTCTGCAAAGAAGCGTCGTATTGCCCAGGAAAGCGGTGAACGTATCCTAGAATTAGTGAAAAAAGATATAAAGCCACGCGATATTATCACGAAAAAATCTTTAGAAAATGCGATTTTAGTCGATATGGCTTTAGGCGGCTCAAGTAATACTGTTTTACATCTTATGGCAATTGCGCATGAGGCAGGGATTAATCTTGATTTAAAAACTTTTGATATATTAAGCCGGAAGGTCTCGCATATTACTAATATAGAGCCGGCAGGCCCGCATTTTATGGAGGATGTTGAGTATGCAGGCGGGATTCCGGCAGTTTTGAAACGGCTTAAAAGCAAAATTAATGATACGCCTACTTTAAGCGGAAAAACTACTTATGAGATTGCAGATCAGGCGCAGATTTTTGATGAAGAGGTAATTCGTGATTTTAGCCGTGCCTATCATAAGGAAGGCGGGATTGCGGTTTTATACGGCAATCTTGCACCTAGCGGAGCAGTAGTTAAGCAAGCTGCGGTATCTCAAAAGATGATGAAATTTTCAGGCCGCGCGCGGGTGTTTAATCGCGAAGAAGAGGCGATGAAAGCGATTTTAGGCGGAAAGATTAAAAAAGGTGATGTTATAGTTATCCGTTATGAAGGCCCTGCCGGCGGGCCGGGGATGCGTGAGATGCTTGCGCCTACTTCGGCAATCGTAGGTATGGGTTTAGCTGATGATGTGGCACTAATTACCGACGGACGTTTTTCCGGCGGTACAAAAGGCCCTTGTATAGGCCATGTTTCACCTGAGGCTTCAGCAAAAGGGCCGATTGCTGCGTTAAAAAACGGCGACATAATTGATATTGATATTACTAAAAGAAAATTAGAAGTTAAATTATCCGCGCAGGAGATTAAAACCAGGTTAAAAAATCTAAAGCCTATCCCGCCAAAAATCACTACCGGGTATTTGGCGCGTTATTCTAAATTAGTTAGTTCGGCGGACAAAGGAGCGATTTTAAAATGATTGGTGCGCAAATATTAATTGAATGTTTGAAACGTGAAGGGGTAGAGGTTATTTTTGGTTATCCCGGGGGGCAAGTTTTACCGATTTTTGACCGCCTTTATGATGCTGAAGTAAAATTTATCCTTACTCGCCATGAACAGGCAGCAGCACATGCTGCAGATGGTTTTGCCCGCGCCACTGGCAAGGTCGGAGTTTGTCTTGCTACTTCAGGGCCTGGTGCGACAAATTTAACTACCGGTATTGCTAATGCCTATATGGATTCTATTCCGATGATTGCAATTACCGGACAAGTAAAGACCTTCTTAATTGGTAATGACGCGTTCCAGGAAGCAGATGTTACCGGGATTACGCGGCCGATTACAAAACATAATTATTTAGTCAAGGATGTTAAGGATCTGGCAAAAGTTGTTCGGGAAGCCTTTTATATTGCTACAAGCGGCCGTCCCGGCCCTGTGCTTATTGATATTCCTTCAGATGTTCAGCTTGCGGATACAGATTTTATCTGGCCTGAAACTGTGAATATCCGTAGTTATAATCCGACATCTTTTGGCCATCCTGGACAGATTAAAAAAGCAGCTAAGTTTATCGCTAGCGCGCGTAAACCTGTGATCTATGCCGGCGGAGGAGTGATTTCTTCTGATGCTAGTAGTGAGTTATTTGAATTAGCAGAGAAAATTCCGGCTCCGGTAACCTGGACAATGATGGGAATCGGTTGTTTCCCCACAACACATAAATTATCCCTAGGAATGCTTGGTATGCACGGGACAGCTTACGCAAATCATGCGATTATGGAGTCAGATTTGATCATTGCGGTGGGCGCGCGTTTTGATGATCGCGTAACGGGCCGCATTGATGCCTTTGCCCCTAATGCCAAGGTTATTCATATTGATATTGATCCGTCATCTATAAGTAAAAATGTGCGCGTGGATATTCCGATTGTCGGAGATGCCAAAAATATTCTTATCGAGCTTAATAGCCATATTAAAAAATCTTCTGATACTACGGATTGGCTTAAGACTGTTACTGGTTTTAAGCGTAAACACCCTTTACGTTATAAGGAAGGCGATAAGATCAAGCCGCAACATGTTATTGAGCAGATCTACGAAGCAACTAACGGGGAAGCGATTATTACTACTGAAGTAGGACAAAATCAGATGTGGGCATGTCAGTGGTTTAAATACTCTTCTCCGCGTACTTTTATTTCTTCAGGCGGCTTGGGGACTATGGGTTTTGGTTTCCCGGCGGCAATGGGAGCAAAAGTGGGTTTTCCGGATAAGGTTGTTTTTGATATTGCAGGAGATGGCTCTATACAGATGAACATACAAGAGTTGGCTACTTGCGTTAGCAATAAAATTAATGTGAAGGTTGCGATTTTAAATAACGGTTATTTAGGTATGGTGCGCCAGTGGCAGGAACTTTTCTATAAGAGGCGTTATTCCCAGGTAAATATAACAAGTCCGGATTTTGTTAAGCTTGCTGAAAGTTATGGCGCAGTGGGTATTAAGATTACTAATCCAAAAGATGTAAGGCCAGCTATTGATAAAGCCCTGGCTATTGATAATACCGTGTTTTTAGATTTTCATATTGAACCGGAAGAAAACGTTTATCCGATGGTTCCGGCAGGAGAGGCACTTAACCGGATGATTGAGGGGTTAGCATAATGAGACACACAATTTCAGTTTTAGTAGAAAACAAACCCGGTGTATTAGCAAGAGTAGCGGGGCTTTTTAGCGCGCGCGGTTATAATATCTCGTCTTTGGCAGTTTCAGAAACGCTTGATCCGACAGTTTCTTATATAACGATGGTGATCGAGGCAAAAGATGAGAAGGTCTTAGAGCAGATCAAGAAACAGCTTAATAAACTGATTGATATTATTACAATCACGGATTTTACTAAGAAAGAACACGTAGATAGGGAGCTTATTTTAGTAAAGATTAATTACAGTTCTAAGAGTAAAGCCAAATTAGATTCGCTTTTAGATAAACAGGTAAGCAAAATCATTTATTCTAAAGGTGATTCTGCGATTATTGAGGTAGTGGGAGAGCAGGAGCCGCTTAAGCAGCTTTTAGTAATACTTAATGAACAATTTGGGATAAAAGAGTTAGTGCGTAGTGGTAGAATCGCGATGGGGTGATTAAATTAACTAATTGATTACACCCGGCGCAATCTGATTGTGCGCCGGTGTTGTCTATCTGACAAGGAGGACTAAAATGCCTAAGATTTACTATGATAACGATGCAGATTTAAACTTGTTAAAAGGGAAAACTATTGCCATTATCGGCTACGGAATTCAGGGCCGCGGGCAATCTTTATGCCTGAGGGATTCCGGATGTAACGTAGTAGTTTCCGAAGTAGAAGGGACCCCAAATTACGAACAGGCTATTAAAGACGGGTTTAAACCAATGAGCGCATCCGATGCTGCTAAGGCTGCAGATGTAATTCAGATTCTTACTCAGGATCATGTGCAGGCAAAAGTTTACAATGAGAGCATCAAGCCTAACCTGCGTAAAGGTAAAGCTATATGTTTTTCTCACGGGTTTAATATCCGTTTTAAGCAGATCAAACCGGCAAAAAATATTGACGTTTTTATGGTAGCACCTAAAGGCCCGGGCGCTTTAGTGCGCAGGATGTATGAAGAAGGAAAGGGCGTACCTTGTTTGATTGCAGTATATCAGGATGCTACAGGTCAGGCCAAACAACTCGGCCTTGCTTTTGCAAAAGGAATCGGCGGTACCCGCGCCGGAGTTATTGAGACGACTTTTGAGGAAGAAACAGAAACCGATCTTTTTGGCGAACAGGCAGTGCTTTGTGGTGGAGTCACCGAGCTTATTAAAGCAGGTTTTGATACTCTGATAGCTGCCGGATATCAGCCGGAGATCGCTTATTTTGAAGTTTTACATGAGTTAAAACTTATTACAGATTTAGTGCAGGAAGTCGGCATCGGCGGAATGCGCCGTAAAGTTTCAAATACTGCCTGTTACGGTGATTTGACCCGCGGCCCGCGTATTATCACGGCGAAAACCCGTAAAGAAATGCAGAAGATATTAAAAGAGATCCGTAACGGAAAATTTGCCAAAGAGTGGATAAAGGAAAATGAGGTTGGTAGGCCTAATTTTGACCGTCTCTTAAAAGAAGGAGACGAACACGCGATTGAAAAAGTAGGAAAGCAATTAAGAGATATGATGCCGTGGATGAAAAAATAATTATTTTCGATACAACATTACGCGACGGAGAGCAGGCGCCGGGAGCTTCTTTAAACCAGAAAGAGAAGCTTGAGATCGCAGAGGCGCTTGAGAATCTGGGCGTAGATATAATTGAAGCAGGATTTCCTGTTTCCTCTGAAGGAGATTTTGAGTCAGTTAAGGCAGTAGCGAAAGCCGTTAAGAAGGCTACTATCTGCGGCTTGGCACGCGCCAAACATGAGGATATTGACGCAGTAAGCGAAGCGCTAAGTTTAGCCCGTCGGCCGCGCATCCATGTGTTTTTGGCGACCTCAAAAATCCATATGCAATATAAATTAAAAAAAGCAGAGGATGAAATTTTACGCCTTGCAATCTGGGCAGTTAAATACGCGCGCAATAAATGTTCTGATATAGAGTTTTCTCCGGAAGATGCATCTAGAACCGAACAAGGATTTCTCTTTAAAGTCGTTGAAAAAGTAATTGAAGCAGGGGCAACTACGGTAAATATTCCCGATACTGTCGGCTATGCCCAGCCTGAAGAATATGGGAATTTAATTGCTTCTATAAAGAATAATGTCCCGAATATAAATAAAGCAGTAATCTCTGTGCATTGTCATAATGATTTGGGGTTAGGAGTGGCAAATTCTCTTAGTGCGATTAGAAATGGCGCCCGCCAGGTGGAATGTACGATAAACGGGATCGGTGAGCGTGCAGGGAACGCTTCGCTTGAAGAAATTGTCATGTCTTTACGCACCCGGCATGATCTTTTTAAGGGCGTATCTACAAATATCAAAACCGAAAAGATTTATAAAACTTCTCGTCTAGTTAGTAAATTGACCGGATTTGTGGTAGCGCCCAATAAAGCGATTGTCGGAGGTAATGCTTTCCGGCATGAGTCAGGAATTCATCAGGATGGCGTGCTTAAAGAGCGTACAACTTATGAAATTATCCGTCCCCAAGACGTAGGATATTTTGAAAGTGGTATAGTACTTGGAAAACATTCCGGCCGCCATGCTTTTGGAGATCGCCTTAAATCTTTAGGTTTTCATCTGAACGTTCAGGAGCTTGATAAGGCGTTTGTACGCTTTAAGGAGCTTGCGGATAAGAAAAAACATATCTTTGATGAAGATTTAATGTCTATAGTTGAAGAAGAGATCAAAGTTGTAAAGCCGATTTGGTTTTTAGATGGCTTTGAAGTTAATTCCGGAACAAAGATCGCGCCAAAGGCAAAAGTATTTT
>ERZ1292630.555-Hain-H41-02um-R3-555-length-38136-cov-6_pt1 | contig 38136 bp, 36 predicted proteins | sample MGYA00564408_ERZ1292630 | MGnify/ENA primary metagenome ERZ1292630 (study PRJEB36523, sample SAMEA6512641) | groundwater metagenome | collected 2019-01-08 | study: AquaDiva: Metagenomics assemblies of 32 groundwater samples
TTGCCGGCGCAATAAGTTTTATTTTCATATTTAAGAAATTTTCACAGGGTGAAACCCGTGTTTTTTTGCCATTTCAGAAATTTCAGTGATTTTATCAAGAGATAAATTATTTCCTAAAGAAAAGTTCTCAAATCCTTCCTCTAATGCCAAAATTATAGTTTCAGATATACAACCATATAAAACCCCTTCAGGTAAACCGGTATTAATAGTTACTTTAACATTAGAAGGTGTTTTAATCAGGCCGCCGTCAAAAACAATAACATCTTTTCTATTACTATTTCTTCCTGAAATATTTTTCGGCACAGATACATCGCAGGCAATTGCCCCGGCCTTAAGATCAGCCACATCTAACAGCGCATCAGGTGCGCTTGTGGTAACAATCACAATATCTGCTTCTTTTACAGCTCCCCTAGCATCAAGATTAATCTCAACTTTAGCTTTTGAGATATTTTCTATATTTTGCTTTAACTCTTCTAATTTATCCGTATGCCTTGCCGTAATCACAATATCCTGCACATATTCAGCTAAATATCTTGCGCAGGCATTACCGATTGAACCGGTTGCCCCGATTATCGCAGCGCGTGATTTTGTTAGATCAAGATTCTTTTCTTTGGCTATCTGAAACAATAACTCTAATATCGAGGCTGCGGTATAACTATTTCCGGTTGTTACAGCAATATTCACATTTTTTGCAATTGTAGTTCCTTTATCACCGATTACAGAAGTATACCCACCTAAGCCGACAATTTTTGCGCCTAGTTTCTCTCCCAAACGACAAGCTTCAATAATCCTTGATAAAACAAACTCCTGGTTAAAATCAAGTATCTGTTTTGGCAATAACGGACAGACAATAACATAGCCCTCTACTTGTTTGCCTGATATTGAAACAACATTTTTTACAGTGGAAGCCACAAACGGCTTCACAAAGCGCAAAGATTTACGTAAAATAAAATCCGGTAAAAATTTTAGCGGCACTAACTCGCGGATCTGTTTTAAATCTATAGGATGGGCAATAAATGCAAATTTAAACATTTGTAAGCATCTTCCCTTTGTGGCTAAACCCGACTAACTTAAACCCGTGCTTATTGCCTAATGCATAAATTTTCTTTGCTTTATTAAAATCAACGATACGCCCCAAAGAATACGGCTCAAAGATCTCTTCAAGCGCCAGGATCATCGTTTCTGCCATACAAGGAAAAGCAACTGATTTTGGAAATCCAAAAGAAAAATGAAAATCTGTGTTACCCGGGGGCAATATCACCCCTCCGTCAATAAAGAGGATATCTTCCCTACTCTTAGGAGCGCCATCAATAAAACTTTTTGGAAATGTCGCATCATATACCACAACACCTTTTTTTAATTTATCTAGCTTTACTAAAGGGGCATATTTTGCGTTTGCCACCAAAATCAGGTCAGAATCGTATAAATAACGCGGATTATCCTGAACAAAATAAGAATTAATTTTAGTTGAAAAACACCCCTTTAGGATAGCTAAGTCCTCAAGGCGCTTATAATTACTGCTTAATAAGTTTATTTCCCCGATTTTTCCGATAATCGAGCGTAAACAATATGAGCCAAGTATTCCGGTTGCGCCTAAAATTGAAACTTTAGTTTTTAATAAATCTTTATTACGCATCCCCAGAATTTTTAAGATTACATCCGGAGTAACTGCCAAAGTATAGGTATTACCCGTGGTAACAGGAATTTTTACTGCTGCAGCTAAATCTACCCCATGCCTGCCGTATAAAGAAGCATAGGCCCCAAGCCCTATAATCTGGGCTCCCATTTTTTCTGATAATTTCGCCGCTTCAATAAACTTTGCTAAAGCGAATTCATCACTAAGATTTTTCATATGTTCCGGTATCAGCGATACCAGGATCATGATCCCTTCTACTTCCTTATTATTAGATACTGACTTTATGCCTGTGACTGTTGAACGCTTAAAAGGCGGGAACCACCTCATCGCATTTTTAATCAGATCCGGGTTTTTATTTTTAAGATCAGGCTCGGTAAAACCGTCAGCATAAAACTCAAGGTCATGCGGATGGAAAATAAAAGCGAATTTTTTCATTTTTTTCCTATGAGTTTAATTTTAATGGCAAGAAGCATCCCTTTAAAAGCTTTCCTGATCTTTCTGTTTAAAACTTTCTCGACTTCGGGAAACCTGGTAAATGCGCTTGCTCCTACATCCAGGTCCAAAGACAAAATTATTTTACAGCCGTATAAATCATCTAATAATCGCCAGCTTCCCTGGTATTTTAAATAATCTCCATTTAACATCTGAAAGTTTATGCTTAAATTTTTATTATCAAAAATATCCTGCTCCTGCCAGCTTACCGGCACTCCATCAATAAACACATTCCATGCCGAAATAAAACCATCAGGGATTTTTTTAATAATTTTAACCGATTTTACGTAGGACATAAAAGACGGGAAATTCTGCATTTTCCTCAACAGCTTATATATATCTTCCCTTTTTTTATTCCGTATCAATATCTGTTCAACTAATTTCATCGCTAAGTAATCCCCCCTGCGCCCTTGTAGACAGTGTACGCAACCTATTAATTACCAATTGGTTACACAAGAAATACTAAAATTCTTTACAGCTTTATTCCATATCTAAATCAAACTTCAACTCTAGCTGTGGATTTTGAGATTTTACTTCGCTTAATATTTTCTTTATTAAAGCAATCGAATCTAAAAATGCCTTCTCAGATTCAGATTTAGAAAGTAGAACTCCCGCCTCATAAGTAAGCTCATTACGTTTTCTACGCATTGTTTCAAATTGCCTTGTTAGATTAAGGTATTTCTCACCCAATATAATACTTGTAACATCAACAACCGTCTTATGCTGTGCGCCGTCATCAGGAACATATCCTTTTAAAAGTAATAGCGCCCTTCCTGCTTTTAACATGGCTATATAAGCTAATAAGTATGTTGCCCTGCTTGCCAAATGCGTGATCTTTTTAGCTTCACCTAGATCTAATAAGGCTTCTCTAAGTAAAGCCTCCACCTGTACTAAACCTGCTGGCTGCTTTCGTAGTTTTCCATCCTTCTCTAACCTAGCGATGGTCTTATCAAGCATTAATCTTTCCTTTTAAAGCTATAATTTTATTCTTAATAACTAAATTTAGAAAACTGCCTTCTTTTTTTCTTTCTTTTAAAAACTCTTCTTCGGCATAAACGGTAAAATTTACTTCCCTATTTAGTTTTGTTTCTAAATTACGGATATCGCTAGTTAACCGTTCACGATCAAATCTTCCTACAACCGCTAAATCAATATCAGAAGATTTTTTTTCTTTGTTTTTTGCATAAGAGCCATAAATAAAAGCAAGAATAATACCTTTATATTTTAAAACTATTTCCTTAAGGCTGCCCTCAACGCCTTCGGTTTTAAAAATAATCTTCTTAAACTCATTAAATAATGGATAATTTTTATTAATGGAATAGAATTTTACATTCCCCCTAGTAAGCGAGCTATATATACCCTCTGCCTCTAACTTCCTCAGTTCCCTTGAAAGATTACCCGGATCCTCATCAATAAGGTTAGAAAGCTGCCGCACATAATAATCCTCATCCGCGTGGGTAAATGAATAAGTTAATAACTTTCTTCTTAATTTGGTATTCAGCAATACTGACATCAATTTGCTCCTTATTGTTGATATATTTACATCATTTGATGTAAATTATACAACATTTTTTTAGAATAGTCAATACTTAACCTCCTTGCGCATAACGCTGCCCCAAATCAAGCAAAAGCTTGGCAATATCAAGGCTTGAATCGGGCTTACTAATTCGGGCGCAGGCTTGCCTAAATTCACGCAGCCGGTGCGGATGCCGGATAAAATTCTCAACCACCATCTCCACTTCTTCAAGCCGGGTAATTTTAATCGCTGATTTACGGCTGGTCAGATAATCCGTATTATTTACTTCTTGCCCCGGTATAGGCTTTACGATAATCATCGGAAGATTCTTACAAAGCGCTTCAGAGCTGGTGATCCCCCCCGGCTTCGTGATAATAACATCCGAGGCATCCATAAGTTCATTGATATTATTAGCGTAACCCAAAAGATGTATTTTTTTATAACAACGCTTGGTTTCTCTTTTTAGTTTTTTATAAAGTTTACGGTTTGTTCCGCAAACAATAATCTCCTGAAGCGGAGCACTTACTTTATCAAGATGTTGAACTATCCCCTTGATCGGCCCTAACCCCTGGCCTCCGCCCATCAATAGCACGGTAAAAATATTTGGGTTAAGCCCGAGCTTTGCGCAAACCTCCTTACGGCCATACGACTTCCTGAATTTATGATCAAAAGGAATCCCGAAGGATTTTATTTTCGCGCTATTTACCCCTTTTGCAATCAGGCGCTGACTGACTTCATTTGAAGGAGTAATATAATAATCAATGTCATCGTATATCCAATATGAATGCGGCACATAATCCGTAAGAACAGCTACAAGCGGAAGGGTTGAAAAATATTCCTTTTTATAATCCGCAACCATCCCGCAGGGAAATGCCTGAGAACAAGCGACTACATGCGGCTTAAACTTATCAAAAAGCCGCTTAAATTTAGGTGAATTAAATTTATGCACAAAATTTTTAAGCTGATTAATTTTTTCCACGATTTTCGGGTTATCATACAAATAATCCCAGATCGCAGGCGCCCCCTGGATCACGCTCATATAAAGCTTATTCACCACTTTTTCCGAAACCGGGTTTGTGTAATTAAAGGCATTGATATTTAGAACTTCGGCCTGCGGGGAAAGCTCTTTTATCGCTTTCTCAACAGCAACGGTTGCACTGTGATGCCCGGATACTTCTGAAATATACATCAGGATAATGCGCGGAGCTGACATTTTTTATTACACCTCTCCCTCTTTAAATAATTCAATAAACGCATCCGCTACTATCGGATTAAATTGCGTATTGCTACATCGCTTAATCTCTTCCACAGCTTTATCTTTATCTAGGCCCTTACGGTAAGGCCGGTCAGTAGTCATAGCATCAAATGAATCTGCAACGGCAATTATCGAAGCGACTAAAGGAATCTGTTCACCTTTTAAACCTTCCGGATACCCGGAGCCATCATAATGCTCGTGATGATATTTTACTCCTTGTATCGCTTCACTAAGTTCCCGGATCGGCTGTAAAATTGTTGTCCCAAGTATAGTATGCTCGCGCATCTTACGCTGTTCATCAGGATCAAGCGGCCCATCTTTATTCAGGATGCTTTCAGGAATCCCGATTTTTCCTATATCATGCAAAAGCGATGCAATATGCAGATGTTCAAGGAAATTCGGAGCAAACTCCTTTTTTAATATCTGTCCTAATTTCTGCGCAAGCCTTAAGCTTAATGATGTTACCCGCGCCGTGTGGCCATGAGTATAATGGTCTTTCGCGTCGATTGCCGCAGCTAAGGCTATGGTAGTATGCAAAAATAGGCGGTGCTTCTTGTTCAACTCATCTTCAAGATTAGTAAAAAGCTGGGCATTACGTATTGCCATTGCCACGTCAGATGCCAGAGCGCTAAAAAAAGTCAGCTCATCAGTAGTAAAATCTTTTTTATTTCTTTTTGTGCCCAACAGAAGCAGGCCAAGCAGGTCATTACGGAAATAGCTTGAGATACAAGCCACTGACTCAAAAATATCCAGCTCAAGCAGCGCTCCCTCAAGGATTTTTTTACCCATTGTGGGAATATTTTTCTTACGCAGTATTTTTTTCGCATCTTGTAATACAATCATACCTTCAATTCCCAAGATCCTGTCCCAGCGTTCAGTAAAAAATCTGATCAGCGGATTATTTTTGTCTACCCGCGCGAAACCAGCGGGTATCCTTAAACCCAACGCCCCACGCGAAACATTAAGCACGTAGGCGTCTTTTTCCACGTCAAAAAGAAGTATTCCGGCGTGGTTTACTTTTACTTTTTGCACGATCATACGCACAATCATTTTAATCAGCACTTCTGAATCATGCACCATGATCATGCTTTTTGCTGCAATCTCCAGTTCTTTCTTGTAATCTACGCGCATAGGGCCATCTCCCTTAAAACCACTTCCTGCAATTCTTCAAGCCTTAACGGTTTATGAATGTATACCTTTACTCCTAATTCCTGGCACTGTTTAAAAGCGTCACCTTCATCAGGATAAATTCCTGTCACCATAACAACATTCAGTTTTTCATTTAACTTTCTGATCCGGCGCAGGGTTTCAATCCCGTCTATCCCGGGCATCGTAATATCTAAAAGTACGAGCTTGGGTTTTTCTTTTTCAATGAATAAAAGCGCTTCTTCCCCGCTTCCTGCGGTGATCACATCAATTTTACGTTTACGGAAAAAATTCGCGGCAAACTCCCGCACATCTGTTTCGTCGTCTACGATCAATAATTCTGCCATAGGTTTATCTCCTATTCATAAGCCAGCATAATTTTAAAAACTTCTTTTTCTTTATTAAGATATTTCGGAAAAGGCGCAAACGGAGCAGCAGATTTTACCGCCTTTATCGCAGCCTCAACCAAAATATTATTCCCCTGCGTTTCTGCCTGCGGCTCCGAAATAAGGCTGCCGTCATTAGTCAAAGAAAAAATAATTTTAACTATCCCTTTTTGTCCGACAGGCGCTGCTTTTTTAGCAACCCGGCTCACCTTATCTATCAAAAACCGGTAATATTCCCAACCGGCCTGCATAGTTTCATCTTCATTACTATCTTTACAAACATCTTGTTTTACATTGCCTTCTTTATCAAGTTTAATTATCGCTCCGTCTTTAGGCCTGATATCACTAAATTCGGTAAAAGAACTTTCCCCGGACATAATATGCGGAGTAAGTAGAATCACAAGTTCCGTATTTTTACGCTCTTCAGATAAGTTACGGAATAATAATCCCACTAAAGGTATTTTTGCGATAAACGGGATCTCTTTTTGGGTTTTATATTTTTCGTCCTTTTTTAAACCTCCGATAATTACGGTAACACCGTCTTTGACCATTACGGTAGTTTCTGCTTCGGAAGTAGAAATCTCCGGGATAGTCTCGCCTTTAGCAGTCAGATATTCACTGCCTACGGAACTTACCTCCGGTTTTATTTTCATAGTGACAAAATTTTCCCGGTTAATCGTAGGAGTAACATGGAGCTTGATCCCAACATCCACAAAAGTAATATTTTCTGCTGTAGTAACCGTGCCGCCATCGCCTGTAACCGTAGTAGTAGAGGCATAAGCCTCCTTTGAACCGACCATGATCATCGCTTCCTGATTATTCAATGCCATAATCCGAGGGCTTGAAAGAATTTTAGTATTACCGATAGTGCGCAATAAATCTAGGATCGCTTTATAATCTCCTTTTTGAGTAGGTGCAACCGAAGGCGTACCTACTACTAAACGGCCGCTGGTGCTGATCGGAAGCGACGATGCGAGTTTAAAATTTTTCTCAATCCAGAAATCCCAATCCACTCCCATTTCAAACTTATTCGAAGGCCGTACCTCAATTATTTGAGCATCAATAAGCACTTGGGGAGTTTTCTCATCAAAAGCCTTCATCAACGCAGCTATCTCGATTATTTTTTCCGGATAATCGGTAATTACGATTTTATTCGTCCTCTCATCAATCTTCATTGTACCAACACCCTTAGTAAGCGTATCCTGAATTTTCGGGCTAAGTTTATCTACTTGAGCGTAATTCAGGCTAAAGACCTTTGTCTGTACGGGCAGGTCCGTTTCCTTAATGAATCGTTTCATATCCGCAACTTTAGCCGCAGAATCAATAAGTACCATGGTATTTGAACCCTCGTCTACCACAATGCGTCCGATATTTGTCTTTATCTGATTTAAGGCGCGTGCCAGGTCAATTGCTTTTGCATACTTAAGAGAAACGATTGCGGCTTCTTTGGCATCTTTATAACGCTCTCCATAGATTAATTCATAATCCCGCTGGGTCATAATATTTATGATATCGCCTTTTTTATCATAGGCCAGTTCATTTGAAAGAAGAATAATCTCAAAGGCATCCCACATATCTACTTCCTTAAGAAATAGAGTAACTTTTCCGCTGACATTTTTGCCGACTACAACATTTATCCCGTTTCTTGTGGCGAGCATCTTAATCACATCAACCACATCCATGCCTTTAATATCAAGGGAGATTTTATTTGAAGAGATCTTTGGCGAAATTGCATCCTGAGCGTATAATGCCGAGCCACGAGCACCGAAAACCGATAACCCAATTATAGATATTATTATAAATAAACGATTCCTTTTCATCGGACCTCCGGCATAAAACACAATTAGCAGGAGAGGTTTAAACCTCTCCTACCCTGTGGATAACTTTTATAAATGCAACTCAAATTCATCTCCTCCGTATTCAAGGATAATTTTTGCTTCTCCGATTTTTTTAAGTTTGAACTCCCTGACAAACTGCCCTTCTTTTAAATAATATGTTTTCTGGCTTAACTTATCTTCCACCACTGCCTGCGGGTCATCTCCGGTGATTACCCCTAAAAGGCTTAAATCTTTTAACAGTTCTGAAGCAGCAATCGCTGCTACTTGCGCATTTTCAGTTTTACTTGATAACAAAAAAATCTGCTTCTTCTCTGCACCTGCTAAATATTTATCCAGATCCTCGCCGGCATCAGCCTTATTTTTTTCAATATCAAGAGCTACCTGTTTAATAACAACTGCCTGATGCACCAACTCTTTTGGCGTGTAAGCAGGCCAATTTAAGAGCAGTAAAAAAATCAATGAACTCAAAATAAAAATTCCCAGGCTAAAATTCTTTATTTTTGTTAAATTTAAAACAAACCCAAATTCTTTCTTTACTTTTTCCTGCGCTGATTGTTTTTTAGGCAAATCACCTAAAACCACAGGCTTTTTCTGGCCTCTAATCAATCGCAAAAGTTTTTCTTCAGGGGCTACGTATTCGCTCATTATTCCTGCTGTTTAATGATCTTTTTTATAAGGAGTCCGTCAATATAACGATGCTCTTCCATGACCATAAGTTCAAGTGCATCATGGCAAAGCATAGAGATACGGCGCGGATACCCTTGTGTATGCTGATAAATTGTCTTGATCGCATCATCAGTAAAAACACTTCCTCCATGATCATACCCTCCTTGGTGCAACCGAAAAAGTATCATCTTGCGCGTCTCTTCTTCGTCCAAAGGATTAATCGTATACTTTAGCGCCACACGGTCAATAAAATTACGAACACGCTTGATCCTGGGCAAAAGTTCAACCTGTGCCATTATAATTAACTGCAGAAGTTTAAATTCGTTAGTTTCATAATTTAGCAGCGTGCGCAGCACCTCAAGGTTTTCCGGGCTGATCTTCTGGCCTTCGTCAATTAATAAAACTATGGTTTTATTTTCTTCAACCCCTTTTTGATAAAGGTAACGCTGGAGCGCTTCTTTAAAATCAAGGGTGGATTTAAATTCCGGAACAATGTTAAACATCTTGGCAAGGCTCAAAAGGAACTGATATTCTGATTTGTAATTGGGGTCAAGCACAAGATGAAAAATAAAATCATCTTCGTCTTTAAAAATCTGCAACAGCGCGCGGGAAAGCGTAGTTTTTCCTGTTCCGACATCACCTAAAATAATGCTTAATCCCCGTCGCAGGCGGATTGCAATCTCAAGCCGTTTCAGGGCAGTTTCATGGCTTACAGAACGGTAAAGAAAATCAGGGTCAGGGCTTGTAGAAAAAGGCTCTCGCTCAAGGCCAAGCACGTTATAATAACTCACGCTTGATCTCCTTTAGCGATTTTCCTTTTTTACGAAAGGCGCGAATTTTTTGCAGGTTCTCTACGGTAGAATCGTTAAAATAACGAAAGTGGGTTTCTGGGCTGCGGTTAACCTCTTTTATCAACCCCAGATTAAGATAATATTTAATTGTATAAACGGATAAACCAGTAAGGTGAGCTAAGTCCTTAAGCAGATATATGTTATCGTTTGGCATAGATTACTCTCGTAGGCTATCACTCTCTACCTAGAGAGTACTATACCAAAACTTAAAGAAATTACAAGATTATTTTGATAATCTGCAAAAATATTTTCTTAGTTTATAGAAAACCTGCTTTGGCTGGCGGCTTGAACTGACCATACCAAAATATTCTTCATTAGCCACATTATCAGGATGCGCTCTGGGAAGATAAAAACCTTCTGTATTATATTCATCATAACTTGTATCATCATCTGGAGTGCCGTCTATATTATCCGGCCCCCTATAATTAACTAACCCGCCCAATCCTACATGATAACTTCCAACTTTCCAAAGCTCGTCGCTAAATTCGTGCATTAAACCCCCAAGACAAGAATTTTTTCGGTTAAATTTTGATAAATTTCTTTCAATCTCCTTCCAAAGCCTTAGGGCAATTTTAGCTTGAATATCTTGCCTATTTACTCCAATACAATTATCCGCTTGATATCCATTCACCAATGTATAGGATGACGCATAAAAAGAATCTGTGCCAAATTCACTAAAATAAAACGGCTTTGGAGTAGTTCCGCCAAATATAACTTTCCATTGCAAGAAAAAATTACCGAAACTTTTACCCCTATAAATATTAAACCCCCAAACATCTACTGCCGGAGCTCCGGAAGTCACAACCCAACTAACGGTATTGGTTATATCTGCGTCTATAAAACGGTCCCCTAAACACGAACTTACCGGATGATGCGGATCAATTTGTTTAATATTTATTGCTGCCTGGTTAGTAGCAAAAGCTGCTTCGGCAACCGTAGCAAAACCATAATATTTATTATAATCTAAATTCCACTCGTTACCTAACAGCCACATGAGAATTGCCGGATGATTTTTGTACAACTGAACTATTTTAAGATAATACTGTGAATCTAAATCAGCTCTTGAGCCTGCCACAGTCATGATTACCATTATTCCCTGGCGATAACATTCATCTAGGATCGGCATAAATACTGCCGGGTCATCGCCGAAATCGTTATAGGTTCTAAAAGTATTTACATACATCTGTTTCATCAAAGTAAAATCCTGCTTATAACGATTGGAGGCTTCTTTTTTAAACCAATAATTTAATACTTCATGCCCTTGAGGATAACGGCCGCTCCAATCAAAGAAAAAACCATAAGGAACAGTTACGTCAGGATCGATCGGGCTCGGCCCGTCTTTTGGTGCAGCTGAAGCCGGCTGCCAGGTTACTCCTTTAACAAGGTAAGGCTTAGCTTCACCAAGAGAGCCGTCAGAAAGGCGTTTTCTCACCATTAACTGCGTTCCCTGAAGATAGACATCACTTGGCCCGGAATTATTTTGGGCTTTAACTTGGTCAAAAAATATGCTGATTACTAAACAAATCAAAACAAAAAAAGCAGTTTTCTTAAACATTATTTCTCCCTTTTGATTGGTTTTATAAAGACTTTATAAAAGTATAGCATATCTTTAAATGTTTGAAGTAAAAATTTCGAAAATTACTGATTCTTAAAAAATGCGGCCTTAACAACTTTAAACAGAGCGGCTAGCTCCTCCGGCTTAATTATCGCCCCTGTTATGGTATAAAGAATACTGACTTTGGGACAGATCCAATCAATGCCATTATAACTAACCACCCCCTTCTGCTCATTACAAGCAGTTGAATTTAAAAGCAGGATTTGTGGATTAAAATCTCGCATTTGCTGACAGATATTTTTATACTCTGTTAATTGCTTAAGCTGATAACGTTCACTCTGAGATGATAGTTGCGTAAAATGATTTTGGATTAATTTAAAATTGGCATTATCCGGCTCAAGGCATAAAATATTTACCTTAACTGCATCTCTGTCATGTTTACACAACTCTTTCTCGTCCGGAGGCAAAATTTTAGATACTTTATTATATAGCTGCTCGGGGATATAGGGTTTTTCAAAAAAGCCTTCAACTATGGCATCTTGCGCTAATTTTTCTCCTTCTTCCGGAAATGCCGTAACAACTATGACTTTTGTCCGGGGGAATTCCTCTTTTACGATTTTAGCCACATCTCTGCCATGAATTCCTGGCATCAACATATCTAAAAGCATGAGATCGGTTTTATTGCGCGAAAGATAAACTAACGCCTCTTCGCCGTTATAGGCAACAGCTGCGTCATAGCCGCGCTTTTCCAAAAACTGCTTAAGCATGCGCACTGTTTCCTGTTCGTCATCTACGACTAGAATTTTTTTGTTTTCCATAGCAGGCCTCACTGTTATTTATTTTCTATCTAATAACCATTAACTATTAACCAACAACCAACCTCACTTTTTCGTCACATAATAATACGCCGAAGTCGCAGCATTTCCGGCAGCATCCACTGCCTTGATGTTATATTTATAGGTAGCATTGCTTACAAGACTACCTGATGAATTCTTGCCATCCCAGGTAATGAAGTTTGCGCCCTGGGATTGAGTATACGGGCCTAGAGTCCTAACTAAGCTGCCTCCTGAAGTATAAATACTTACGCTTACGGATAAAGATCCGGCCAGGTCATCGGTAGCTGTATAGGAAATCTTAGACACCTGGTTTTTACGTACAAAAAACGGATCAGGCGAATCCGAGATGCCACTAATGGCAGGAGCAGTGTTGTCTAAAATAATCGCATCGGATGCTACTGCAGAGGCATTGCCCGCCCTATCCGCAAACCTGGCATAAACGGTTTTTGTGCCATTTCCCGAAGCAAGCATCCATGCTTTACTATTAGCATAGGCTTCCAGACTGGACCACGTGGAGTTATCATTTGAGAATTGCATCTTGTCAAGGCCTGCTCCGCCAATATCAGAGGCTGACAAACTAAGAGTTACAGAAGTTATTTTAGTGTATGCACCGTCATCATTAATTTTTAAAGCCCCCGAAGGAATCGTTTTATCAACAATAATACATTCGCTTAGCCCGGAAGCGCGGCTCATGTCAAAACCTTCACCAACAGCATATACCTGATAGCGATATCGGCCTTCGGTGAGACTATTTTCAGCATAGCTATTTGTTTCGACGATATCCGCCAGCTCCCCGTTACGCCAAACATTGTATTTTATAAAACCAGTACTATCCTGCATGAGCAAAGAAGCAGTCCAGCTTATTGTAAATATCCCGCTATTACTGAAATTATCAGTATTTGTTTCTATCGGTATCCCCGGCCTGGTAAACATGCTATTATCTTCGTCTAAACCAATTTTTATAAATTTATCGGCCGCTAACTGGCTTGCCTGGGACAATTTTTCAGATATTAGCCGACGCCACTCTGTTTGCGTTGTTATAGCCTTTGAGGAAATCCATTCTACCTGCCTACTAGATGTATCAACAGAATAATATGAATTAACATTTCTTAGTGTATCAGAAATTGCCTGCCGTTCTTCTTGGGTAAACAATGGAAGATACGAATAATCAAATACCATAATTTCGCTCAAACCGTATTCTTTAGCTAACTTAATCTGATCAATGACAAATTCGACCGGAATATGCCGGTTATACACGCCAAATGGAGCTAAGCTAATCCTTACTGAAGCTTTCTTGCCATAGCCTAACCGCTGCGCTAAAGCAGCCATCACTTTTGCCCTGCCCAAATTTTGCGCGTTTATATTAGATGGCGTTAGTTCAATATGGTCGGTAAAAAACCATGAATCTTGATCTCGTTTAATAATTATTTTCAGATATCTCTCGCTTGTAAACTGGATGTTTTTACAGTTATATTCAAAAACGCCTTCTATTGCTGTTCCAAGAATAAGTTTTGGTAAGATACTTTGATCCTTTAAAATATAATTTAATCCATCCGTAGAAGCATAATACTCAATGCTAACCGGAATTTTTATACCTGCGGACAAAATTGAAAGAGCTTCAACAGCTATATCAAAGTGGCCATCTAATGGCCTGCCTAGATCAAAAGTAAAAGACGGATTGCCAATGCTATATCCAGCATATGCCGGATCATAAAAATCAACGTTTCCGTAAGTAGAATCTGTTAATTCGAAATGACCATCCGGATAGACAGGATTTGCTGGTTCAGATGAAAGGTATTGTTGGCTGCCCAAAATATTATTTTTCCTATATATATCATTTAGATCGATATTAATGATATCCACCTCAACATCTTTTAGCGTATCATCCAAGCCATGGTCTGGAAGCCCTGCACCAAAGTTATAACTGCCGTAATCGTAGTAATGCACAGGTAGCATCAAATGATGAATTGCGGAAGGATTGCGACTTTTAATTTTATCTCCTATTGCCTGATAAAAAGTAATATACCTTTCGTTCCTTCGAGGATCTTCCAAAAATGGATGAAATTCGACATTATTATAATAGGGCTCGCCTACAAATATTCCGTCTATATAGTAATCCATTAGGCAATCGATAACGTCCAAGACAAAAGTCAATCCGTGTTGAGGATCAATCAGAGGATAAAAATTATTATTGCTATCTTTCTGGAGCAAAGGCTTTGCTTCTTCTAAAACCACTTGCCCCCAAAGAAATGAACTCATATTCACAGTAACCTTAAGGCCTGCTTGTTTCAATAGAGGTAAAATCTGGCCTAAGAGATCATAGCTTTGGATAAGTCCAAACTTATTAGGCAATTTTGAAATATTAAAATATGCTTTTCCTGAATAGGCAGAAGACAATTCTACTTTTTTTGCCCCCATGTTTTGGCATTGCACAATAAAATCAGCAACTTTCGCTAGATCTAAAGATGTTGGATTGTATGGATCATCTGCAAATCCGTTAATGAGCGCTGTTAAGCTTATTTCAGTATTGGACAAAGCCGAATATGGCGCATAAATCAACCGGGATGGATGCCCTATAGCTTCTATTTCAGAAATAAAAAGCCACCAACCGGAATCAGCAGTAAAATCGAATCTTAAATACTTTTGATCAGCAATATTAATCTCGTTTATGACAAACTCATAAATCCCTAAATCAGTTCCTCCTTCTGTGAGTTTATAGGTTACTGTTTCTCCGCGCTTAATGAAATTTAGATTATCAACGGAGCCGAAAAGCTCGATCTTTGAAGGAAGGCGTATCCCGCTGGTTATATCGCAAAGAATTCTTATTCTCACGCATAAAATATCATAATCCCCGTTCAGGTCAAAATTAAAAGAAGGATTAGCGCCAATATATCCTGACCATCCCGGATCGTAATATACGCTACTGGCGTATAATCCATCGGTCAATTCGGAATTATCTTTATCTACATAAGAAATGTTTGCGGATACCGATGAGTTATAATTCTTATTTTCCATAATATTAACTTCTTCTCCGTAGAGATCAATAGTTAAAAAGCAAAGTACTAAGGAAACCGCTAAAATTACTGAAATAAAAATTTGTCTCATCTTTTCCATTCTTCCTTTAATAAATAACGTCGTCAAAATTTTAACGTTTTTCATCTCTTGCCCCCTGGTTTTTCTCTATCCGCAATACGCTATCCGCCATACGCAATACGCATTTATTTCTTCGTCACATAATAATTCCCACTAGTATAAATATTACCCGCATCATCTTTGACTTTGAAGAAGTAACGGTATTGGCCATCAGGCACCATTACCCCTGAAGCGTTTTTCCCATCCCAGGTCGTGCTTCTTGCACCGGTATTCTGGTAATAATATCCAATAGTCCTGACTAAACTACCGGAAGAGTTATAAATATAAAGGGCGCAACCAACAGTTGTTGACATATTATCCCCTAAGGTATAAGAAATCGCAGCTTTCTGCCCTGCTTCCGGATCAAACGGATCTGGTGAATCAACAATACCGGTAATGGTTGGCGCAGTCTTATCTGTCCTGGCATAAAAATACCAAGCTCCGCCTGCCGGGCCTTCTTTACCTGCTGCGTCAATACCTTTGGCATACCATTTATAGTTATGGCCTGCGGTTATAGTAATAGCAGCTGTTGAAGTAGTAACAAATGCACCATTAATAATCCAAACTAAACTCGTATCATCATAAACAGAAAATTTATACTTGGCAGCACCTGGCACATCAGACCAATCAAGAGTTACAGAAGTAACATTGTAAACATTGGTTTTATCTTTAGGCGCTACTAAAGTAGGCGCGGCCATAGTATTCAAAAATGAAAAATCAGTAACTTGATATGGTTTGATATTATTATTCAGGCAATAAGCAGCAATCTTTGCCGAGGATTCTGCGCCATAAATACCGGGAGACAAAACTCTTGCTGAACCAGCCGCTTTAGGAGCGGCAGAGATGGTCCTGCCTGCTACCATAAGATTATCGACTTCCCTGGCATAGAAACATTTAATGGGGATACCGTAAGTTGGAGGTTTTTGGCCGTTATAATAATAGTAGCTTCCCGGCCAAGGGCTCCCTGCCTTACTATCAAAGTATTGCTGTAATTCTTCGAATTTATAGGGATGGATATCGATCCAGTAATTTCCTTTTGCTACCGTATCAAACGGTTTATATCCTCTAAGCTCATCCTCAAGGCCCAATATATAATCGCCAACTATATGCCTGGATTCTCTGATGTATAAATTTTTTCCTGTCCCCTGCTCAAGATTAAGGTCAGTAGTTGCTAAGGTTACAGTTGAAGGGAATAACAGCGGATATTTTGCTTTAATAAAAGAAATCGCATACGGTATTGCTTGCCTGCCCCGGCTAATACCATCAGCCACTGAAACAGGATCAGTCCCGTCTACTCCGAATACTACTAAACCATTAACCATTGATGTGCCGTCTGCCTGGCGCATCATATTAAAACCCTTAAGCGCGACATTAAGCTCTTTTGCTTTTTGGCCATAAATAGTGGAGGTATCATTAAAATCTTTATTATTTGCTAACCCCCAGAACTGATCACCCGCAATAACTGCTCCGTATGTCCCGGTGTAACTATAATTGACATTTTTTAAACCAAACATCAAAGTAGAGCCCATCTGTAGCTCATCGGGGCCGTAATTATCCCCATAAATATCATTTTTAGAAACAGTCCCTACGGAGGAGCCGCGGATATACTTGGTATTACCTCTTCCTATGGTATAAGGAACCCCGGCAAGATAAGCAAGTTCTGCAGATTCCGATGCATCAATAAACATCGGAGCAGAGAGCGTTAATTCCATCCCATCGTCTTTTTTTACCCTTACTGCAGCGATTAATTTGGGATTATTTACGTCCATTGCCGCATATAGACTCTGCACGGCAGGATCAGATGTCCTTTTTATCCAAGTTAGCTTTGCCGGCTTATCAACTCCTGCAAGATAAGAGGTGAACATACTTTTTGCCTTTGTAATATCAAAAGTCCCGTCATTATAATCTCCGTTAAGCCAAATTACCCCGAGCTTCTGGGCAAATTCCTTATATATGCCCTGACTTAAAAGCACATTTGCCGGATCATAGCAATTATCAAGCATATTATGACACGTGTAGGTCCAGAGGCCTCCGACCTTAACCGGCTCTGCGATTAATGCTGTAGCTTTACCTTGCCTTGCCGCAGTAACTGCTGCTGCTACGGCTTCAGGAGTAAAACCAACCACTATTACTTCATAATCACTAGCAAAGCCAGGAACAGAAGAACCAATCAATAAAAATGATATTGCGGAAATTATTTCTACGAATTTAATAATCGTATTCTTCATCTTAACCCCCCTTTTATTTCAATCATTTTTTCTGCATTTACCGACTCTTCCTTACTCGGCGTAAGCGAAGAAGCAATTATCTTCTTCATAATCGCTTCTTTAGCCTTATTTTCCAGGTCTTCGTAAGATTTAATATTCTTACCGTCAAGGCCGAGGCTTATAAGTAAATCAAGAGAATAGCTGACAATCTTTGTATGTGTAAGCTTATGGCCGGTAGTAAAAAAAGCATCTTTGCCAAGCTTATCCAGAAAATCAAGCTGTTCTCTGGTCAGTAAAGCAATTACTCTTTGCCGCATTTCATTAATAGTTTTGTTTTTCATATCCCACCCCCGCGTAGTGTTTTATAAAGTTTTTAATAAGCGCACAAAAAAAGACCTTAAGGTAACCTTAAGGTCTTAAACTTCTTCCTCTTGGCAGCCCCGCTGTCCTTCCTTATGATTAGGATCGGTGGCTTTGTCTCGCCATACTGCTTCGGCGAGTCCGCCAATATTTTTGGCGGAGTCCCAACATCACTGCTGGTTTACCTTTTTCAAGCTTTGGCCACGAGGGCCACGCCGGCGCATATTCCGATTGCGCCGGGCGTTTCCAGATTGTATTAAAAGTATAGCATATATTTACATAGTTTCAAATGTGCAAATGCACATTATATAATATATTCAACCCGACAAGCGTCAGATTTGGTTCAATTTTTTTGATTTCCCTGCAATATTCGGCCAAAAGCTCAGAATCCCCTCCAGTAGCAACAACACTCGCCTCCTGCCCCACTTCTTCCTTAATCCTACTCACAAGCTCATCGCTCATCGCAGCAAAACCATGCACTATCCCGCTTATAATACTTGAATCAGTATCTTTACCGATCAACTCTTTAGGTTTTTTAAGCTCTACCTTGGGAAGTAATGCTGTGCGCTTATGTAAAGCTTCTAAAGAAAGCTGAATTCCGGGAAGTATCATCCCTCCTAAATATTCCGCATTTTTAGATACAACGTCAAAAGTCACAGCTGTGCCAAAATCTACCGCAATTAGTGGTGCGCCAAAAAGCTTAATCCCAGCATAAGCATTTACCAACCGGTCTTGCCCCACCTGTTTAGGTTCACGATAAAGATTTTTAATCGGAACTTTTAAATCTTCTCCTATAATAATCGGCTTAAATCTACAGACTTTTTGAATATCACGACAAAATACACGCGTAGTCGTAGGGACAACGCTGCAAATAACTACCGCTTTGATCTTCTGCTTTTTGATTGTTTTTTCAAGGCTCTCAAAATAGCTTTTTTGTTTGCTTGGAAAAATAGCCTTTCGGCAAAGCTTATCGCCGCTAAAAAACCCAAGAGCCACCGTAGTATTTCCGATATCAACTGTTAGAATCATAATTTTTTGAATTCCTTAATTTTATCCCTTAAAATCGCTGCTTTCTCAAACTCTAAATTACGCGCTGCAAGCTCCATATTATATTCTAATTCGGAAATATATTTATGCAACTCATACTTATCTTTTGCCTCTCCGGTAAGACAAGCCACAAACTCCTCAGAATCTGCCAGGTTTTCAATCCCTTCGCGGATTGCTTTCTTTATTGAACGGGGGGTTATATTATTTTTTTGATTAAAGGCGCGCTGAATTTTTCTACGGCGAGCACATTCGGCAATTGCTTTATTGATTGAGCCGGTCATAGTATCAGCATACATAATTACTAAAGCATTGATATTACGCGCTGCGCGGCCTGAAATCTGGATAAGTGAAGTAGCAGAACGTAAAAATCCTTCTTTATCCGCATCAAGTATGGCAACTAAAGAAACCTCCGGTAAATCTAATCCCTCTCTAAGCAAGTTAACACCTACCAGGCAATCAAACTCCTTTGCCCGCAACGCCCTTAAGATTTTTGAACGCTCTATCGTATCAATTTCTGAATGCATATATTTTGCCTTTATCCCCATCTCAACCAGATACACACATAAATCCTCTGCCATTCTTTTGGTAATAGTAGTTACAAGCGTACGCTCATTATTTTTGCTGCGTTTTTTTATCTCTTTGGCTAAGTCTTTTATTTGGCCTTCACTTGGTTTAATAATTATCTCAGGATCCACAAGCCCGGTCGGACGGATGATCTGCTCAATTACCTTACCATTACTTTTTTTGATCTCATATTCATTTGGTGTTGCGGAAACAAATATCTCTTGTTTAACTAAACGGTCAAACTCATCATATTTAAGCGGCCGGTTATCAAGGCAAGATGGAAGCCTAAAACCAAATTCTACAAGTGTTTCTTTTCTTGCACGATCACCTTCATACATCCCTCTTATCTGCGGAATTGTAACATGCGATTCATCAATTACTACAAGAAAATCTTCCGGGAAATAATCCATAAGACAATACGGCCGCGCACCGGCAGGGCGACCGGAAAGATAGCGCGAATAGTTCTCGATACCATGGCAGTAACCTATCTCTTTCAACATCTCTATATCATAACGCGTGCGCGAACCAAGCCTTTGCGCTTCAAGAAGTTTATTTTTACTTTCTAAAAGGCTCACCTGCTCTTTAAGGTCACACTCGATCTCTTTTATTGCTTCCTCTACTCTGGGCTCAGAAACCAAAAAATGTTTTGCCGGGTAAATTGCTATTTTTTCTAAAGACGAAATCAACTCTCCGGTTAAAGGATTAATTTCAGAAATTTTTTCCACCTGATCTCCTGAAAGCTCAATTCGCACTCCTTTTTGAACATAGGAAGGAAAAACCTCTATAACATCCCCGCGCACCCGTATCCTACCGCGCACAAATTCATAGTCATTACGCTCATATTGAATATGTACAAGATCTGCGATTATCTGATCCCTGGAATAATTTTGGCCTTTTTCAATAGTTACGAGCATTTCTTTCCAATCCTGCGGAGACCCCAAGTTATAAATGCAGGAAACAGAAGCCACAATAATTACGTCGCGACGAGATAAAAGCGAGCTTGTAGAAGAAAGACGCAAACGGTCAAGCTTATCGTTTATGGCAGAATCTTTTTCTATGTAAGTATCGGTTGAGGGTATATATGCTTCCGGTTGGTAATAATCGTAATAACTGACAAAATATTCAACCGCGTTATGAGGGAAGAATTCTTTAAATTCAGAGTAAAGCTGAGCAGCAAGAGTTTTATTATGGGAAATTACTAAGGTAGGCTTATTGAAACTTTCAATAACATTTGCCAGGGTAAAAGTTTTTCCTGATCCGGTTACTCCTAACAAAGTCTGATTCTTTGAGCCGCTTTTAAGAGAAGCAAACAACGACTTAATTGCTGCGGGTTGATCCCCGCAGGGTTTGTAGGGAGAAACAAGTTTAAAACTAGAACTATTTAACATCCAAACTTATATCAGTAGCCTCGATAGAATGCGTAAGCTCACCGATAGAAATAATCTCTACCCCGCTTGCGGCAATATTACGGATATTTTTTAAATTTATGCCTCCTGAAACTTCAAGCTTGGTACGCGGATGATGGCTATCAAAGGTTGTATTATTACGGATCTTAACCGCCTTCTTTATATCTTTTAACTGCATATTATCTAACATGATCACATCCGGCTTAAAACGCAGCGCATGTTTAAACTCTTCAATATTTTGTACCTCAATTTCGATCTTAAAACCCTTGGGAACGCTGGGAAGCTTCGTATATCCTTCTGTAACCCTGATATGATTATCTTTCATAAGGATCATCTCATCTAAACTCATGCGATGGTTAAACCCGCCTCCGATACGCACGGCATACTTCTGCAGTTCGCGCACGCCGGGTATGGTCTTGCGGGTATCGGTGATTTTTACTTTATACGGCTCAATCTTATTTACAAATTCACGTGTTTTTGTCGCGACAGCACATAACATACTTAGAAGATTAAGTGCTACTCTTTCCGCAGTAATAATGCTGCTTGCTTTCCCACGCACATGCGCAATAACTTTTCCTTTTTTTACTTTTCTTGCCTCCCGGGCCTTAACCTCAACCGTAACCTTACTATCTACAGTCTTAAAAACCCGCTCCATGACCTGTAACCCGCAAACTATACAGTCTTCTTTAACTAAAATATCCGCTTCAATCTCTTTTTCTTTTTCAGGCGAGATAACAAGCTGTGTTGTAATATCGCCTTTACCGATATCCTCAACAAGGGCATGGCGCACTATACTGTTTAATTTCTCCTGGTCAATCTGAGGCTTTTCTTCTGAAAGAAAATGTTTACCGTATCCCATCTTCCACCGCCTTTAGTTTGTGAATAGTTTCTTTTAATTCTATAATCCTCTGTCGTTCTTTTTCCACTACTTCAACCGGAGCCTTTTTTACAAATTGCTCATTTCTAATCATCGCCTCTTTAGAGTTTAAATCATTTTCTGCCTTTTTTATTTTTTGCCCTAATTTATTACGATAGGATGCAATATCTAAAACTCCCGTAAGAGGTATAACAACATGCATTTTTTCTACGATTGCGGTAAACTCTCCGCTAATATGTGCATATTTCTCTTCGATATCAAGCTGATCAAGACGAGCTAAACGCATTATATAAGGCTTTACTTCCTCAGCTAAAAGCCTTTCCTGTTTAACAGTAGAAAAGATTTTTGCCTTAATGGGATCTTGAGGTAATATTTCAAGTTCCGCGCGCATATTACGTAATACCGCAACCAGGTTAAAAATTGTTTCTACCTTCTGCTCAACTTTTTTATCAATCATATTTTCTTGCAAATGCGGCCATGACGAGATCATGATAGAACCATGTTCAGGATTAGTCTGATACCAAAGTTCTTCGGTAATAAAAGGCATAAAAGGATGCGCAAGGCGCAAAAATTTCTCAAGCACCTTATATAAAACAATCTGTGTAGTTTTTTTCTGAATAGTTAGCTTTGCCAACTCTAAATACCAGTCACAAAATTCATGCCAGAAAAATGAGTATAAAATATTTGCCGCTTCGTTAAATTTATAAGCTTCGAGATTTTTATTAACCTGTTTTAAAGTGTTATAAAACCGGCTCAAAATCCAACGCTCAAAAATACCAAGCTCTGAATTTTTAAAAATCACACAAAGGTCGGTTTTAGTAACCTCAGGATCAATATTGCTTAAGATAAAACGCGTAGCATTCCAAATTTTATTGGAAAAATTTCTTCCTTGTTCAAAACGCTCTTTTGATAAAAATACATCTTGGCCTTGCGCAGTAATAGAGATAAGGCTAAAACGTAGTGCATCAGTTCCGTATTCGGCGATAATATCTAAGGGGTCAATAACATTACCCAAAGACTTAGACATCTTTTTGCCTTCAATGTCACGCACCGTGCCATGGATATAAACATCACTAAAAGGCTCTTTGCCCATAAATTCATATCCTGCCATAACCATGCGCGCTACCCAGAAAAAGATGATCTCAGGAGCAGTAACTAATACTGCCGTTGGATAGAAATATTTTAAATCTTCCTGATTTCTAAACGTCGCAAACGGCCAAAGCCAGCTTGAAAACCAGGTGTCTAAAACATCCTCGTCCTGGTAGATATCGGTTGAACCGCAATTTGGGCATTTTTCAGGCTTAATACAAGAAACAATAACGGACTTGTCATTGCGAGGAGCTCCAGCGACGAAGCAATCTTTCGAAGATAAGATTGCTTCCCCCTCGCTTCGCTCGGGGTCGCAATGACTGTTGTCCTGTTGGCATTTTCTGCAATAATATAACGGCAACCGATGCCCCCACCAAATCTGCCGTGAAATACACCAATCCTGAATATTTTCCATCCAATTTAAATAAACCTTTGTCCAACGCCGCGGATGGAACTTGATTGTGCCGTTTTTTACCGCTTCCAATGCCGGCTTTGCAAGAGGCCCCATTTTTACAAACCATTGCTTAGATAAGTACGGCTCAATAATCGTATGGCAACGGTAACAATGGCCTGCTGAAAGCGGATGCGGCTCTATTTTTTCAAGTAGATTACGCTCTTTTAGATCTTTAATGATCGCCTGACGCGCCTCAAAACGATCCATATCTTTATAATCTCCGCCCAGATTATTTATGCGGCCATCAGGATGCATTACGTTTATAAACTCTAAGCTATGTTTTTTACCTAAAATATAATCATTGGGATCATGCGCCGGAGTAACTTTAACCGCACCCGTACCGAACTTCATATCTACCATCTCATCGGCAATGATTTTAATCTCGCGGTTAGCTAATGGCAGAATCAATGTTTTACCGATATATTTTTTGTAGCGTTTATCTTTTGGATTTACGACCACTGCGGTATCGCCTAGCATAGTTTCGGGGCGGGTGGTTGCGACTACGACATGTTCAGGGACAGTCCCCTGCGGGGACTCGTCCCCGCTAGGGGACAGTCCCTTTAATGGATATTTTATATAATAAAGACTCCCCTCCATATCCTTATGCGGGGCTTCTTCATCAGAAAGTGCGGTCTGACAGCGCGGGCACCAGTTAATTACTTTATTATCCTGATAGATCAATCCCTTATCCCAAAGCTTAATAAAAACTTCTTTTACCGCTTTTGAATATTCTTCATCCATTGTAAAGCGGGTACGCGACCAATCACAAGAAGCGCCAAGTTTTTTCAGCTGGCGGATAATTGTTGAGCCATATTGCTCTTTCCAAACCCAGACGCGCTCAATAAATTTTTCGCGTCCAAGATCATGGCGGCCCAAGCCTTCCTTAGCCAGGTTTTTTTCCACAACATTTTGTGTGGCAATCCCGGCATGATCTGTCCCGGGCATCCAGAGCACCTCTTTGCCTCTCATACGCTGATAACGAATAAGAATATCTTGGATTGTATTGTTTAAGGCATGCCCCATATGCAGGATGCCGGTAACATTTGGCGGGGGAATAACTATGGTGAAAGATTTTTTATCTGGATTTACTTTAGCTTTGAAGTAATTATTTTCTTCCCAGAATTTATACCACTTTTCTTCTGTTTCTTTTGGATTATAACAGGTTGGAGTTTCGCTCATTAGCTGCTTTTAATGTTATCTTTTAATAATTTATATTCTACGCTGTCTAATAGTGCCTGCCATGAAGCTTCGATAATATTCCCGGAAACTCCCACTGTATTCCAACTCTCTGACTCATCCTGCGACTGAATAAGCACACGCACCGGCGCAGCAGTCCCGGCTTTTTCATCAAGCACCCTTACCTTAAAATCCGAAAGATGCATCTTAGCAAGTGTTGGATAAAAATCTTTAAGCGCTTTACGCAAGGCATTATCCAGGGCATTTACCGGGCCGTCTCCTTCAGCTGCGGTATGTTCATGAATTCCTTTAACCTTTACTTTAATAATTGCCTCTGAAGTAATTTTTTTATTCGCGAGTTTCTCAACTACTATGCGGAATCCTTCAAGTTCAAAAAACTTCTTATATTTTTTAAGCGCTCTTTTCATCAACAACTCAAAAGAAGCTTCTGCCGCCTCAAAATGATAACCCTGATGTTCAAGCTGCTGTAAAAGCTTAAGAATCTTTTTTGCCTCCGGAGAATTTTTATTTAAATCAACTGCAAAATCTTTTGCCCGCAGTAAAATGGAAGTTTTTCCACCAAGCTCTGAAACAAGCATACGACGGTGATTACCAACAAGTACCGGGTCAACGTGCTCATAAGTCTTGGGGTTTTTCATTACGGCATTGATATGCACTCCGCCTTTATGCGCAAACGCTGAATCACCTACATAGGGCTGATCACTGCGCTGCTTCATATTGCTTATTTCGCTTACAAAATGTGACAAGTGCACCAATTCCTTAACTCCGGAATCACCGATGGAATCTACTCCCATTTTAAGGCTTAGATTAGCAATGATCGGAATAAGATCGGCGTTACCGCAGCGCTCTCCATAACCATTAATTGTGCCCTGCACCATGCTTACGCCTGCCTCAACAGCAGAAAGTGAATTTGCTATCGCAAGCCCGGAATCATTATGGCAATGTATTCCTAATTCCACTCTCATTAACGGCCTGATTTCTCCGATAATTTGCGCTATTTCTGAAGTAAGCGTGCCGCCGTTTGTATCACAAAGCACAATTATATTTGCGCCGGACTCCTGCGCAGCTAAAAGACATTTAAGGCTGTATTCTTTATTGGCCTTATAGGCATCAAAAAAATGTTCAGCATCATAAAAAACCTCTATTCCTTTACTTACCAAAAAACTAACTGTATCTTTAATCATGAGTAAGTTTTCATCAAGGCTGACCTTTAATACGTCATCCACATGCAGATCCCAGGTTTTACCAAAGATCGTTGCAATCTTTACTTGCGATTTAATCAGGTCGGATAAGTTTTTATCTTCGCTTGCCTTTACGCCGGAACGGCAAGTAGAACTAAAAGCAACTAATACGCTTCTTTTAAGGCGTTTCTTAGACATTGCCAGGAAAAATTCCTTATCTTTAGGATTAGATCCCGGCCAACCGCCCTCAATATAAGGAACGCCGATCCGGTCAAGCTCCATAGCGATACGAATTTTATCCTGCACCGAATAGGAGATTCCTTCTCCCTGCGAACCGTCTCTTAAAGTAGTATCGTAAATTTTAACTTTGCGCATATTTTTTTATTTTCCCAGTCCAAATTTCTCATGCAAAGCTCTTACGGCAATTTCAGCAAATTTTTTCTTGATAATACAAGAAATACTGATATCAGAAGTCGAGATCATTTCTATGTTAATTTTTTCTTTTGCCAGAATATCAAACATACTGGCTGCTACACCGGGATGCGACTTCATCCCCACCCCGACAACAGAAACACGGGCAACATCTTCATCTTGCATTACTTCACCTGCAGATATTTCCTTGGCGATCTTCTCGGTCTGCTTCATTGCTTTGTTAAATGAAGCTTTGGTAACGGTAAAAGAGATATCCGTTGAACGCAGGTGGCTTACGTTTTGCACGATCATATCAACGTTAACTCCGGCATCAGCAAGCTCTTTAAAAATCTTAGCGGCGACTCCGGGGCGATCCGGTACTTCACAGACAGTAATCTTAGCTTCGTTCTTATTAATCGTTATCCCCGTTACCAAAAGGTCTTCCATTCTTTTAACCTCCCTAATGATCATTGTCCCGGTATTTTTTGAAAGTGAAGATCGCACATGAATCGGCACGTCAAATTTTTTCGCTACTTCAATGGATCGTGCCTGCATTACCTGCGCTCCTAATGAAGCCATCTCAAGCATCTCATCATAGGTAATTTCTAAGATCTTTTTTGCCTTAGGCTCAATGCGCGGGTCAGTAGTGTAAATACCATCTACATCAGTATATATTTCGCATTCATCGGCTTTAAGTTCTTTAGCCAGGGCTACAGCAGTAAGGTCAGACCCGCCGCGGCCAAGAGTAGTAATATCATGATTTAAATTTATCCCCTGAAAACCGGCGACAATTACGATGCGGCCCTTTTTTAATTCTTCTTTGATCCGCTCACCGTTAATTTTTACGATGCGTGCGCGGGTGTGGCTTGAATCAGTGATAATTCCCACCTGTGCGCCGGTAAAGGATATCGCCTCAAACCCAAGTTTATGAATTGCCATAGCAAGAAGCGCAACGGAAATCTGTTCACCGGTTGATAAGAGCATATCCATTTCTCGTTCTGAAGCTTCAGTATTTATTTTATTTGCCAATTCAATAAGTTCATCAGTAGTATCTCCCAACGCTGAAACCACTACCACTAAATCGTGGCCTTCTTTGCGGTAATTGGCGACTCTCGAAGCTACATTCTGGATCTTTTCAACATTAGCAACGGATGACCCTCCGAATTTTTGCACAATCAACTTCTTCTTACTCATTTTTGCTAATTCTCTCTTTCTCTCTATGATTTTATCAAATAATCCATTAACTCGTGTCCCTGCTCAAAAAATAGGTCTGATTTCAGCGCCTCTTTTTCGCTATATTCCAAGAATCCACGACCAGTAATATCTTTTCCAAAAATCCCGAAACAGACCTCATCGGAAACATGCGTTCTTAATGATATTGGAGTAGCATGGTCTGGCAACACCAATATTCTGAAGTTTTTCTTTTTCTTAAATACGTCTAAAATCTTTCCGACTACATATTGATCAAATCGCTCAATAGCAAGAATTTTTTCACGCAAGTCGCCGTTATGGCCAGCCTCATCGGGAGCTTCCACATGCACAAAAACAAAATCTTTATCTTCAAGCGATTTTAATGCAGCTTTGGCCTTACCCTCATAATTGGTATCATAATAACCGGTTGCGCCTTGGACATTAATAACTTCTAAACCAATGAGCTTGCCTAATCCTTTTATAAGATCAACCGCAGATATCACGCTTCCGCTTAATCCGTATTTTTCAGCAAATAACGGCATTGCAGGTTTTTGTCCCTGGCCCCAAAGCCAGATCATATTCGCCGGATTTTCTTTTAAATCAATACGCACATGGTTAATTTCATGTTCAACAAGTATTTTCCTAGATTCTTCCATTAGTTTTATTAAAAAACTTGCACCCTCGCCCTTAGGAAGATTTTTTGAAATAGCTTGATTTATAATATCATGCGGCGGCATACAAATAAGTTCATGCAGCTTTTCCCTGACTCCACCCTTTACCATCATAAGATGCCGATAGCTTACTCCAGGGTAAAATTTAATGCGGTCATTACTTAATTTATCATTAATAAATTTTATTACGGTCGCGGCTTCCTGCGAGCTGATATGGCCAGCGCTATAATCAGTAAGCCTATCAGCAGATGCTGTAACTAAATTACAACGAAAAGCCACATCGCCTTCTTCAAGAGTTACTCCTAAATTAGCTGCCTCAAGAGGGCCTCTGCCGGGATAAAATTTACGCGGGTCATATCCTAATATAGAAATATTAGCCACATCAGAAGCTGGTGTCATCTTATCAGGGATGGTCTTTATCCTGCCAAGCCTGCCATGTTGGGCAATATAATCCATATTCGGAGTTTTCGCCGCTTCAAGCGGAGTCCTGCCTCCCAACTCCTGCATTGGATAATCTGCCATCCCATCGCCGACTAGTAAGATGTATTTCATAGAATTTTAACTAATTTATCAACCATTCCCTCTTTACTTAAATACGGCCCTGAATTTATATTACTACCAACAAAATAAGCAGAGTATTTCCCGTAAATATTTGAATTTGCGACCACTAAATCAAGATTTGCGCGCCTCATAAGATCAGCTGCTTCTTTTAAAAGCATCTGCTTCTTCGCATCTGGCTCAAACTTGAAACCGACTATAAAAGAACGCGGACTAATCTTTCGCAATAAATCAATTATTTTTACTGTTGGAGCAAGTTTGATCTGAAAATTCTTTATACCGGATCTAACTTTATTCCTAAAAATTTTTGCAGGCGCATAATCAGCAACTGCTGCCGAATGCACTATAATATCATATTTCCTGTTTTTAAGCTCTCTCTCAAACAAACAGTTTAATTCTTCAAAGAACTTAAAACTTATCAATTTTATTTTTCTATTCAAGCAACAAACTTCAACCGGCCCTAATAGCAAGGTTACTTTTGCACCAAGAGCGCTTAATTTTTCTGCCAATAAAATTCCGGTCTTCCCGGTGGCAATATTACTAATTACCCTAACTTTGTCAATTGCCACCCACGTCGGCCCTGCAGTGATCAACACTCGCTTGCCATTCAATCTGTCCCCTGACCTAATATCCAATTTCACTCAACACCGCTTTCAGCTGCGGCTTAATAATCTTCGGTTCATGTACTGATTTAATCGCACGGTCTGGGTCTTTTAATCCATGGCCTGTGAGAATACAGACAATTTTTTTCTTGTGACTTGTGACTTGTGACTTGTGACTAACAAAATACTTCTGTTTAACCAATTTCAACAACCCTGCAACCGAAGAAGCAGACGCAGGCTCTGCAAAAACCCCTTCTTTAGCTGCTAAGATCTTATAAGCCTCTAAAATTTCATCATCTGATACCATATCAATAAGGCCGTCGGATTCATCGCGCGCTGCCACAGCACTTTTCCAGCTGGCAGGATTTCCGATACGAATAGCCGTAGCAATAGTTTCTGGTTTTTCTATCGGATAACCACGCACAATCGGAGCAGCACCTTCTGCCTGAAAACCTAACATCTTTGGTAAAACTTTGCATAAATGATGTTCTTTATATTCTTTATACCCTTTCCAATACGCAGTGATATTTCCGGCATTACCAACAGGCATCACCTGAAAATCAGGCGCCTCACCTAAGGCATCGCAAATTTCAAAACTTGCTGTTTTCTGGCCTTCTATACGATAAGGATTAAGAGAGTTTACCAGCGTAATCGGATATTTAGCAGTCAGCTCCCGCACCATAGCAAGTGCTTCATCAAAATTTCCGTCTATGGCAAGCACCTTTGCGCCATGGATAAGCGCCTGGCTTAATTTTCCAAGCGCGATTGCACCTTTCGGAATAAGCACAATACATTTTAACCCAGCTCTTGCAGCATAAGCTGCCGCAGAAGCAGAAGTATTCCCGGTAGAAGCACAAGCAACAACTTTAGAGCCTTCTTCACAGGCCTTAGAAATCGCCATCGTCATCCCGCGATCCTTAAATGAACCGGTAGGATTTAGCCCCTCGTATTTAAGATAGACTTCGTAATTTTTACCCACAAGCTTGCTCAAATAAGGAGCAAAAATTAATGGCGTATTTCCTTCATTAAGGGTTATTACGGGAGTTTTCTTGCTTACCGGCAGATATTTCCGGTAACGCTCTATGAGCCCGGGATAAATCATTTAAAGCCCTTCAATATGTATAGCTACTGATTTTTCTTTAACAAAATCAAGTTTATCAATAATCGCGATTGCCTGACGCAAGTCCCGTTCTTTAGCTTCATGGGTCAACATAACAATCGGAACTGCTTTTAATTTAAGATGCGCTTTTTGAGTTACCGAAGCAATACTGATATTAAATTTAGCAAGCACCCCGGATATTTTTGCCAAAACCCCCGGTTTATCTAACGTCATAAAATGTATATAATACCGGCTTTCAATATCATCAATACGTCGTAATCTTTTTACAGAGCTATCTTCAATAATATTCAGGGTTGGACGGAATAACCCTGCTTTTAACCCTTGGGCAAGATCTACTAAATCTGAAACCACTCCTGATGCCGCAGAAAGCTGCCCTGCTCCCGGCCCAAAGAATAACAACTCACCTGCCAGGTCTGAAGAAACATAAATAGCATTAAAAACTCCGTTTACCGAAGCTAAAAGATGTTCTTGAGGTACAAAAGTCGGGTGTACCCTTACTTCAAGCTCTTCGCCTACTTTCTTAGCTATGGCTAATAGTTTTATTTCATATCCCAGCTCTTTGGCATAATTTATATCAGCTAAGGTAATGCGCGAAATTCCTTCTACAGAAATATCCTCCGGTTTAACTAAACGGCCAAAACATAGATAAGTCAGGAGCGCGAGTTTATGCGCAGAGTCAGCTCCTTCGATATCTAAAGTCGGGTCTTTCTCGGCATAGCCTTTGGCTTGGGCATCTTTTAACGCATCGGCAAAACTGCAATTATTAAGCGACATCTGGGAAAGAATAAAATTTGAGGTACCGTTTACTATCCCATATACGCCGCTAAATTTATTAGCCACTAATCCTTCCCGAAGCGATTTGATTATCGGAATCCCTGCGCCCACCGAAGACTCAAAATAAATGCTTTTTCCGCGGTCTTTAGCAAGTGCAAATAACTCTGCGCCGTCACGGCTAAGTAACGCCTTATTTGCAGTTACAACATGTTTTCCTTTTTTTAACGCTTCGATAATAAATTCCTTGGCAGGATGCATTCCACCGATTAACTCTACTACCACGTCAATCTGGGAATCATTAAGGATATCCCCGGCGTTAGAAGTAATAAGTTTTTTATCTATATTGACATTACGTTTATAGCCAAAATCCTTATCACAGACTTTTTTTACTACCAATTCAAGGCCGGTTTTTTCACTTAATAAACTTCTCCGCTCCCGGATTATCTTCAGCACCCCTGAACCGACATTGCCAAAACCAATAATTCCTATATTTACTTTTTTCATCTTAACTTTTCTTTTTTTCGTAATAATCTACCGTTTGATTAATTACCCCGCGATGATGTTCATCAATACCAAGAAACATCAGCCTTGTATCGTAAATCAAGTTCTTGGTCACTTCTTTTGAATCTACCACCTTACCGATCAAGATAATCGGATGCGGATCAAAAGGAAGCCTGATCTCTAAAGCAAGATGGGTTCCGGGCTCAAATGCGCGGTTAGTGGTAAGAAGCATCCCGCCCAAACTTAAATTTTTGGTCTGGGTAATATCAACATTATTTACTTCTTCTAAAATGCGGTATGAAACTATAAAACGTCCGAATGCGCGGCTGAATTTTCTACGATCAGGTCCACCATATGCCATGTTTATGCCTCCTTGCTAGTTAAGCAACACCGGCGCACATTCCCTGCCTGCCGGCAGGCAGGCGTTGCGCCGAGTGTTAATTTGCCTCATCTATCTATATCTATCGGGGGAGAGAGACTTGTCCCGCCGAACAGTTTAAACTCCATGCGGGATCCCGCCTTATATTTAATTGCATGGCGGGAAACTCTCGGCCTCTTGAACCCCGGTATACTATTGCTATTTCTATCGGGGGAGAGAGACTTGAACTCTCGGCCTCTTGAACCCCATTCAAGCGCGCTAGCCAAACTGCGCCATCCCCCGTAATGCCCAATATCTACTTTAGCCATTCGCCACAAAGCATGGCGAATTCCGCCACTACTACTTATCAATTGAATCCGCCAATCATTGTGGCGGAAAACTACGCCATCCCCCGGTAATACGCATATAATTCTTCTATTTTATAGAATTAAGCTAAATTCAGAAGTATATAATACAATTAAAGATAAGCTTTTGCAAGGAATTATTCTTCTTTACTTTGACGGGTCATTAAGTCCTGAACAGCTTTAAGCGGGGATTTATTCTTATAAAGCACATTGTAAACTTCGCGGACAATAGGCATCTCAACTTTATATTTACGGCTAAGTTCATAAACGGATTTAGCAGTTAACACGCCTTCAGCAACCATCTGCATATGGCTTTGTATCTGGGCAAGAGTTTTACCTTTTCCAATTTGTTCTCCTACATAGCGGTTGCGGCTGTTTACGCTGTTACAAGTAGTTACTAGATCTCCTAATCCGCTTAACCCGCTAAAAGTACTGACCTTACCTCCCATCGCATGGCCTAACCTAGAAATTTCAGCAAGCCCGCGGGAAAGCAAAGCCGCCTTAGCATTAGTGCCAAATCCTAACCCGTCAGAAATTCCACAAGCAATGGCAATAACGTTTTTAAGGCTGCCTCCCAACTCGATTCCGATTAAATCTTCGTTTGTGTAAACCCGAAAACGCTCGGTCATAAAAACTCCCTGTAAAAACAAACGCAGGTCTTTTTCATACGCGCTTACCACTATGGTAGTAGGAATTTTTTGCGCCACCTCTTGAGCAATCGTCGGGCCGGAAAGCACCGCTACCCTGACATTGCCCAATTCCTCATGGATAACCTCTGACATCCGTTTAAGGGTTTTATTTTCAATTCCTTTAACAACACTCAAAAATATTGCCCGGTGCGGGGGTTTGAGTTTTTTAACCTTTTTCAATACTCCTCTAAGATATTGAGAAGGTACAGCTATAACGATTAACTGCTTATCCTGCAAAGCAAGCGATAAATCAGAAGTAATTGTAATTGCTTTAGGAATTTTATAACCCGGGAAAAACCTGGGATTAATGCGTTTTTTATTAAGTAAGGCCGCATAATCAGCAAACGCACTCCAAAGAGTAACCTTATAACCTTTATCGGATAAAAGGCCGGCAATCGTTGTACCCCAGCCACCATCACCTAAAACTGCAATAGAAAATTTTTCTTTCATGATTAAATTTGCGGCTTAACAAACGGAACGTGAGTTTCCTGGCGAGTAATAAACTGGATTCCTACGCTATAACTACCATCATCCTGATGCTTAATACGCATAACCTTACCAATTACTCCGCTCTGATAGATAAGACTGTCTTTCTCCATATCGTGGCAAATAGTAAGTGTATCGCGGTCAAAAGAAAGCCAAAGTATATCCTCTTCATGTACCTTATCTTTAATCGTACACATGAGGCCGGCTTGGCTGACATTAGTAGTATAACCATCAAGAAGCCTATCGATTGTCTCTTTTTTACAAATCTTATAGGCAAGCGGCGTTACATAGTCAAGGCGGGGGAATCTTCGTCTTTCCGGGCCCGGAAAATTATGGTTCATTTTTTGTCCTGTTTAAATGCTTCGGGATTTGTTTTATTGGTACGCAACTTTGCTAAATCCCAGGCATAATCATAAAGATGCAGGCCTTTGCTGACTGCAACCATTTCGCCATCATCTACACCGATTTCCGAAGCCATATACTGCTTTACTAACTGCAATCCGCCGAGATTTGAAGGAAAACCTCCCCAAAGATCCCATGAGCGGAAGTAAAGAATAAAATGTAATTTCCCGTAACGGATACGCGTATCAATCAACCTCAAACAAGGCGGATCAACTAATTTAATATCAGAAGGCATGCCGATTTCCATAATTGCCTGATTTGTCCCCTCGCCTTTTTCTTTATACATCTTAATTACTTCTTCAATCTGATTTACCTTAAGCGGTATTTCCCGGACCATATCTTTTCCATTAACAGTCTCTTTAACCTTCACCCTCGGCTCGACTAACCGCTCACCATAAGTATAATCCTCGGTTTCGGTTTTTGCTCCGGTCATCAGGTAACTTAAGTAACCTTGAACATAATCCATATCAGTAGGAGCGGGGATACTCATTCCTTCAGGAATGATCGGAATGATCTGATGGGAAGGTTTACGCGCGCGTACCACTACAAAATCAAATTCAAGCCGCTTCTGGCCTTCGTAACTTCCGCGGGTAATCTGATAAACATGCCCTTTATCAAGAATAGCGCTTAATGTCTGAAACCAGGCATCATCCAGGTCAAAGGCATCAATAAAAACAGGCTCTAAAAATTCGCGTGTGGGCATGGTGGTCTTTCTGTTTTGGAGCGAGCGATCGGAATCGAACCGACATATATAGCTTGGAAGGCTATTGTTCTACCATTGAACTACGCTCGCATATAATATATAGCTTGTCCCGCCAAAAAATTTAATCCAAGGCGGGATCCCGCCCGCTATTAAATTACTTGGCGGGAGAAGGCTATTGTTCTACCATTGAACTACGCTCGCGGTAACATTAAATTTCAATTATCCCTTGCCTATGCGCTCGTAAATATTGTCGCCAGTCTCGCCTTCGGCGGACGGCTCCAATATTTACTTCGCAGGCTGCGGGATATTTTTCCTGCAAGTAAATCAGGGAAAAATTATGGGCAGGAAAGGATTCGAACCTTTGAAGCACAAGTGCAACAGATTTACAGTCTGTCCCCTTTGGCCACTTGGGTACCTACCCATGAATTTAAAATTATATATGCCGGGGGAGGGACTTGAACCCTCAAAACCTTACGGTCAACGGATTTTAAGTCCGTCATGTTTGCCATTTCATCACCCCGGCAAACAAATATTAATTATTCAAAACTGTTTTGCTTTGTTTCCAACAAATATAAGATGAACGGCATTCTTGAGCTAATTTTATTTTCCGCTCTAAACCGAGGCAATTTTTATAATAACATTGCTCGGCGATCTTTTTCGCTGCTATTTTACCATATTTTAATACCCACTGACTATCGCTCTGCTTATATATCTTGCCTCTAATTCTTAATAAAATTTCGGATGCATCTTTTAACCATCTAATAAATCCTTCTGATCCAGAATAGATTCTTAAGCTCCATTGTTCTCCCTGATTAGATGGATGCCTCCATTTTCGGATACACCCATCGCCGTCAATTACTCCTCTTAAAAAATCAATAAAATATTCTTTTGGCACTTTTAATTCGCCTATAGTTAATGATTTATTCTGAGTAAGCCCAATTGATAAAAGAAACTCATAAAATTCTTTATTTGCGATCTGAATACGATATGCTTGTTTCGGCGTACCTTTATTCTTCTTGCAAACCTTATTAACTAATATTAAGCTTTCTTTTATCCGTTGTAAAAAGTTTTTTTCTTTAGCAGTAATATCTATATGCCTACCATCTTTGCTTAAATTCCCATCACTAGTAATAAGTCCCACTAAATACCAAAGATTGGAACCGGAAATATTAAGCTCTTTTCTTTTTCGTGCCATTCCACCACTTGCCCATAAAACGTTATCAAAGAATATTAGCCGACGAGAGGAATCGAACCCCCGACCTGCTGTTTACAAAACAGCAGCTCTACCAACTGAGCTACGTCGGCGTTAACAACATTTCTTAATTGCTTCCGGAATTTTTGCAATAATATCCGAAGCTATCATGCTAATTTGGGTCTTCTCTTTAGCTGCTAAATCACCTGCTAAACCGTGCAAATATACTGCATACTTTGCCGCTTCAAAACCAGTTAATCCCTGCCCTAAAAATGCGGCAATCATTCCGGATAACACATCTCCGCTTCCGGCTGTAGCCATTCCGGCAGATCCCGTGCTATTAACATAAACTTCCCCCTTAGGAGAAGCTATTATACTGCCTTTTCCTTTTAAAACAACAATGCAATTATAATCACAAGCGAATCTTTTGGCAACTTCTTTTCTATTCGCCTGAACAAAATCTATAGTTTTTCCTAAAAGTCTTGCCATCTCTCCAGAGTGTGGTGTAAGTATTCTGGTAACTGGTAACGTGTCACTAGTCACCAGTAGAGTTTTTAAATTACCCGCCAAAGCATTCAAACCGTCGGCATCAATTACCGTCGGCTTATCCGAATATTTTATAATCTTACGCACTAAACTCTGCGCTTCTTTACCCGAGCCTAAACCGGGCCCTAAAACTAAAATATCAGCTTTTGAAAAAAACTTTTTTATCTCAGGCAGTGACTTAGCGCTCAACTCTCCCTGTGAAGTTTCAGACAAAGGAAGAAGCATTACTTCTTTAAGTTTTACTTTAATATAGCTAACAGCCAAACTTTTCGGAACTGTAACCGTTACTAATCCTGCTCCGGAGCGCATTGCCGCTTCAGCGCATAACAAAGCAGCCCCTGAATACCGTAACGATCCACCGATAACCAGTATATGGCCAAAATCCCCTTTATGGCTATCTGCTTTTCTTTGTCGCAATGGCATTGGCAACCGCATAATTTTTTACATGTGAAATCGAAACATGAATCTCTATATCTTTACAAAATTTCCCGATAATATTACAATACGGCTTACCATCTCTATCGTTAAGAATTTCAACATTCTTCCAACTAAGATTTTTTTCTCCTGCTGCTTTAAAAATCGCTTCTTTTGCGGCAAATCTGCCTGCCAAGTGCTGATAAAAACTGCTGCGTGTTTTGGCATTTTTAAGCTCTGTATCGGTAAAAATGCGCTCAAGAAAACTTTTATCCCAGCGCTCAACTGCCTGGCGCAACCGTTTCACTTCTGTTATATCCACCCCTGTCCCTATAATCATCCTATTATCTTTCTCATTTCTCTTACCGCATTCCCTAATCCCACCCAAAGAGCCCGACAAACAATCGCATAACCAATATTCAACTCTTCGATTTCTTTTATTTTAATAATCCGCTGAGTGTTAACGTAATCTAAACCGTGTCCGGCAAAAACTTTTATTCCCTTTTTACTGGCATAAGAAGCAGCAACCGCTAATTCCTTAAAATAAAAATCAGCTTCTTTATTATTTTTCGCGTTTGCGTATTTTCCAGTATGAAGCTCAATCATCTTTGCCCCGGATAAGAAAGAAGCATCAATCTGCTTAAGATCAGGATCGATAAAAAGGCTCACATCAATACCTTTATTTTCAAGCAAGCCTATCGCGCTTCTTATTTTAGCTAAAGAGCCACTGACATTTAAACCGCCTTCCGTGGTTAACTCCTGCCTGCGTTCCGGAACAATAGTAACCTGATCAGGCTTAATTTTTACTGCAATCCCGACGATCTCGGAATCTAAAGACATCTCAAGATTAAACTTTATTTTTACTGATTTCTTGATCAGTTCAATATCTTTTTCGTTTATATGGCGCCGGTCTTGACGCAGATGCGCGACAATACTATCTGCCCCTGATGCCTGGCAAATAGCTGCAGCTTTTACCGGTTCAGGCTCAATTCCAAGACGCGCCTGCCGAAGCGTAGCCACATGATCAATATTTACTCCCAGATGTATCATTATTTATTTACCGAGTTCACCCTGGATATAAAACCAGACTATCACCGCAAGCACAAGCGCAATAAGCTTAAGCCAGGGGTGACTGGTAAGCCGATAGCGGATTTTAGAACGTAATTTTAATTTTGCCTTAGGCATGGTTTTTACGGACTTTATAAAATTCTTTCATTTTACTAAGCAGTTCATCGCGGCCCAGATCTTTATGAAGCTTACCCTTAAAAACTAAAGACATATCTTTACGCTCTTCAGAAACTACAAGCACTATAGCATCGGTTTCTTCGCTGATACCTAAAGCTGCTCTATGTCTTGTGCCAAATATACGGCTTAGATCATAACCTTGCGTAAGCGGAAAAAGACACCCGGCAGCAAGTACTCTTCCATGCTGCACAATTACTCCCCCGTCATGAAGCGGGCT
>ERZ1292630.190-Hain-H41-02um-R3-190-length-68058-cov-8_pt5 | contig 38100 bp, 19 predicted proteins | sample MGYA00564408_ERZ1292630 | MGnify/ENA primary metagenome ERZ1292630 (study PRJEB36523, sample SAMEA6512641) | groundwater metagenome | collected 2019-01-08 | study: AquaDiva: Metagenomics assemblies of 32 groundwater samples
CGGTAGTCATCGACGAGTGCCACTTCAAACTTCTCCGTCAGCTAGTTCGATGAATTGGGACCCGGGTTTTCTACTCACATGGTTTAGCGGCGGTGACGTACTGTACACACGGACGTGATGGTGTGACATGTCTATCGTCGTGGTAGCAGCATCCCATCGGCACTATCGCCGTCGATGGACGATGGTGTTTGTTCGAGGGGAGGGGCGTGATTCCCCCTCTTGTGTCTCCGTGACGACAAAAAGTTGCCTCCGTGACGTTCGTGCCTCCGTACTGTTGGGTCAAGGGGTTTGAAACCGTTTCCTGGCTCAGTGGCGGTGACGGTCATCCGTGTGGAAAAACTGTTTTGTTTTCCAGAACTACCTCGCAGCATGAGTCAGCGTTGTTGTTGAGTTCTCGTATGAGGATCATGCTCACGATGTTCAGGTCGTCGTTCATTTTCATTATTTTTCTCTGTGAAAACAAATTCAAGTTCCTATGAACGTCGCTGAATGTGCCGTGGAGTTCATCTGTCACATTCGCTGGCTTGCCCACCAGGCGATGACCATGCTCGACGAACCGTATCACGGCCAGTACCGCGTAGCCCTCGCCTTGGCGGCCGAGGCCTTGCGGTCGGTGTCCGCCTCCATGGCGCACGTCGAAGGCATGCATGATGTGCCGCTTCCCTGCGTGACGCTCGCCTGCGACGGAACGCTTTATCTGCTTGTCGCCGAGTGTATTCTTGGCAGCTGTCCGCCTTCCATGCACCCTTTCCTGCGGCAACAAGCCCTCAGCGGTCGACGGGACGCGGCGCAAACGCAGCTTGTTGCTATTAGATGGCTCTGTTCGGTGACCAGTGGCGGACAAACCGACGAACCGACTGACGCCGTCGTGGATGCGGCGTCGTTGTTCATGACGTTGTTTTCGACACCGACGGCGCCCATGGTGGCCGGCGACGAGCACGACGGGGGCGGAGTGCTGCGCTTTGACTTCCAGACGCAGCTGGAGGCAGCGAAGATGCTGGCGTCGTCGTCTCCGCAGTTCTATTTAGGAGCCCACGTGGTCATCCTGCGCGGCCTGCTGACTCTCTACTGCGCGAACCTCGTGCCGACGGACACGATCACGAGGCACACCAGCTGCTTGCTCCCGCTCATTCAGACGGAGGATGCCGCCGGTAGCGACGACGCGTCCAGGCGATGGCGTGCCGAACAAGCACTCGCCGACACGACCCCACGAACGACGGAAGACGCCCTTCTGGGCTGGATGCGTGCCGCGGCTAGAGTGTTCACGGCCGACAGTGCTTCCACTCAGCTTGAGCACGACGGCCCCCTGCAACAGCTGGTGCGCCACGCGGAGGACATCTATCTGCACACCAACGACGGACGTTTACTCGCCGTGGTCGTGCATCATTATCGGCCGGACCTCTTGCCGTTCGCGAGTGTGCATCTACAGCATCCGTTGACCGTTTGGCAACGGCAAGACAACTGGAGTGCCGTGATCCGTGCGGCGGAAGGGGTGGGACTGTGGGTCGGTGCCTCCGCGGAGGAGCTCGTCTGTCATGGGTTCAGCGCCTTGCAGCAGCATCTGCTTCGGATTATGGAGGAGCTCTTCGTGGTACTGGCAGGGGAGGCTGAGCAGTCGTTCGTCGACATGTCCACGGAACTCGAGACAGTGTCGCGTTTCATCCCGATTCCCGACGCGGACGCAGGAGGACCAACAGACGCCGCGGCGGACGGTGGTGGCACCGAGGTCAGCCTCTCACATTGGTGTTACCCGCCCGTGAACGCTTCCCAGCGTCGAAGCGGCATGATGTTAAAGCAACTGGCAGCCGCCGAGCTGCAGAAGCGGCCACTCGGCGACCGACATGATGTCGGCGACGTGGGCCGACCGCCTTCCGGTGTGTCACCTGTCACAGAACGTGACGCGTTGACCACCAACGGACCATCCCCAGTGACACAGGAAGGGGAATGGGAGGGCGACGACGAAGGGGATCAGGGCGACGCCTTCACCGCTGAAAGGGAGGGCGAGAGGGGTCACCCTCAGGATCAGTACAGCGTGATCGCCGCGGGCCTCATGCTGCAAGGTGTGGCGATGCTGGCGGGAGTTACCCAAGGAGCACAGGAGCAAAACGCGACGGCGGTCGGCGCCGCTCGGAACGACGAATTCGTAGATCTTTCCAGTAGGCCCACGCGAGATGTGGTGACACGACTGAGCTTCGCGGACGGCCTGCCCGAACCCCCAGCTGGCGATGTCCCCGCCAGAAGCGAGTCGCCTACGGTTCCCTCATCAGCCGTGGGGTCACGAGGAGCGAGTGCAAGCGGCTCCCAAGGACACGCTAACCAAGCAACGAGGCAGCATCGCCCCGTCAATGCGCTCGCGATGTCCGTTGCCTACTTCCGCGCGACGCACGCTGACGGGTCGACGGGAGGAACGGCGATTCCGTCGTCGCCGTTGGCGACGACCGCACCTCCCAAGGCGCGGTCCCTGCAAGGATCATTGGACGCCGAAGGTATCGACGCTTTGCTCGAGGAACTCAAGCGGCTCTCGCAGCTGCCGCCGGCAGACTCGACGGCGGCTCGCGCGGGCGCCGGCAGCGACTTAGCGGCGGCCAAGGCCCAAGTGCAGTCGCTTCGCTGGGAGCTCGAAACGCAGCAACGGCAGATCGGCGCGCTGGTAGAGCGATTGCAAAAAGGGCTGAAGCGGCACGAGTTCAACACCATCGTGAAGCATTTGCGCATGTTCGGTGCCGCCAAGGCATCCTCGTCCGGCGAAATGGTGGTGCCACAGCACGGTGGCAGCAAGGAAGGCGTCCCCGCGACGACGGCAGAGAACGGTCCGCGAAAGGCACTGGACGTAGCGCCGCCCCCGACGAGGCCCCCACAGGAGACTCCCGCGGCCGCTCCCCCAACGGCAGCGGCAGGGGCAGAGAGGCGATGTCATAGCAACGTCAACGAGATCGTGGGAGGGGATCCCTCACGCGTGGATCCCATCGTGTCGTCTGCTCCACCTCCGTCGATCAGGGAACCGTCCGTGTTCGAGATTTCGGCCGGTGGCGGTCGAGGAGGCGCTGCGAAAGGTACCGTCTCGGTAGCACAGCTTCAATTGCTGAAGAAACGGCAACAGGAAAGGCTAGACGCGATGGAAGCGAGGCGTCGCCTGCCGCCCGCGGCGCTCCCACCCATCGACATGCCGCCCGGAGGTGGAGGAGGGGGTGTGGGAGGCGGCGGTGCAGGAGGTGCAATAGTGCCCCCGCCAGGCAGTAACGACGTTGTCGATCGGGATGCTGGAGCGGTCCAACAGCCACCCCGGGGTCGACTCGTCCGCGCCGACGGCCCCACGCAGGTCGTCGCAGCTGGACTCCGTCGCGACTCGTCGCTCGGAGCGATCAAACGAAACCACCGTTCCGTGATGGTGAACGCGCTCAAGTACGCGTGTCTTTCTGGTGATGTGAACAAGCCACAGCTCGACCTCGTGCTGAAAATTGTCGACAACGAGCCAGAGAATGCCCAGCTTGTCGTACTTCTCAAGGACGAGTACAATACGGTCTTCAAGGGCCTGTACGCCGCAGTAGCTTCGAGCGGCAGCACGGCGGCCTCGGGCTCCGTGGTGTCTCTCCAACGCATCTACGGCACGGGCCCGACCATCGTCCACGCTGCCGATGCCATCACAGCCTCGAACGCGCCCACCCCAGCGGCATCGGTGCCGGTCACGTGGAAACTGTTCAAGTTTGACACGGGGGCGAAAAGGTTCGCGGTGCTCCCCGGCCGCGTTTGGCAGCAGGCCGTCGACGCGTTTACCCTGCCGCCAAAAGTGAAGGCCGGTGGGACACTTGACCACGTGCTGTAGGTGGGAAAGGCGGAACTTCAGCCCGTGAGGTAAGGGGTAACGCGCCGTCGGGATGGATCTCTCGATGATCGACACATACACTTCGTAGACACACCCACGCATTCCCTGTGTGCTCCCGCCCAAATTTGCCTCCCCACACCCCGCGTGACGTGGTAGCGTCGAGGGTACTAAGGTGGAGTTTTTTGCCTTTGCGCCACAAAACAGAGCTGCCGCTTTCCCTGACCTCCGCTTCCTTCCAAAACCCGCGAATGTCGACGACGGACACTCATCGGCACATGACCGCGACTCGCGGTTTTGTCGCCTGGGTGCTTCTCTGGTTCCTCTTTTCTATTTTCGTCCTCTGGACTCTGTTGAGTGATGAGAACTTGAGATGGCTCGGCGTCACCTACTATCCCGCACGATATTGGGCCGTCGCCGCCCCTGGTCTGTTCGCCATGGGCCTCTACTACTACTTGACGACGAATTTTCTCACATATGTGCAGAACACGAAACCCTTCTCCGACATCCATTGCCTCACGGATGAGCACGCCAAAGGGGAGCAAGCGACGCTAGGGACGCTGCTGTCGAGCGATGGCTTGGACTCCATCCCGCCGATATCGGATGTTCCAGCGAGCGTGACGAGCAAGGTCCTCTACCAGCCGTGGTATGCATAAAAGCGACGGACCGGTTGATCGATCGCGTAGACAAAAATGCTCTTGTCGTGTTGCCTCCTTCATAGTGTGCCCCCCCCCTCAACCAGTACCATTAAGCAGGGACCTCGTCGTTGTCAAACCAAACAGACTAATGTTTGCTCGTTTTCTTGTTTCTTGCCAGTGTCCAAAGTGAGATTCCGCACAAGCGAAGCGCACGAAAAAGAAGCAAAAGAAGCACTTGGGTTGGTCGACCCAAGGATCAACTGGGACATGTACTCCAGCGGAGGCGTGCTTGGGATCAACGAACATTTCATGCACCCCAAGCCCACACCGCCACTTCCCTGGGAGCTACCCTTCGCCGAGCGAAAACAGATGTCGTGCGACCCCCGCATGGTCAAACACACGGCAGATGAGCGGCAATGGGACGGCACCGTGGCCAAGTCCCTCTGGGCGGTCATCCGGCGTCACGCAAAGTCCAAGGATGATTTTTTCATCACGCAGGAGCAACTGATGAATATTTGCCGGGATGCGGGCGTCACCGGACTGGCGCTACTGACGCGACTAGCGTCCACGTTCGACCCTCAAGGCATCAACCGCATTTCCGGACTTCATTTTTGCAAATACCTTGAGCGGGCGGTGGCGGAGCCAAGCGACACGCAACTGGAGATTCTCATGCATTGTTTCAACAAGTACGACCGGCCCGGCGACGTCGCGCACATCAACATGGCGACGTTGAAGCAGCTCAAGCTATTTAACCCGGGCGATTATCCAAACGGTAAATTGCCAAAAAAAATTCCACTTCCTTGGACGTCCAAGAGCGGCGCGACCCAAGCCATGATTGCCGAGCTCTTCAAGGCCGTCGAGCTCCTCGACGAGCGTCTGCAGAATGCCTTGTCGAGTGCGCCTTCCGTTGCCAGCCCGCTGCGAGGCGTGTCCCGTGGCGTAGGGGACGGGAGTGCCCTTCTGCCGCCGCTGCTCACATCCTCTAGGGACGACTCAAAATCGTCGTCGCGTTTCAGCCAGTCCACGGCACCGAGCTGCTTTGACGAAAACGGAATACGAGTGGAAATTTCGTTCAATGATTTTCGCTCTGCATTTCTAAATCCGGAGCATCACGGGCTTGTCGCCGCACACTTTAGCTCCTTACTGGAGGTTGCATCGCGAGTTTGGGGACCTCCTCGGGGTAAGCTCCCTGTGCTGTCTTTGCGCTGGTTGGCCACAGCCGAACCCGTCAAGGATGTAGTCGACGTTTACGACGCGGATGTCTTGATGCTTCGAGTCCTGGAAGCCAACGATGGCTTGGATCCATACGCAAAGCAGAAAAGGGGGAAAGGTAAGGGAGGTGGCGCCGCGTCGCCCGGTGGCTCCCCTCCGGGTTCCTCCCCGAAAAAGTAGGCCACTGGATTCGAGCGTGGGAATGTTGCCTACTTGCAGCAGTCCTTCGTCGTCTGCGATTCAATGTTCGGTAGTACCGCCGTTTATACAGTATTGTTTTCCCCCCCTCCCCATCCCCAATGACGCGTCCAACCATATGGTTTCCTTCTCTGCAGTGGTGACAGAGATATTCTTTTGATTTCGGATGATCTCGAACCCCCCACACAACCACAGGCGGCGGACACGGCTCACACCTGCGGGTCACGCCTGTGCACTTCGTTGCCCTCCCCATGACTCGATCTGGATCCCCGTGGCGGAGGGCAGTCAGCGCAGCGGCTTGTCTTGTCGTGGTCCTGATCATCCTGGTGGTGCAGTACAGTCGGAGGGTCCGGGCGGCGATCCTACCGGTGGACATCTGTCGCCTCGGAGATGCCGCCTTGCAGAACGCGCACGAGATTGTTGTCCCGCTACACGAGGTTAATGCTACGGGTGAGAATGACGAAATCGAAGCCACGGCGAAGGGCTGCACGCTACCCAATGACACGCGCATTGTGCTGCCCGGCGGCAACGACTCTCTTCGCGCGTTGATGCGAGTGCCCATCCGCATTCTATTGATCAACACCTCGGTTCGAGGTAACTTCGTTCTGGTGGGGGCGCCAGGCGCGGCGGTGGTCGCGCGTCTCTCTGTGGTGGTGATCACCTCACGGATCGACTCTCCCACGCAGGCCGTTGTGTTCACGGGGATCAATCTGCTGCAATCGCGGCTGGTGTTCCAGAACGCAACGATCATCAGCGGCACGAGAGCTCTTTACTTTGCCGGCGGCCGGGGCGGGACGGCCATGCAGGCGACTTTTGAGGACATGCACCTTACCTTGGTCGACACCGCGGTCACAGTGGATCACCGCGCCCACGACCCCGTCGTCGGGGCTGTCTTCTTTGGGTATGCCACTGGAGCAGCACCGTCTCTGGGTTCGGAGCCATGGCTGATCTCCAACGCGGCGGTCATTCTGCAAGGAAGCAACGTGTCCTTAGGCGGCTTCTGGGATTGGCCGCTTGGGGTGGCGGCCGTTGGCCCGTGTCGAGATTTGCTCATCTCCGTGCAGAATTCGAGATTCCTGTCACCGGACACGCGGCTCGTGGCCTTCTTGTCGTTTGGTCGGATTCACAATGCGTCTGTGGTTCTGCTTGCCACGATGATCAGCGTGACGGACGATGAAACTTTTACGGTGCTGCAATTTGTCGGCCTCATCGAGCGCTTAACAGTCGTCGTGATGGACGTGCAATGTCGATCTCAGCACATGGCGATCTCGCGCGAGAACCGAGGCTTGGTGACCCTTCTCGGCAGTGTTGTGGATTCCGCGATCGTGCTACGCCAAATCCAAGTCGACGTCACCGGCGGCAGTTTTCTCTTCGCGCACCTCACGCGGCCAGATACCATCTCTCGCCGATCCGAAAACGTCTCCATGGTTGTGCAACGCTGTGACATTCGCCACACCCAGAGTGCCCGGTCCGCCACGCGAATTGTCACGGTTGTCGGAGTGGCGGGTGACGTCCACGTCGAAGTGTCGGACTGCAACTTTTACCTCACTGAGCTCGTGGGAACGGTGTTCGTTGTGGATCGACTATCTTTTGCCGCCAGGCGATGTTTCATTCCTTACTCTGCTGGGGTTACGTTGGTGCTTAGTGGGGGAGATGATGTCAAGGACGTGATCTCCAATTCGACCTTTGTGTTGGAAGACATTTCCACTGTGAACGTTGCGACGTGGGCAGTGTCGGAGGTCGCTGTCGTCGAATGGTATGCCACGACCGTTAACGTCTCGTTATTTTATTCAGGGCGAGGTCGCAACAAAGCTCTATTTTCCAAGCGATGGTTCAATTTTCCTGGTGGCAACGTCGTCGGACTCAATCTGACGATTGACGCGACCAAGCTTGAGTTTGACCAAAACATCGATGGGTCTCGGACGGATGCCTTCGTTTGGTTCGCGTCGTATGTCCTCGCGTCGAGCATCGTCGTGAAGAACCTTCGCATGACCATCGCGTTTCCTTTAACCATGATCAAGTTCAGCTCCACCGTCGAGGGCACCACGATCGCCCTAGTGAACGCATCACTCACGTCATGGTCGACGTGGGGGGCGTTTGAGCTGCATGGGGAGCTGCGCGATAGTCGAATCATCGTGTCGCACGTGGACCTTGTGTCGTACAAACCATACAACGTGCCGTCTTGGACCGGGATATTGAAATTCACGAACATGACCAACAGCCAGTTCGTGCTGCAGAACGTTCGCTTCGGGTGCTACGTCGCTTGCACCTTGATGTACACCACGGGTTCTATGGCCGAAAGCCTGATCGCTGTTTCCAACATGACATACTGGCGCACTTCGTTGCCTCCGGATGACGTGGACCGAATTGGATGGGCCAACACCTCTGTCGTGGCTGATTTCGCCGAGGATGCCCGTACGGCGTTGTCTATGAAGGACTCGCGAAAAGGCACCCCGAGCCGGGTCATGCTGCGTTGCGTGACCAGTAACGTCGTCGAAAGGCTTTACAACGTGACGTTGCTCATTCCGTGCCCTGGCGGCGGCGAGTCCACTTCTTCCTCCATTTCCTCAATGTCACCGCTGTGCTCCGAGTTGGACTGCGTGCTCATGGCGTTGCCTGCTTGGGCATTATCTGTTCTCGTAAAGTGCAGCTGTGGACCGCGCACCGGATCAGCCACGCTGACCATGTCGCCCTCTCCCAATTCCCACAGCGAAGAGGCGCTGAGTTCTTTCTCTGTGAGCAGGCAGCGAAGTGGGACGATGACTGGCAAGCAAGCGCCGCAAAGGTACCGCTCCTTCTCACAGAGTCGTCCGACGCACTTGTCAGAGACACACGCACAGGCCCAGGTGGGGGGTACCGTGACACGATCCGCGCGCGTTGTTGAACATCGACCACCGACGACGACCACAGTAGCCGCGACATTACGTCCTGTGCACAGCAGTGTACATGTGCGAACAACACTGACGAGGAGTCTTAGTGCCGAAAATGGGAAGGGCACGGCTGCGAGCGCTCGATGGCAGTTGTTGGCAAGCGCGCAGTCCGCCGCTTCGTTCGCCACCATGTCTCTTGCTGTCGCGGCGAGCACGCAAGGAGGGGACTTGATGTGGGTAGCTGGGATCACGGTGTTCGAGTGCCGATTGCAACGCGAGCCCACTGGCCTTCTCATCGCAGGGCTGGTCCCTTTGTCATCGGTGGCGGTATTCAGCGGTGTGGCCGAGGACGAAGCAAAGCTTCGAGCCGCGCTCTTGTCATGTCTGACCGCGAACGCACTGGCGATGCTCGTTGGTATCGCGTTGCTAGCCGCTGCGCATTGGGCCACCGGACGACGCGCTCTCGAGCGCCGTACGTCCACCGCGGCCCTCCTACCTACCCGTGAGCAAACGGGCTTCGTGGAAGCCGGCCGCCCGCTGCTGCCCACCCCAGGTTCTGACGACGACGGTGTCGCTTCCGCGACGGGCGTCGTGGAGCCGCCGGTGGGTTCCAGTGCGACGCTGGCGGCGGCGGCTGCCGGGTTACCAGCGATGGCGCTAACGCCGCTGGGACCGACGGCCGATCCCCTCTTGGCCGCGGCGCTCGCGCTCATGGTCGGTTTCCCGACGGGCGTTGATTCGAACGCGGCGCTTCAAATCATCCTCTCCCTCTGCGTGGTAAGTGCATTCGTCGTGTTCATGGCACATCTGGGGCGCGCCGTAACGACGAAAAAAATGACTTTCGTCCCTTCACGTGGGGCGTTGAATATCCCGGTGTGCCTACGGGTGGCTGGACGCTGGGAGGACCCGCATGCGCCGGTGACATTCGTCGTGTTCATGGGAATGTATGGGCTTCTCTTTGGGCGTTTGCGTGGGGGCAGCCTGCCAGGGCAATGGGACCGAATTCACGTCGTCGCGGAGGTGTGCTTGGCAGCGGTCGCCTCCATGCTGCGAGGCGCCCTGCAGCCTCGAAACAGGTGCACGGCGCTGTCCACATGCAACCTGTGCGTTGCTTTTGTGTATTTGGCTTTGTCACTGACACGACCTCGAACGATCCCGGTAGTGAGTGTATCGCGGATACTGCAACGTGTTCTGGTGCTGGTCATCGTCGCGCTAACCGCAGGTGCTGACGTGTTCGGTTGGGCATCTACGTCGGAGTTGAGACAGGCGTTGGTGTCCATCGTGGCGGTGTGGCGCATCGTGGAGTCGATCGCTGCGGTACTGCTGCAGCGTCACTTCAGGCACGAGACGCGACATGCCAACATCATGTCCACCCAACTTACGACGGTAACAAAGACCGATCCAGAACACATGAAGCAGCACGGCGACGTGGGCCCCATCGCCAATGTCAGTGCGTCGAGAAGCAGCAACTCGGCGGTGCTGAATGACACTTCCTTGCTGAGCAATCCATTGCTCTTGCATCCAGCAACAACCACGACCAAGAGTAGTACGTCACACGACACGAAAATGTAAGGAAGGATATCAACGTCTTCACGCCTCGAAAATTTCTCAATCTCCCCTCTAGTGGAACCACGTTCAACGCGCATCGAAGTTACTCGTACGATTGTTAGACCCGAAACGAAATCAGAAGAATATCATCAATTCACAAACAATTGCGTCTTTCAATTGTTGACTCGCTTCTACATCTCAGTCCACCCTGTAAAAAAATTATCACTTAAACGTTAACCACCACGCCGTCGCCTCGTAAATGACCGCCACTCTTTTGGACCGAGAGCGAGCCAAAGCGTCCTTCAACTCCAAGGAACTGCAACTCGTCTTGCAAACCGAGCGGGGCCTCCAATTCAAAGCGAGCATGGAACGGCTGCTGCAGGGGAACCCTCTCTTCGACAAGACCGATGATTTCATCATCAGCCGGGAGGAGTACGTGCGTAAGTGCGTGGCCCGGTCGTTTGAGACGTACCGCTTGCTCAAGGCCAACAAGGACCTACTCGCCCAGCATTCCCCGCTCCACGGCGAGGGCGGGGCCTATGTAGGTCAAATGGGGACGCCCTCGGGGCTCAGCGATCACTTTAGTCTCTTCCTAGGCACCTTGCTGTCACAAGCCACGCCCGAGCAGCAGCGGAAGTGGGTCCAACCGGCCGTCAACCTGCAAATCATCGGCACGTACGCGCAAACGGAGCTCGGCCATGGCTCCAACGTCCGTGGACTGGAGACCACGGCGGTGTACGAGGAGGACACCGATACGTTTCTCATTCACTCACCGACCGTGACGAGCGCGAAGTGGTGGCCGGGGGCCCTCGGACTGCTCGCCACGCACGCGATTATGTACGCGACGCTCATCATCAAGGGCAAGGACTACGGATTTCACGCTTTCATGATTCAACTGCGCGACGAAAACCTCCGGCCATTGCCCGGGATCGAAGTGGGCGACCTTGGGCCGAAGCTGGGCTACGGGGCGTATGACAGCGGGTACTTGCGCGTGGCGAATTTGCGGGTGCCGCGATTCAACATGATGGCTCGCTTTCAGCGGGTCGAGAAAGGCGGGGAGTACATTAAAGCACCGGCTGCGCTGCAAAAAATTGCGTACCTCACCATGCTGAAGACGCGCGTCTTCATCGCGCAGCACTCGGCCTTTGCCCTCGGCAAAGTGGTGACCATCGCCGTTCGCTATGCCGCGGCTCGGCGCCAAGGCTTCGTGAACACCCGCACGAAGGGCCAGCTGGCGGCAGGCACCAAGCTCGCCGAACACGCCATTCTCGACTACCCGATCATTCAAGACCGGCTGTTGCCCCTCATCGCCATGGTGTTCGGCATCGGCCTCGCGGGCAAGGCCTTGTTGCAGCTGCTGAAGGAGTTCGAAGCTAAGCTGCAGGCGGCGAAGGGCGATGAAGCGGCGCGGTCCCTGGATGCCTCGCTGCTCCCCGCGCTCCACGCGACGGCCGCCGGCTTAAAAGCCTTCACGACGCAAATGTCCTGCAATGGCATGGAAGAAGCCCGCAAATGCTGCGGCGGTCACGGCTACACCTTGAGCTCTGGCATCGGCATGCACATCTGGACCCTTCTGCCCTCGATCACGTACGAAGGCGACATGGTGCCGATGGCGCTGCAAACGGCTCGCTTTCTGTTGAAGCTAGCTACGGTGATAATGTCGAAAGGTCCAGGGGCCAAAATGCCTCAAGGATTTGAGTATCTCGCGAAGGCCGATGAGGCCTCCAAGACGCCGCAGACGGCCGAGGACTTTTCGAATCCATCGAAACTGCTTGAATTGTACCAACGCGCGTCGCGACACGCGACTCGGTCGGCCGCAAAGGAGGTGTTCGGGCGAGTTCAAAGCGGCGTCTCGCAGGACGCAGCGGCCCTTGAATGCCAGGTGGCATTGTACCGCGCTGCACAAACCCACGTGATGTGCCAACTGGTCGCTTCGATGACCGCTGGCATCGCGCTGGCCAAGCCTGAACTGCAAGCGGTGCTCAGCCGCCTTTGTGCTCTCTTCGCGTTGGATCAGCTGAAGGTCATCGTCCCCTCGTTCCTATGCTTGACCCCTGAGCAAATGGCGGCTGCCGGGGCCGCCAAACGCACGCTTTGTGCTGCGGTACGCCCTGACGCCGTGTCGCTCGTCGACTCGTTTGCCTTCTCAGATTTTGAATTGACGAGCACGATCGGCAGCTTCCAAAACGACGACTTGTACGAGCGCATGGTCGCCTCCGCCCGACGGAACCCATTAAACTCAGCGGATTACATGCGCACGTTCCACAGCGAGTTGCTCGCAGACCGACTGAACAAGGAGCTGCTGCGGCAGGGTCAAACGTCGATGATGCCGAAGCTGTGATGTCAGGAAATGCCTGTGGGATTTTCTCTGGGGAGTGTGAGAACGGAGGGGGAGGGGGCGCTGCTGCGGTGGGAACGGAAACGGCAAGGCGAAAGGCCAATCTAAACAAACCTCGGAAGCGAAGCAACAAGGCGTCGCACACTTAAAAGTACTGTTTGTTCGCCGCATTTCTATTGGCTGTCGATTTGCGCTCGATCCCGATGGCCCTTCCATTACAGTTTTATATTGACGTGCAAATCGCGCACTCACACACATGTTCTGGGCGGCTCGTGCATGGCGCACCGCCGCGTCGGCGCCTCCTCTAGTTTCACCCGGCAGCAGCGCGTCCTGCTCGTCTCCCCCGCCGCCCCGAGGCCTTCCTACACGCTCCTCCTCATCATCACTCCGTCTCGCCGCTTTGCTCAACTTCGTCCATGACAACAGCGGCGTGCGGAAGGGGACGCCGCCGACGACGAAACTGACCGCGGATGACGTTTTTCGACTCGCGACGCTTGTGGTCTCGGCGGGGGGAGGGGTCGGCCCGGACGCTGCCGACGACCCGCTGGACTTGCTCACGCACGGCCCCTTCCGCACCGCGTTGCAGCACGCCGCCATGGCTCGCAACTCTGAATTTGGCGGCTTCCAACGGGCGCAGGTGGATGCCGCCGTGCGGAAGCTGCAGCAAGCAGCGGCATCCCCTGGCGGCATCGATCCATTGGCCACGAGGAGCGACGCCGGTCCCCCCCTCGTTTCGGGGCAAGGCCGCTTCGCTCCCACGACCGCAGCAGCATTGGCGGTTCCGGTTTCAGAGTCCTTGGCTCCCTGGTCGACGCCGTCATTTACGGCCACCACTGTCACCGATGCGACGTCATCACGGCCGTCGCCGGCGCCAATCCGCTCGGAAGACCTTGCGACACCCGACGAAATCGTCAGTGAGTTGCTTGACGTGTCGCGTGAATTTTTGCAATCCAAGCACTTGGACTCCGCGAGACTCAACCGACTCATCGTCCTGGCGGTGGCGTGCAGTGGGAAAGCGAGCGCCGTGCAAATTGTCTCCATGATGCGCTCCTTGGCGTCTGTGAACGCTCAAGACTATCAAGCCGCCGCCAAATTGTCACGGCGGGCTTGCGAACTCGCGTCGTCGATGACGTTGTCCGACGCGTGCTTGACCTTGTCCGCTGCGAGCCGGCTCAACGTGCAGGACTCCATGTCCGCCGTCGTCTCCCGCGTGGAATCGGAAGCGGCCAAGCTGACCCTGAAAGACTGCAGCCGCATTTTGGACGCCATCGACCGGCATCACCAAACGGTGATGAGCAACTTGCACCACACCGTGCAGCACGTGTGCCATATTTGTCAAGGCCGCGTGAACGATTTGGATACACGGATGCTATTAATGCTCGTCGATGCGTGCGCGAGATACACGATCAAAACTCCTGCCGCGAAGCTGTTCGTGGATACGCTCGTTAACCATCGCATTGCCGAGGTCAAGGAGGGGAGATTGCTCCATGTATTGCAATGCGTGCAGCACATGGGCCTATTATCGGCCCCGGTGTTTCAAGCCATCTTGGCGAGAGCCACGTCACTGGCCGCCACCATGGAGCTCCGTCAGGTGGAGCAGCTGATCGATGTGGTGTCCGTCGTGCCGTTCGATGCGTCTACGTTCATGTCCGCTATCATGGAGAGGCTGTCCGTGGATGCGGGTCAGTTGTCGTCCTCGCAGCTAGGCGACGTGCTCAGTTTGATCGGATCTTATCCCCCCGCGAAGCAGCATCCCGTTGTGTCGTCACTCGCCATCGCGGCCAAGATGCGCGTCGAGGGCATGTCGCGAGCCACGTTGACCACAATCGTCCTGTCGTTGGTGCAAGCGGGATACTTCGGTCTGGAGTTCTATCAGCTTGCCGACGTCTTGATGACACAGCGGGGTGGCTTAAAATCCGCCGACGAGCTCAACGACTGGCTCGACGCCCTGACGCGAACCACCGCCGCGGACGAACGCATGCAGCTCATCATCGTCACCGCGGTGAAGCAGCTGTCGCCAACCCTGCAAGCGCAAGAAGTGGACTCGCTGAGGGGCAAGCTGATGCAGCTCGGTGTGAAGGAGGCGCGCGCCATGTTGCGATTGTCCGAGCGCTCCAAAACGATCAACCAAAACGAGGTACAGCGACAAACGGAGAAGGCCGCCGCCTTGGCGTCGCGTCATCATCATCGCGGCGGAGGGGCACAGTCGCAAGGCGCACGGGGGTCCGGGGTGTCCCCCGCCACCCAACCGGGCAGCTCCAAGAAGAAGCAGCCATTTGACTTCAAACGTGCGCTCTGGGATATGGACATTTAGAGAGGAGTGGAGACGGAATGCTTGTCCTGTGGGGGGCATCGCAGAACGCACGTTAATTCTGTCGTGTTTGTAGCGTTTGCACCGGGGAGGAAAGGTGGTTCCCGAAAACAGGAAGGAGGCCATTCCCCCCTTCGCCCCCTTTTCCATGTTGCAGCACGTGGTCGCGCGCCGCACCACCGTGCCCGCGCGGCTCGGCGCCATCGTCACGCCACTCGGCCACTTGTTCCGCGTCGTCAAACTGCAACAGGTGGTGCTCAACGCCCATGACATTTTTCAAATCTGCGGCACAATTTCCGGTCCGCAGCCTGACACTCTCGGGATGCTAAACGACCCGGAATTCATGCGCGGCTTGTCCTCGTCCTTTGAGCGAAGCGACCAAAGGGTGTTGTCGCCCTTCCAAATCAGCGTCGTCACGCAGACGTTTGCCAAAGCTGGCATCTTCGCCGAGGCCAAAGAAGTGGCGGTCCCAGAGCAAGATGCCATCTCACCTGAGTCATTGATGAACATGCTACAAGCCATGCTGATCAACAAAATGCGGGATGAGAGAAAAATCAAATGGATATTGGACACCATGGGCGGTTTGCTCAACGAGTTTTCGCCGTTGCACATGACGGGCACGTGTCGCTTGCTTTCGCAGCTGCAGTGCAGCGATTTTCATTTTCTGGGAAAGCTGGGCAAGCGCGTGGTGGAGATGAAGGATGACTTCTCCCATCAGGAGCTGGCCACCGTCTTCGCGTCGATGTGCTTCTCCAAGGCACCTCGCTACGTCCTCGTGGACTTGTGCAACGTGGTCGAGCAGCGCGTCGAGGATTTGGCCTTCGATGACGTGGAGATGGTGTTGCACGGACTCACCCTCGCCGGGCCGCAGTACAACGCGACCCTCAAGGTGCTCGTCACCCATGCGCTGGAAAAGGTGGAAAACCTCACGGTGGAGGTGCTTTGCCGCTTCCTACAGGCGTTTCAGATTCTTCAGTATGCCGAACCGGCGCACAAAGAAATTTTTGCAGACGCTCTCGTGGAAAAAAACATGGATTTAAACGAGCGCCAAGCGACCATGGCGCTGCAAGCGTTGCACAGCATGACGCTTTTGTCCGCAGGCATATTTGAGACGATGACCAATCGTCTTCTTACATTTTCCCGCACCTTGGACGTGCGCAACGTCGTTGTCGTCATGGACATTTGCTCCTCCGTGCCGTATAAAACGGAGGACCTTATGCAAGCCTTGATGGATCGGGCCGCCGACTGTGTCGTCGTCATGAACGCAGGTATCGTGGGCGACATGCTCGAGTTGTTGGGGACGTACCCTCCTGCGAAGGAGCATCGATTGATGCTAGCGCTCGGAAAGCTAGCCTCGCGCCGGGTGGATCTCCTGGGGCCGATGCCGCTGGCCAAGTCCGTCAAGGGCCTCGCTGCCATGGGATATCCCGATGCCGAGTTCTACACGAACGCCGCCACGACGTTCTTGAGATGGGGCATCAAGGATTTCACAGTCATGGAGGCGTTGCTCAACGGACTTTGTGTCTCGGGCGGTCACGGCGTCGCGGACCCTCGTATCGTGCGGTTACTGGCGTCTCATATGACGCCCATGTGCGCGCAAATGAGCGTCCAGGAGGTTGAGCGTGCGAATCGCTACATGTGTCGTCTGATGTGTGACGACGAGTGGGTCTACAAGGCCCTCGCGGACAGACTGAAGGTGTTCGTCAAGGACGTCACACCCGACGTGCCAGAGGAGCTGCAGCAACTGTTGCAACGAGGGGCCGCGCATGACGCCGCGCGAGCGGCCAAACAGGAGGAGCGTGCTGCCTCCCGCGGCCATCGTGGTGGCCACCGAGGCGGCGATGGCGGAGGCGGCTCTGGGTTTTAGGACGGAATCGACACATCCGATACGGGAGGGGCAACCACCGGGCGGTGTCAACTCCACGACGCCGCAGGACTGTAGGGACCACCACCTGCCTGCCTCTCGAATTAACGGATCGTCGCTTCCCCTCAAGCGCTGCTTCCCCTCACTCGCTCGCACGGTTGTTGCTGCCGTGACATGGCTGTGGGCTGGGCATTTTAGGCGAATGTCTGCTTCCAAGGTAAACCGTTTTGTGATGGGGTTTCTTTTTCAATGATACCACTTCGTTCGCCCAAAACGCAGAGTTTGACCCACCCCCCAGTACTCGGCTCAACAATGGACGTGGCTCCCGTCAACGGACAACTTTTCACGTACGGCGACGATCCCACCCGGCGCATGTCGGTGTTCATCACGGGTGCCGCGGAGAACAGACGGTGCCTGCTGCTCGTCGGGGGCCAGTCTGATGGCTTCTTCTCGCTGCTTTTCATACGCAGCCTAATGAGCCAAACCGATAGTATTGGCTGGGCCGTCGTTCAAGTTCAACTCGCTAGCTCGTGCTGGGGATATGGGGGGCGCACGCACCAGGACGACGCGGAAGACATTGTCAAGCTGCTTTATCGGTTGAATTCCGACTTCCACATGTGCGAAGTCACGCTGGTGGCCTGGGGCACTGGGGTTCAAGTTGCACTTGCGGTTCTTGGTACGGAGGACGCGAAGGACATTGTATCCCGCGTGATCTTCCACGGCGTCGTCCAAGACGCGGACGACGCTTTCTTCCACCGCGAAAGCCACGCCCACCGCGTCGCACAAGCTCTTGAAATGGTCGACTCAGGCCGCCGAGAACAGCCGTTGCCCATGTCCGTCTACGATCTACCCATGTCGGCGGCACGGTTGAGCACCGGGGGGCTCCCGTCGTTGCAGGAGGCGCTGTGGGTCCCTGCCTTGGCGCCGTCGCATGCCATCCTACCCTTGTCAACCGTCTTTCAAACATCGTTGCGTGTCCCGCTTTTGCTGCTCGTCGCAACCCACCCGGCGTACCGGCCGACGGAGGCGGTGAAGGTGGCATTCACGGCGGCCATCAAGCACGCGGCGACCGACGCGAGCGTTGAATTCATGAACGATACTTGCGACGAGTACCGGCGGATGCTTCGTGGAAGCGAGGCCACGCACACTGCGGCCGTGGTCATGTTCTTGAAAGAGCAAGATCGCAAACGTGCTGAAAGGGAGGAACAAGACAGGTTGAACGCCGCCGAGAACTTGCGCCGGAGCCGTTCCATCCTTGCTCGGTCTGCATTCTGACGCAGTCGACTGTGGAGGGCAATCAATTCACGATTCGAGTTGTGGCATAGCAGCTTTTGGTCCAGCGGAAAGGTTTGTGTGTACCCGCTTTTTGTGTGGCCACGTTTTTGAAGGGGTGGTCATCCTTGTGTACAGCGAGAAGCAAGCTGCGGACCCGCCCGACAAACGGCTAACCTTTCGCAAACATTCTGCTGCTTCTTTGTTTTTTCCTGAGCCCAGCCACTTTTGCATCCCTGCCCAGAGAACCTTTCGGGACGGACGAAAGGAGCGGTAATGCCAACGAAATCTGTCGAGGCATTTCCCTCTGCCGGACGATCATGCGAAGGTAGACCAACCGTCGCCGCACGCGCTGTTGAAGAGGGACAGCCAGGGGGGTATTTTCCCTTGGGCACGCAGGAAAGATTTCAATTCGACAAGGAAGTCTCATCGGCGGCAGCGGCTCGGCGCCTCAAGGAGCGTGACTTGAACGCGCGAAGTGAATGTCCGTTTCGTCCATTCACCGCGCAGTGGGAAAGGCAGTCGTTCGCCGCAAAGTCAGTACCAGTGGCTTCGGTGGGCCGCCGCTCATATCTTTCTGCGGAAGAGGAGCAGCAGCAGCATGGAGAGACGTCGTCATGCGCAGCAACAAATGCAGCATCTCAACATCACGATGTATCCCAACAAAGCAAGTCATCGGTGTTCCAGCGACTGTCCAGTGGGGGGAAGCGTAGTGCTGCGGAGGAGCGTCAGCGTGCGCTGCTTGTAGAGTTAGAGGCGAAGAGGGCGCTAGAAGCTCCGTTTCGACCGGTGGTCAACAAGCGTCGACCCATGTCGGCTGACCCGGCGACATCGCGCCAGCGGAATCGCCCGGGTGATGCGGATGCGGCGCACCTCGTTTCCGACTATCCAGAGGAAGACTTGCTGCTCGACTCCACGCGCGTGGAGGAGCGGCTGTTGGCTTTTGGCGACGCTTCGCAACGAAAGAAAGAAGACCTCCGCCGGGAACGGTTGCTCAACGAGTCGGTGTCGCTGACGTTTCATCCCCTGACCACTAGGGTCGCCGACCGACTCGTGACTCAGGCGCTGCCAGTGAGGCTGGCGAACTATGTCGAGCGCCAACGAACGCGGTCGCTAGAACGGGTGGACGCGGCGGCCCTCGGGCCGATGGACAGCGATGTTTCGTTCCATCCGGCCACTAACGCGGTCAGCGCGGCCATCGTCCGGCAGCAGCGAGCCGACGAAAGCGATGGAGGGCGGCGCCATGGTTCGGTGTTCGAGCGCCAATACGACGAGGCCCACGAGCGCCGCCGACGTGCCGAGCAGCGACGCATCGAGCTCGAAATGGAGGAAGCGGCGCTCGTCAGCTCGCCCCTCATCGACGAGGCGTCGGCGGCCATCGTCCGGGAGCAGGCCCAGAGGCCCTTTTGGAGCCGACAGGCAGAATGGGAGGAGCGGCGCAAAGAGAAAACGGCCGCGATGGCGAAGGAGGCCGACGCATCGGAACGCCCCAGGACAGCTCTGAGAGTATCTGCCGAGTCGCAGGAACGAGCCGTTCAAGTGTTGCTCGATCGCCATGACATTTCCTCCCGAGTCCGCGACGAGCTTGGCGAACGTCTTTTCCGTGATTCGTGCACCTTTCGACCCACCCTCTCAGCAGCCAGCCGTGACATCGCGGCCTCGAAGGGCATTTGTCGCACAAACGTTGTGGACCGGCTTATGCGAGATGCACATCAGAAAGGACTGCGCTTGCAGAAGCTCGCCGAGGCGGCCCGACGGGCGGAGGACGAAAAAGTTGCTGCCGACCAGCGTCGGATCAAGATCCCTCGGGAGTCGCCGCCGCCCGCTGCCGGTGGGTCTGCTCGTCGTGCGCACTCTGCTCATGGACTTGGAAGAAACGTACGGGCCCTTTCTGCCAATCAATCATTTCAGCTGTTCATCGACAAACAGCAGCGCAGCGAGGCCCGGCGGCAACAACGCACCGATACGGAGCGACAGGCAGTGGAAGAAACGGAACTTATTCAATGTACGTTCCACCCCAGAACACACAGCACGCCGCCGCCCGATGTCTTGTACGGAGACCGCACTCGTGCTATACCAGGACTCTCTCGCTTCCTCGAAACGCGGTCCTTGGCGGAACGCAAAAAGAGTGATGAGAGCGCTCGCAAGGAGCAGCTGGCCTCCGGGCGGTGCTGCAGGGGAGCTGAATTAGCCCATCCATTGTCGCATCCCCTCCGCGGCGCTGCACCAACTGCGACGGTTCCAGAACGGCTCGTCGTCGCAGATGCGTCATCAGCGGCCGACGGGGGGACTCGTCCGGTGGTCCGACGACAGGCGTCCGCCTCGTCGTCATCTTTTCTGGCTGCAAGCGTCAACGAGCTCAACGCTGTGGGACACTCTCAACGCCCGCTGCGACCAACTGCCGGAGCCGTCGAAGGGGGTGGCGCGCGACCGCCATCGCCAGGTCCACCGGTTGCGCGCTCGAACCACAAACAGCCACAACCACATGGCCAGCTGGCCACAGCATCACTGCGTCCTCGCGACCCCTTATTGACGTCCTCAGCTCGTCGCAACTCCAGCACTCCAAAACCCTCGTCGAACCAGCTGATCGACGCGATTCGGCGCTACGTGAAGTTGGACATGAGTCGACAGCAGAACAGACACGTGTTGTGAGAGCCAAAGCCGCGTTGGTGTCGACACGCTTCACGTACGCCCCTGCGGAAGGCGAAGGTATGTGTTACGCCCAAAATAGATTACCGGTCGCTCCCTGCCCTTGTTAGACTCCACGAATATGTCGGTTCCTATCCCCACTCGCACGGACGGAAGTTGTCCGAGGTCCTCGTCGAACCAAAACAGTGGAGATGAGTGAACGAGAAGAATGCCACGTTGTCGTTCCGATCCCTATCTCCCCTGCGACCAAAAAAAACCGCCTTTTTGTTTTAGACTAACACGGATGGAGCCGGCTGTGGCGCCCCCCCTGCGGCCTCTACGGCAACTCGCGCACGACTTGATGTACACGCCGGTGACGCTACGTGCGCGCGCGATCACGGATGCGCAAACGCGATTGCCGATTATCATGGAAGAGTGTGGTGCCTTCGTCTACGCGTCGCAAGACTGTGCCCAGCTGTTGGAAACACTGTTCGAAATCGCGCTGTTCGACAACATCGACGCCACGCGAGCTGCCATCCTTCGACTATTGGCGTCCCTTTTCGATGACGCCATGACCCATTCCGTTCTCTGCTTCGACGGTCTCAAACTGGTGGAACAGCGCCTGCACACCGTCCGGCGGCAAACGGCACCGGCGGCCGGGTACAACAACATGACGACGACGTCATCGTACGCCGGTCATTCAGGGGCAGCGGAGGGAATTAATTTCCCAGATGGAAGCCGTCCCGCCATACCGCCGACGAGCATGACGACTCCAAGTCACGACGCGAGCGGCCACCATGAAAGTAGCTATCGCAGTGCGGCCAGTCCGTCGACGCCTCCACCGTACCAACATCACAATGATGTCTCATCGATCGGCGGCCATGATTACCACCAAGACATCATGTCGCTGCAACAAACAGCCGCAAGTCAGCTCACATTCGCGGACGTTTTTCTCGAAACGCCTTGCTGGAGGCCCGCCATTGTGCGGCTCCTCCGACACTGGGACACTGCGGCGATCGACGTGGGTGTGTTCACGCAGAGACCGGAAACGCTTCACGTGTACTTGCCCAACCGGACCGGAAGGGGCGGCAGCGCGACCACCGCGACTTCTTACGACAGTTCCACCGCCGCGCCTCGCGTGTTCCGCGACTTCGTCACCTGCACACAGCGGCCAAAATTGTCGCGCACCTGGGGCGATGCGGTCTGCGCCGTGCACATCAAAACCAACATCGTCGCGAAATCAGATATCATGTACCGGATTTTGGTGGAGGGGTACAACTACGGCGTCAACGCGCCTATCTGCAGCGACGTCTGCGGGTGCACCCATCGCAACTGGGACACCATCGGCAATATGGAAAAATACGGCTGGCCAGCGGGCTGGGATCAGCATGCGGCAAACAACTACAGCCCGGGATGCACCATTTCTCAGTACTATAGCAGTGATCGGTACTTAGTCGTGCGGCTACGGGCCTCGTCAATGTTCTGCGTCGGTTTCACCGCATCTGCGTGGCTCGTGACGTATGGGTATGGTCCTGGGTACCCCGTCTCCGCGACGATCCATCACCAAGACGAGGATTTGTAAAAAGCGTAGGGGAGACCACACACAGGCATCCTCGATTCACACACGTTCCATGTTTCTTTTCCTTTCTGCCATTCAACTAGTAGACGACGGGAAGGAGACCATCCAGTTCGGACAACACGCACCCACCCCCAAACACGTCATGTAGTGGTGGGTGGGCCCTATCATGAGAGAGACACGTGGCGATGTTTTTTCGTACGTGTGTCGCACGCATGATGATGATAAAAGGGAAACGCAAAGCATTTCTTTTCCAGCCGTCCACACCACAAATTGTGGTTGTGGAAAGGTTTTTCTCACTCGTAACTCTTTTCGATCCGCTGATGTCACGAGCGAACCCTTTCCACCGACTCGCCGGTACAACGACGCGTTGGCTCACCGACGAGCTGACGGCTCTCGGTCGACAAGGAAGCTGGGTGTCCGCGGTGCAAACCTATAACTCGTTGGCGATGGAACCCGCCGTGGCGAAGTCAGCGGTATTTCACCTCACGACGGTCATCTCCGCCTGTGCCAAAGGCGGGCACTGGGATGCGGCCGCCAGAACATTTTCATTCATGCAGCGCTCCGGCATGGAGCCCAACGTGTTCACCTACACGAGCTTAATCACAGCGTGTGGTAACGCGGGTCGAACCGACCTTGCGTGTCGGGCCTACGCACTCATGCAGCAGCGACAGGTGCGAGCGACGGTGCCCGTCACGACGGCAATGATCGCGATGTGGGCGCGGGCACGAGACTGGCCGCGTGCGCTGGCGTTGCTGTATGATGCCGAGCATGATGACGAGCCGAAGAATAGTCCAAACGTTAAGTCTTACACGGCCGCCATTGACGGCTGCAGACGGGCGGCCCGCTGGGATGCGGCGATTCGGCTCCTCGTTCACATGGAGCATCAACGCGCCGTCACCGCGAACGACGTCACCTACAATAACGTGTTGAACGCGTGCGGTGAGGCGGGGAACTGGCAGGCCGCAATCAGCGTGGCTACGCAAATGCGATCAGCCGGATATGTGCTCGTGCCCTTTTCCATGCAATGTCTGGAGCGGTCCACCCGAGGAGAAGGCCCCTCGAACGCGCCCCCTGCTGAACTCGTCGCGGCGTTAGGCGGCAGCGAAAGCGGCGTCGTGCCCCCCGTGGTCGCTCCGGGAGCGACAGGAGAGGGTGTGGTCGCTCCACCCACCTAACCAGCGGGGATGTCTGGAGCCTCCTGTGCACATTGGCACCGGTTACCTCCCTGGTGTTTCGCACACCAACACAAAATGACCACCGTGTGTTTCTGCTCCTCTCTTCGTTCCCTCAGTTCCACCGCGAAGCAATTTTTCTTGACCAGAAAAGAGGGATTTGTTCGAAAAAAAATGTTGCCAGCGTACACTCCGTCCACCGAGAGCGTCTTTTTCGAGGTTGGGGATCTCCATCAAGCTCTCCTCGACTCCACCAACGCAAGCAAAGCGCTCATCGCTGCCGAAACATTTTACAGTGGATCAGTGGACGCGACGTCCAGCGTGGTGCTTGCGAAGTTTGTCACGAAAACCCCGGCTGTGCTCGGACTACTCACCCACGTCTTCAAGAAGAACGCGGCGGCGGCAACCCCGGTTTTTTTGGCCCTGTCGAATCTCGCCACCGGCACGTCGCCGGAATTTGCTCCTTGGCTGTTCAAGACTGGTGGCTTTGCTTCCTTGATCACCGCTGCGCCGCTAGCACCGATCGTCTCCGGCGCCTTGAGCCGCATGCTGCAGTTTAGCCCTGCCGCCGCAAAAAATTTTGCTGTCAACGGATTCGAAGGCATCTTATTCCAACACGTGACCACATTCCCCGCAGCACCTCCGCCGCTCGTCACGCAAACCGTCGCGATCATGGAAAAGGCAGTAAGTTCGGAGCGCGTGAAGCCCCCGGATGCGCAACTGTCGTCGCCATCCCCTCCCAGCCCTTCGCTGCTGGCTGAAGTATCCCTCGTGATGAACTGCGTTGGCATCATCACGGCGATGTGGCCTCACGCGGCGAAGGACCCCGCGAGCCGCAAGCAATTAGTCGGCGCCGTTCTACGTCGGATGGCCGATTTGCCGCCGACTCTGTTGATACAAATGGCCAGAGATGCTATGCCGACATTCTTCTCTTCGTTCGGTGAACTGCTAAAATGCGTGGTGCCGACACTGGCCTCCCCGACAACCACCACGCCCAGTAGTGGCGCCGCGGAGCAGCCGCTTCCAACGACGACGCCGCCGACCACGACGAGCGAGAAGGAGTTGTTGGGCAACGCCTCCGCAAGGATCATCTCGTACTTGGTGCGCGAGGCGCCAAAGGACGTTCAAGCGAGAGCGGCCGCTACGGTTCTTTGCGCGGCACTATCTGCATTTCCGGCCACCGTCCCGTTCCTATTCAGCGCCGAGCAGCTCGATTCCATTCTCGTGTCCTGTCTTTCCGCACCTCGATTCGACGCCAAGTTGAACTACACCGTTCTGTGCCTCGCGCTGAAGGGGCTTCAAGGGAAGCTGTTCTGTGAGGCCGCGGTGCAGTTGGCGTGCAATACGATCGTCGTGCAGGATGCCACTCCAGATGAGTGGACCGTTTGTCTTCGGGTCTTGATTGGCACGGTGTCACGGCCCCCGACCGTCCAGATCATCGAGCACACCCTCACGAGAGATACCGTGACGCCGATGCTGAACGCCGCGCTGACCATCGAGAGCGCCGCCGCCTTGCGCCAAGCGGCCATCGTATTCATCCACATTTTGACCCACTCTTACTCCCTCGCGCTCGCGGCGCACTTCCAGCCGATGCAGCGGTACTTTGACACCAATTTCATCACACCAGCCGAGTTTCAGAGAATGACGAATTGGCCGACCAGTGCGGAACGCGACGATGCCGTGCTGCAGCGCATTGATGACGTACGCACGGTGGCGGGCGGGTTGTGGGCCGAGGTCGTCGACGTGCGCGCGGCCACCGAAGGGGGGGCGACGAACGAGGCCACGGCACTTCACCAGCAATTTGAAGCGCGAATGAACGTTCTCAAGTCAGAGCCGACGTACATCGTCTGGCTGGACACACGATTGAAATCCTTGCAAGCGATGAAGGAGCGCGCGAACTTCTTACTAGGTAACATGCGCGCTCGTCAGCAACGTATTCAAACTCGTGCCACCGAGGCCGTGAACGAAATCATGACCGACTTGCGAAGCCAGCGGGACGGCCTCAAGGAAGCGCACGCGAAGCAGCTGCGCGGCGTGGTCTGGGATCCCGACGAACTGGCGAACATGGAATCGGCCTTGCAGGGGAAGCTGAACCGCATTGCCAAGCAAGGCGAGAAGCAAATGAATGAAACCAAGACGTTCAATGCGTGGCGCGTCGCGATGATGGGCAGCATCATGGAACAGGTGTCCAAGCGCGAACTGGAACGAAACCGCGACGTGACCGTGATTGTCGCCCAGGAAGAGCGCGCCCGTGGGGCCGGATACTTTTTCCTCTCGAGCTTCGTGTCGTCCGATGCCAAGAGCATCGTGGCAATGGAGGCGGAGCACCGTCGAGAAGTTCAAGATTTGTTCCTGACGAGCATGTCGCAAGGCTCGATGGGGTCTGAGTTTGAACTGGCGAAGCGACAAAACAGCCTTCGCCGCCGACTGACTCAGCATGAACTGTCAGAGTCCGAGGAGCGTTTCATTGTCGAGTTCACCGCGTACATTAGTTTCCTTCAGAATGTGGCCGCACAGGTGGTCTCTCAAGCGCGACTATCCATCGCCCTGTGTTCACAGCCAGTCAAAGATGAACACGGCACGGTGGTCATTCGGCCCACGGCCAACGCGGCCAGCGTGTCCGAGCAGCTCATCCGATCCGTGTCGTCGCTCACCGACGTCATCGAGCGGCCGATTCAGCAGACCCTGTTGCATCGAACCATGTCCTCGTCGCTCAGACGCGGAGTCAACTCCCCACAGAATCGCCGCCTTGCCGGACCCGCCGCAGAATTACTTTCCGGAAGTTTCGGCAGCTCTGCCGTCACCGAGGACGCAGCCGAACGATCCTCTGGTGGCGGCTCCTCTGCATCGCCTGGCTCCTCCACATCGAACCACAACCTTCTCTCCGTTGTCACGAACCCGTCGACGTCCGCATCGTCTCAACGCCAGGAAGCGACGGCTGTCAAACCATTTGGTGGTGGTGGTGGTGACGACCCGGACGAGGGTGCATCGCCGATGTCGTCCATCGCTTCATCGACCGCAGCGGTGGCGGGTGTCTCTCTTGGTGCGTCCTGCGACAGCAACAACATGTCGTCGACGTTTTCCCCCACGTTATCGTTGCTCGAGGATGAAAGAGTCGCGCGACTCGGCGTGCTCGCCAGCGAAGGGCAGTGGCGGCGATACAACGTCGTCACGTTCGCACTGAAGAACGTCATGATGCAAAGTACCATCGAGGAGCATCGAGCAAGGGCGTCCATCCATCTCGAACGGGAACATCACGTGCAACTGCTGTCCTTGTGGGACGACACGGAGCGCGAGTACAATCACATTCGCGTTACCATGATGCACCTGAAGCTGAACCAGTCCACGGCGACCACGAGCTCCGAGGGCTATGTCAGAGTCGGCCGGCGTGATAGCGACTTCTTCCTGCACACGCCAACGGACGATGGGAAGTCGAGCAATGAATCAGGTCGCAGTGGGCCCATTTCGACCGCAGGGTGGCCGTTGCCCGCTCAGCGCGCAGTGGAATATCACAGTGCTCGATGTGACGCGCTACTGGGGCATCGCGCGTTGTGGCTGTCGGCCTCTCACAGCGCCATGTTGAAGGAAGGGACGCTAACGTTGCTCTGGGTCAAAGCCCAGCAAGCAAGCGGCCGCTTGGCGCTCATCGAATCGCGCATGCGGCGAACCATGCAACAGCAGGAGCGCGCCGAGTGGGCCACCTCGAAGCCGTATTTCGAGATGTGCGAAAAGGAGCGATCCTTCCGAGGCTTTCTCGACTGCGAAGAGAATATCGAATTGTATCAGATCTGTGTCTTCCGACCGCGCGGCCGACGCTACCGACCCCCGAAGGACGAAGAAGATGTGGAAACGTACACGCTCGATGCCGCGACGTCAAACCGCATTCGAGCGTGGCAGCGATCGATCGCGTGGCCCGTGGAGGACGATCCCGTGGCCTTGCACGAAGCGGCGCTGCTCGAGGCACTGTCGAGGCAGCATGACGATGACGACGATGACGGTGGGGCATTGCCGTCGCAGCCGGCACCAAATGACGACCCCGACGAGGACCCCTCTCACACCGACGTGTCCCCACGCGCCGCGGCCACTCTGGTCCCGCGCAAGTTGCGCTCCGCGGTATCGGCTCAGGCCGCGTCACAAAAGTTGCAATGTCTTGAACAGGTAGAAAGTCTGCACCGCCGCGGGGCCGCCAGGGAGGAATGCTTGCTTCGGCAGCGAGTAACCTTGGATTATCAGTTGTTGCTGGTGTCGCACGCGCGTGCGTAGCGCTGCTGCCTTGCCGGACCCTCTCTCTTTATCTCTCTCTCTCTCTCGCTTCCTATTGTCTTTGCAACGAACCCATCCTCCTCCCGTAGGTCTACCGGCAATTCATATTTCCAGTGTCCAACGGTTTCCTCTTCCTGTAGTGTGATCGTGACGAACGTTCAACTTCGAACACCTTCACTCACTCACGTAGCAAAAACAGCGTGCTGGGGGAAGGGGTTGCCTGAGTATTATGAACCACGATAGCGTCACATGGAAAGACTACATTGTGCGAGACGATGCCCATGGACCGGCCGCGCCTCGTGCGAGACGCAGAGTCGTCTCGGTGCCCTTGCCCTACATTCCATATCAGCCCCAAACGCACCTGATTGGCACGTTGCTCGACAACCTCGACGCCTCGCTGTCGGAGCCAGGCCGTGTCTGCGTCGTGGAGTCCCCCACCGGCACTGGCAAAACACTGTCGCTGCTATCTGCGACGGTGGCGTGGCTCTCCGATCGACTAGGTGAGAGCTTGGCGGCGGCGGTCGGTCGTCACGGTGGGCCGCCGTCGGCAGCGTTGAGCGTTCCCCCATGGCGACTTCTCTACGCCAGCCGCACGCATTCCCAAGTGGCGCAAGTTGCCGACACGCTCGCCAACATGCCGCAGGTCGCGAAAGGGCCGCGGCGGCAGTCGCTAAACCATCTGCCATCAGCACATCATCAACCGGTTGCGGAGGACCACCACACGACGACGGAGCTGCGCAGTGCGGAGTCATCGCCACAAGGTGTGTCAGCCGATGTCGCGGCCCCTCCGCGGATCCGTTTCGTCCATGTTGCCTCACGGTTGCATCTGTGCATCAACGACGCGTTGAAGCGTCGCGCCGGGAGCTCGGCGCAGCGGCTCAATGAACTGTGCCGCGAGGCGGTGGCGGTCACCAGAAAGCGAGGCTCGGCGGTACGGGGCGCCGACTTTGAAGACCTTGCGTCTCGCGACAGCAACGAGGCGGCTGCGTGCGCTGGCTGCCCGTTCAGCGAGAAGGCCGCCATCAAGCGCCTGGTGGACTACCTCATTATTGCGCCTCGCACGATGGAAGAGCTCCACGCACTAGGTCGTGCCCACGGCGGGTGCCCTTTTTTTGCGATGCGCCGCGCCGCGCGGTGGTCGCACGTTTTGCTTCTGCCCTATCCGTATTTGCTTGACGGCGGGATGCTCGATGCGCTGCTAAAGGGCGGCAGCGATGACTCGGACGACGATGGGGACGAGGACGATGCGTCTGATCTCGACTCAACGATTCGCGACCGGCGGCGCTCGTTGCAGAAGAAGCGCCGCCGTGCCGCCAGCCGAAAAGGGGCGGTCGGAGGCGTCGATAGCAGTCATTGGTCGTCGTCGTCATCTTCCTCAGACGAACGTGAAACAAAAGCTGCGTCGAGCCGCGCTCCGAAGCGACAAGGCTACGGCAGTCACACGACAGAAAAGCAGCAGCATTCGTTATATCGATTTCGACCGCCTGCCCTGCTCGCTGAAAGTACCGATGGCAGGGACAATCCGGTAGCGGCGCAAGGTGCGGAGGACGCCACGGAACCATCGGCCGATGTCGATGAATCAACACGTCCGATCGTGGGGCAACAAACGATCATCGTAATCGACGAAGCGCACAACATCGGCGCCGCCGCCGCGTCGGCAGCCACGGCAAGTCTCGCGTCCAACCAATGCGGCCAGCTTCTGGGTGCCGTCCGCTGCTACGAACTTCTATATGCCTCTCGACTTCTTCTCAGCAACCGCCAACAGCTACGCCAACTGGGCATGGTGTTATCTGCCATCCAATCCTTTCTTAGCTGTGTCGATCGAAGCGACGCCTTGCGAGAACATAAGGACAAGAAGGAGCAGGAACATGTCATGAGTCTGACGACATTTCTGTTTCGGGCGGGCCTCGACAACGTCAACTTTTTTACCCTTGTCGACTTGCTCTCACCGCCGGCGGCCGCACATGGGGGTGAGCACTCACTCATCCGCCGCATCGCCGGTGTCTTTGACGGAGCGGTCGGTCACTATCGGCGCAAAAGGCTGGACGCGGAGGCAGGCGTGGTGTCCTGTGGTAAAGGAAAGGACAGAACAGCTCCACGTCCGCATGGTCAGGCCGGCCCTGACGACAACGAGGTCGAGACGATTTGTGCGGTGAGCAGTAACAATGTGCCGCATCCTTTTGCATTTGCCTACTCTGGGCTGACGCAGTTAGAGACGCTGTGTCGCTTGTTAGCCGAAGCCGATGAGCACAACTTGGTGATTTCCGTCGATTCTGTGCAACAGACGGTGGGAGAAGGAGGGGCTCCGGAAGCGTGCGTAGACCCGCCGAGTTCATCGGAACGACAATTGACTGTGGCCTTGGCGTCACCGTATCCTGTCACAGAGGGTCTCACTTCCCGTGCTCGGTGCACCATCTTGGCGGGCGGGACGATGAAACCTTTTGACGTACTGCAGCGCCATCTCTTTCCGGACTACTCATGGTCCAACGGCGGCCGCCGTGCTGAAGCCTTTGCTCCAGCGGGCGGCAGCCGCTCGCTTGATCTGCCGCTTTCCATGTCGTGTTCGTCGTTTGGTCATGTCGTGGCTAGCAATCAGTTCCTAGTGCTAGGGATGTCGTCCGGTCCGTCGATCCCACATCTCCGCTTCACTCATGAAACGCGCGATGCTTGGCCAGAGATGCTCGCCGACGTCGGCTGTGCGATCGTCAACATGTGCCGCATCGTCCCCGCGGGCATGGTGGCCTTCTTGCCTTCGTACCGGATGATGGCCCTCTTCGTCGGGGTATTGCAGCAACGGGCGACGGGCGGCGGTGCGGCGACGTCGTTGTGGGAGCAAATTAGCGCATCCAAAGTTATCTTCGTCGAACAGCAAGGAGGGGATACCGACGACCTGTTGCGCCGTTACAGCGCCGCGGCATTGCGGCGGACAGAAACGGGTCCTCGGGTGCCCGATGAGAAAGCCGCCGCCGGAGGTGCATTGCTTCTGAGCGTCATCGGCGGAAAACTTTCCGAGGGGATCAATTTTTCCGATGACTTGGGTCGCTGCGTGGTGGTCATCGGCATGCCGTATCCGAATCCTCATGATCCCGTGTTGCGTGCCCGCATGGCAAAGCTGGATGGCGTTCTTCCGGGAGGAGGTGATGGGACGGCCGGCCGTTGTTCGCCCGCGGCCACCGGATCATCCTCAGACGAAGGCAGCCTGGGGACGCGCTACTACGGGGCGCTGTGTTCGACCGCGGTGAACCAGTGCGTCGGCCGCTGTCTGCGCCACTCGGGCGACTACGCAGCAATCGTCCTGGTCGACGCGAGGTATAAAGACTTTATAGCCAAGGGGCAGCGCTCACAGCTTCTTGGACGCGAAGGGGGCTCTGGCCTACCGGCGTGGATGACGCCCGATGGGGAAGCGTCGCGTGTGCTGCTTCCGACGGGCTTCGGGCAGCTGTTTAAAGAACTTGCTGCCTTTTTCCGTGGTCGGGTTAGCGTTCGATGACGGATCTTTCTTTCCCCATGGCAGGTCGGGGTCTGTCTGGATGAATTTTTTTTTGCCTTGTGCTCCTTCGAGACTTGCAATTGAGTTTAATTTTTTTTGGCGAACGCGGGTTCGGGTAAACGCGGTTATTTTTGACGTTGTTGCCTCCCGTAATCAAAGGTAGGAGGAGAATAAGCAATCAGCGGGAATTCATGAACCCTCAGTTACCCGGATTGTCGCCCACCGACATCATCGTGCTGTCCGAAAAGGCGATGACCGTTGCTGACACCTTTCGACCACGCTGCTTTAAACGGTGCATCACGCACTTCGGTGAGGAAGGCTATCCCTACTACAGCGGCGAAAAGACGTGCATGGACCGGTGCATGATGAAGGCGGCCGCGGCGTTGGACATCTCGAGGCAGGTGAAGCAAACGCAGATCAACAAGCAGGCCGCGGGGGAGATCAGCTACGCCTGGATGGCCGCATTGGACGAGGTGCATAGCGCGAAAGCAGCATCATCGCAAGGAGGAGGCAAGTAGTGACTGAGGTGCGAAATCTCTCTCCCCGTGAATCCCCACATTCCGAGGTTGGCAGCCTAGGATGATCTTTTTTTTTGCTGCACGAAACACACGTCGTTCAGCGCAAAAATATTTTGGAATGGCCGGCGCTGGCGGAGCCGCATCTCAGGGTGCAAGGCGGGCGTTGGAGATGGCTCGGCGTGCAGGCCTTCAAGGACCGTCCCACCTCGCCGCAGTGGTGTCGTCCCTGCCCGCAGCCTCCTTCTCCAGCAGTTGGGTGACTGCTGCCGAGCTGGTTTCCTGGGCGCTTGTGTCGACTCGCGAGGAGACGAACACCCGTCGTGATGAGAACGCTGCTGTCTTGACGCGAGGAGGTTTCCCTGCACCGTCATCCTCTCCAGCATCGGTGCATGGCACCATTACGAGCATCGCGAATCGCTTACGAGTCGCACCGGCGCATTGGCAAGTGGCGGTCGCTGCCTTCTCTGCCTCCGTCGCCACGGCCCCGACCGCCGCGCAAAGAGACCCATCCGCCGCGAAAGGCGATTCCACCTCCTCTGTGGATGCCGCGCGGTTGGCCGACGTGTTTCGAAAGGTTTCTCCCGACGCGGTGGAACATCTCTACCGCAACCTTAGCGTGGGCGATCGATGGCGGGAAATGCTGGTGGCGTACGACGCGTTTTTGCGCTGTGACGTGGATGAATTGCGGCCTGATAGCGCCGCGCCGCCATCCGCCAGGGGAGGCGAGGAGGCATCATCGTCACTGTCCAGCTATGGCCCTGCGTTTCGGCGTTACGCCTTGATGGCCCTCCTGCCCGTCGAGCGCCGCCTGTGGGCCCCTGCGCTGTCCATGCTGCAGCACACCCTGAGGCATCGAGACCGGTTGCACTCGGGCACGGTGGCCCGGCTTATCCGCAACTTGGGCGACGCGGGCCAGTGGCGGCAAGCTGCGGCCGTGATGGATGCGTGCTCGCGTTGGTTACAGCGAACCGCAAGTGGACCGTTGGTGACATCGGGAGGCAGCCGCCTTCCATACCCCTCCTACCACACCCCGCAGGGTGGCGCCGCCTCCAACGCTTCGGCAGGGGCCACCGGCGGGGGCGATCGTGCGCACGCGTTGCTGCCGTATCACGAACGGCAGCTGTGGAGCGAGACCTTCGGGACGGGCTTGTGTGTGATCGCAGGGAGGGCAGCGGTGGCGTCACCCGGACCTCCATCCCCCTCCCTCCCCAGTGAGGATCCCGTCACGCGCGACGCCTTCGTGGCCATTCGTCGACGTCTCCCATGGCTCGAGTTTTCAGGCAAAATTCTGGCCGCGCTGCAACACCTCGGCACGGAAGGAGAAGCGCTCGTGCAGGAAGCCGAACAGGGTGGCCACTTGCGTATCAAGGCTACCATCGCGCGGCAGTGCTACGTGGGCGATTGGTTGAAGGCCGTTAGCCTGTATCAACGGCACGCAGGGTCGTCGGCGCTTCGACACGGCGGCGGTGGTCAAATGACAGACGCGGCGGAGCGAGCGTGCCGGGGATCCATTTTAGCGGTCTTCGCCACGCGGCTTTGCGCCGAATGGTCGCAAGGTCTGAGGTTGCTCCTCAGCATGGCGTCCCACAGCCATCGGCGTGTCGAGCCGTCCGAAGCCAAGGCCATTTGCCTTGGTGCCGTGAAAGCCGGCTCATGGTTCGGGGCGCTGGCCGTGTTCTCGGCGTTCTTCATGCCTGATCCACCGTCGTTCTTGTGCGCTTTGGTTGCCAAGGCCAGGCTGCCTTGGCTAACGGCGCTCAGCTTCGCGCGGTCGGTGTGGCAAGCGACGGCGGAGCATCCCCTCGATCGCCAGTCGCTGCTCTCGGCCGTAGCCGCATCTTGCCTCGACGACGGCGCCATCGAAAAGGGAAACCTCGTCGTGGAGCGCATGATACGGCAACGGTTGCGGCCGCAGGCGACGGTGTTGCGGCGAGCGGATCCCCGCTTGATGCGGCAAGTGGCGGCGGCGGGCCTGATGGACCACGTGATGCTGGTGGCGTGTTTGTCAAGCGACACCACGAGCATGTCCTGGAAACTGGCAGTCGAAATCTTTGTGGCCAGGCAAACGGCAGTGACCTCACCAGCGGAAACGTCTGACGATTGTTCCCGGGATCGAACCGTGGAACGCATCTTGCGGATGCTTCTGCGCGCGGGTCGGTGGGCAGAGGCGGCGTCCTTGTACGCGCAACTTCACGCGTCCCTCTCTCATAGCCACCGTCCAGTCGCTGGCCTTGAAGACAAGGCGTCGGATTCACCGTCGTCGGCGCTTCCGCTGGCTGCCTACCACGGCGAAATTTCCCGGGTCGCAGTCTACGCCGCTTCCACCGTCGCGCTGCTGCAGAGAGACTTGCCAATGGCGAACGTAGTCTCACAAGCCCTGCTGCGGAGTTTAGACGAGGCCAAGGTGTCTCCTGATCTCGCCGCGTTATCTGACTGGCTGTGGTCGCTCCAGGAACCCGACGGGGCAGGAGTCATGATGGTTGGCCCTGAGAGGCCGGTGGCTGGTCGCCGTTTCAGCCGCTTGGGAGCGCTTTGGGCCGTGGCATGCGAATTGCTAAATCGAGTGCCTCCCAATCGACGTGACGCGCCGCGGCTGCAGAACTGTGCTCTCGCCGCGCTCCACTCGCTCCCCCAGACGTGGGCGATTGCCCTGCGAGCGTTCACGGTGAAGTCGTTGGCTGATCCCGCGTCCCTGACAGACATTAATTTCAATCAGGCGTTCGCCGCTGCGTTGCACGCGCCGCACGACTTAGGGCAGCTCGCCAGTGCAGTGATGGAGATGGCCGTGCGGTTGGGCTATGCGCGCGCCTTCTCGTCCACGCCGCTGATTCACCTCCTACGAGGGCTGCAGCGTCGTCTCGCCGATCACCGACATGAACCAACATCACCGCGGACCAATGAGATACCGGTAGGTCCACGAATGGGTGTGCCCCTCGTCGATCTCGTCCTCGCCGAGCGACCTCTGGCCATGAAGCTCGCCTTTATGCGCGCCACGTTGCAGCGAGCGTTTGACGCTGCGAATGCTACGTCGTCGCAGAAAAGCGACGCCGAACAACTTCTCAAGCTGCTCGACGAAGCGGCAGACGCCGTTCGAATTTAGCGGACGCAGGTCAGCACGGTCACGGGCGACTGGTCAAAGCACACCGCTTCTGTTTATGTTCAGCAGGACAAGGCGCTTGAAGTCGACAACATTGGTCTTGTGGGTTGTGTGTTTCTTTCTCCCGTGAAGTCCAACGCAGTTTGCAGCTGACCGAATGTCCGCTGGCTCCTCTCCTCCCCTGCTGGCGTCCGTGGACGCCGCGACGCTGCAAAACATCTATGGCGCGGAAACGACCCGCCAAATCGCCACCTATCTCAACACATTCACGGCCGAAGGTGGTGACGCGTTCGTGCGGCCGGTGCCGCGTATCGTGAAGCACGACGGCACGTCGTTGCTCCTCGTGCAGTGCCCACTGTCCTTGGACGCCGCATCCAGTCGGCGCAGCGGTGGATCACCGAGCACTTCATCGTTGTCTCTCGGCGTTTTGTTTCTCCCGGGATTTCCGCTCTCGTCTCCCGTGTGCGCGTTGATGCCAGCGGCCGGGTATTCTCTCATGCTCCAGCGAGCCACGCATCCCTGTATTTCTCAATCCAGTGGTATCGTGCGCTTGGAACAGGTTCCTGGGGCACAAGACGCTGTCGGGACACCCCGTCGGTGCCCATCACTCTTCGACATTTTATTCTCGGTGACGTCCGTCGTGAATCAATGCCCAGGTATCACGGTTCCAAAAGCCGACAGTACATCTCCTTCAATCATTCCGGTAGCATCTCCAACGCGCACACCACAACAACAACAACAGCAGTACAAGGATCCAAGCGCGTGTTTGCTCCCTCGGACCGACGCGCCAGCCGCGTCGGTGGAAGCCATGGCTGCTTCGGTCGAACCTAGTCAACGGTTTCTCGCGGAAGAAGCGCTCCGACGGCTCTCCCTCTTGGCTGATGAGTATCTTTGCCAGCGAGAGACATACCTGGGGAAAATGAGAGCCATTGCGGAGTCACGGGAAGCGCTCGTCCGCGTGAATGCGGCCGAATGTGCCCGAAAGGCGGCCTTGGTCGAATCCATGTCGACGTACGAAGCCAACATGTCCGTCTTCAGTAGCATGGCGACGCTGCACAAGCACTTACCTGGTGATGCGGTCGAACTTCTAGTGGCGACCGACGAGCGGTCGGAACAACTGCTATCCTTTCTCGCCGAGGTGTATGCGTGCGACGACGTCCTCGACCTCCTCGAGCAACGCCTGCAGCAGCGCACGGTTGCGTTTGACGACTACTTGCGCCAAGTCAACCAGGCTGCCCGCAAGCAGTTTATCGCGCGCTTTATGGCGAAGAAGACGTACAGCGCGATGACGGGAGAGCGTTCGCTGGAGCGCTTAGTCCACGCCTTTCCGCAGGTTGACGTGAGCCTCGTCGCCGAGGTGCTGCGCGAGAGCCACATGGACGTGACCACGGCGAACGCTCGACTGCGTGAAATGGTGGTTCCTTCCGTGTCCAACACTTCGGCGTCAGCGCCGCCCTCCGCCGTTCCGAAATAGGGGGAGGGACCTCCTCCAATTCTGTGACAGTGGCGACGGCAACTGAGCTCACACCCCGCCCATTTGCTGATCCAAGTACGAGTGAAGGTGGCAAAAAAAAAATGGAACCATCCAACAAAGGTGAACCCTCCCGCCACCCCCCCACCTCCTTGCACACTCCTTTCAACGATAGGACTTGAAATGATTTATCTCTCTCTCCCAAAGTAAAAGTCATTCGTGGGCGTCGTCGGTGGACGGTGGCAACGATACGATTATTAAACTTCATGCCTCGTCATCGGGACACACCGCCGAGCGATCGATCGACCCCACCGCGCATTGACGTGTGTGATGCCTAGTCGTCGCAAACGACCATCGCAACGCCGCCGACCTCGCTCAGACAGCGACGCGGACGAAGATAGTGACCGGCGTCAAGTGGGCGCGACAGCGAACCGCACACCTTCAGTCGCCCCTTGTACGTCCACGTCGTGGGTCATCGCGTTCGATGGCCTCTCCGATATTCGGGAGGAGGCGGACGCCGCTGCGATTCGGGTGCCTCCTCGATCGCCACGCACGCGCGACGGTCGCGTCGTTCCGACCACTCGCTCTGTGTCCCCTGCCGTAGTGCCAGCATCTCCGGCTCTCTCTCCCTTTGAGGTGAACGCGTCGTTTGTGCACTTCGGGGACCACCGTCTTGCGCCGTGGTATTTTTCTCCCTTGCCCAGCCTCGTCCTTGGAGACTTCAAGAAGCCCCCGGCGGTGTTCTTTTGTGATCGCTGTGGCCGTGACTTTTTGTGCGAGTCGCGGGCGCTTCACCACATCGCACGTTGCTGCGCACTGCCGCCCGGCATGTGCATTTATCGCGACGATGGCTCGCCGTCCGCATTGTCCTCACCGGCTGCGGCCACTGCTCCTGCTTGTCGTCGGCATCAGCCGCCACTTTCAGCGGGGCCACCCATCGCCGTGTTCGAGTTGCAAGGAAACGACCCGCACTGCTGCCCGACCATGCAGCGATACGCCCTGCTGTGCAAATTTTTCATCGATCAAAAGATGACGTTTGCAAGCCTGGAGGCATTCTTCATGTATGCGCTCTTTCAGATTCGGCCGCATCGGCATTCGCTTCTTGCGAGCCAGGATCGTGTTAATCGAGACGGGCATCGTCGCGTCGCGGACACGGCGACGGACGAAGACGACGACGGCAGTGTGCTTCTCGGCGTGTCGTACCACTTGGTGGGATTCTTCACCAAAGAGCGCTCGCCGCTCGCGATCAACAACTTGTCCTGCATCGCGATTCTGCCACCGTATCAGCGGCGCAGTTACGGAGGTCTTCTCATTCGTCTTTCCTACGAGTTGTCGAAGGCGCAGCGTCGGCCGGGCACGCCGGAGCGCCCGATTTCCGGAATGGGGCAGGCGGCCTATGCCCGCGTGTGGAAGGATTTGGTCGCGACCTCGGTTCGAGTACGAGTGAACACGGTCACGGGCAGTTTCAACGGCAGCGGTCAGCCGCGACGCGCCAGCAGCTTGCGATCGGCGATTACGGATGATTGCTCGCTTTCTGGCCCCTCCGTGGTTTCGGCGAAGACACCGCCGCCGCGTTCATTGAGCGTCGCGGATATTTGCGAGGACACAGGCATGCTTGCTCAAGATGTGACCGCGACCCTGACTCAGTTGGGGGTTCGTATCACAACGGCAACTTGGGAGATTCCTGCGGAAATCCTGTCGTCGCCGCCTGTCTCAGCTCAAAGGTTCGATCCGACACGTCTCATTTGGACGGCCACCACGTAGTCGAAAATTCATTTCGGTCAGACTCTCCATCTATTGTTGCGTATGAC
>ERZ1292630.556-Hain-H41-02um-R3-556-length-38037-cov-8_pt1 | contig 38037 bp, 20 predicted proteins | sample MGYA00564408_ERZ1292630 | MGnify/ENA primary metagenome ERZ1292630 (study PRJEB36523, sample SAMEA6512641) | groundwater metagenome | collected 2019-01-08 | study: AquaDiva: Metagenomics assemblies of 32 groundwater samples
CCATAATAGCGCCTTGTGAAACGAAAGGGAGGACGAAACGGAGCGGATGAAGTAAGGGGGTTTGCCTAATTCGCAGCGTCGACCTTCCCGCACCCTCTCCATCTTCTCACTGGCAAGAGTCTTCTCCAATTTGTCGAACATAAAACCACCTTGGTCACCACCCCGTCCGAGGTCTCAACTACCGCCCTTCATCATGCGACTCGACGTCTGTCGGCGGCCGTCCCGCTTTTGCGCCCGCTCGAATTTTTTTCGATTCGGAATTCGAATATGGCGCTTGTTCTTCATCATGGGCCAGTATTGGCGCATGAACGGATTGCGGCTGGTGAAGTTGACGCCACCGAAGCGGCGAGCGGTGTGAAGTTGCGGTGTCATCCCCGCCGCGGCCGTGGTCCCAGGAGGCGGCGGCATCTCCCGTCCGAGACGATGAAGCGAAAACACCTCTCCCCCCGCCGCCCTCCACCGACCGGCGGCATCCCATAACGATGATAGCGGAGCCGACGTACATGTGTAACGGCTCACGATGGAGGAGGAGGTGCATCCTTCTCCTCTTAGCGATACGGCCGCGCTCAGCAGCGGCTTTATCAATGACGATGGCCGCATCGGCAGATAGGTGGGGGGGGGGGGGGGGGGAGGGGAGAGAGATCAAAAAACTGATCTTGAGTGTGTTACCGAACGTCAAATGGCACACACACAAGAGCATTTTTCGTTTTAGAGGTCGATCGGTCCAAGCAGCTGTGTAGTCAGGGTGGTAACCATGCAAAGTCTAAATGTCGCAGCGCACTTCCTCCTCGGCCACAGCACTGCGAACGAGAGAATCGTCGTCATCATCATCATATACTTCCAGCAACTCTAACGTACAAAATGCGCAGAAAAAAAGGGTTGGGTGGATGACATGTTTTTGTGTCCTCTCGCGTGCCACCGACACCCCCCTTTCTCACAGTTCGGGCCCCCCTGCTCGTTCGTGGTAGTCCCAATACGGGCCGGCAACTTTGACCGCGGCGGGACGAAGGGGATTTTGATGAGGGGCAGCATGGTCCGTGCCGGCAAAATCGTATTCGGGCGTCGCCATCTCGTCAGGCTGCTCTACTTCAAGCCGCAGGGACGTCGATGCTCGCATTTGGTCAATGACGTCCTGACGATAGACGACGGATCGGGGCGTGGCCGCTCGCGTGGAGGCGGATGGCGTGGTCAAAGGGTTCATGGTTGCGTAAGGCGAAGGCGTCAACAATATGCCCTTGCTCACGTCGTCGTCGGCCCATTGGGTGGCTGGGCCTCGGCCAGCCATCCGCAACCTGTGGTGGTTGACCCCAGACGTGGAGGGCACGCGCACCATGAGGACCACGCGGTTGGTCGGGTCGCTCACCAGGACACGCACGTCATCGAGATCGCTGGAGGACGACACGGAGGAAAGGAGGTCTTGCGCCTGCTGCTGGTACCAAAGCTTGGAATCAGACGCAGCGGCCACCGCGCCAGTGCCAACGCCACGTGGTGCGGACGTTGATGGATTGATGAGTAGACCATTGCTGCCGCTGTCGTGGTCGTCCTGTTGCGGGCCATCCTCATCGTCCTCGTCATCGTCGTCGCTGGAGGAGAACCCTGGCTGCGTTGAGCGGCTCGGAGACCGCCGCCGGCGCCTTGTGGCCGCGTCATGAGTGCCGTTCTCGGCGACCGACGCGGCGTCGGACGGAATGGTTGTCGAAGTGTCCACGGACGCGATGCCATTGCTGTGGCGCTTTCCCTGGCGCTGCTTGCCGCCCAACGCCGTTCCTTCAGCGCCGGCGGTCCCGCTTCGGCGGCCACTCCCCCCCAGTGGGGTGCCAGGCAGACGCCGGCGCATACCCTTCCTTGCGGAAGGAAGGACCGCGATAAACCGAGGTATCACGGAATCGCTCGCGGGAAGGATCACATGGGCGAACCCGAGGCGGTTGATGCGCCAAATTTTAGCGTTGCCACCATCCACGACGAAAATGTCCCGTCCCGTGCCTTCTGAGTCGCTGAAGGGCGAGGCAGGGTCCCACGCCGAGGCGGCCACGGATCTCGCTTTGCGCGCGGTCATCGTCCCACCACCCCGCGAGGTGTACGACACCGCCACGTCGGTCGGCAGGCAAAGCGTCACATTCGTCGCCAAAACACTTTGCGAGTGAGTCGGCGTCTCTCCCGCCACGCCGGGAATCCCGATGATGGGCGTGACGTCCTGCGTGATCGTATTGTAGCAAATCACCCGATGATTGCCCGTGTCGGCGATGTAGACGTCCCCGTTGACGTCGTCGGCGCGAATGCCCTGCGGTGAGTTGAGCCTTGCTGCGATCGCAGGGACGGACGTGGAGTCGTAGCCCGCATAGCCGGTGCCGATGATGGTCCGTGCCTTCTGGGTGAGCAAGTCGAGGGCCACGACGCGATGCTTCAGGGAATCCGACACATACAGCGCGTTGCCGCTGATGGCGAGCGCGAACGGTCGGCACAGGGACATGTTTCCGCACGCTTGCCCCAACACGACTTGTGACGCGCCGGTCGTCAGTTCGATGCGGCGTACCAAATCATTTTCCGTGTCCGCGACGTAGACACATCCTTGTCCGATGCAGATGCCGCGCGGGTGGTTGAGAGGCGCAAATGCGTCTGCGGCAAAGAGGCGGCCGGTCGCGGAATCTTGTTGTGACCCTCTTGGTGCCGAGGTGGCATCCGCAGCCAACGCATCGACAATTTTCCCTCCGGCCGCGCCACTGGCGCCTCCTCCGATTCCGGCAACCGCGTCGGGGGCCATGCCGTCGTACACCGTCACGACGCGGCGGGAGTCGAGGCTGTGCCTCAAGACGCGCGAATGAGCCGTGTCGACGATGAACACGCTCGTCGAGTCGCAACAGATCGCAGAGGGTTCGCCGAGCTGCAGAGCGACACTCGGACCTTCGCGTCCGTCGACGCCACCGCGCTCGCCGAATCCAATCTCACGATGCACGATGCACGCGCCGAGGTGAATCGGGACCGGAATGGTGGGTTTATAGCCCACGACGGCGGACGTCGTGCCACCCACCCCCGCACCTTCGTTAAGGGGCAGCAACGAGACAGCGATGCCCTCATGCCGGTCGCCGGGCATCAGAGTGTGACGCTTGGGCAGCGCCGACGACCGCGACGTGGACGCGTCCTGATGCTGGGCCTTGTTGAAGAAGTCCATCGCCAGCCTCACGCCGCTGGTGAGCACGACGAGCATCGCCTTGCCCATTGTGGCGACGAGGGTGAGCCAGACCGCCGTCGAAGCGAAGATCGCTCCCTTTTGGCTGCACGTCGACGCGGACGCCATCGAGATGCACACGACGCTGATCATGCCGTACACAACCACGTTGGCGATGTTCGTCACGGCACTCTTGAAAGGCCTGCGAAGGAACACGATGACCGTAGCAGCCGCACTGACGCAAAGGATGGCGTAGTACTGTCGGAGGCAGGAGGCGCGCTGCCCCGGGGTGAAGGCGGCGAGGACGACGAGCACGCCTGTCAGCAGAACGTGCGCGCCGAGGAACCAAAAGCTCCCTCCATGGAGGTCGTCGAAGAGCACGCCGAGCGCGCCCACTTCCTCGTCACACGTCCACTGACCTCCCCAAAGCACTTGCCGCAGGAACGTCGTCCCCTGCCCTTCGCGGAAGATCAAATTGGACACGACGCGGAACAAAATCACGACGCAGCTCAGAACCACAATGGTCTCAAAAACGAGCGTCCCTAGACTCAATGACAGTTCTCGGTTGGTGAGCAAGTTGACTCCTGTTTGGCGAAGGGAGAGCGACCACACGGCGGCGTAGGTCGCGCCCGGCATCAACGCGAGCGCCGTAAAAATCGTCGCAGAAGGGCATCGCACCCGGGCGAAAGAGCCCTTCCAGGAAAGGCCACCAAAGGTACGGAAGAGCAACAAGGCGACGAGCTGAATAAAGGCAACGGCGAAGACGACACCGAAGTTGAAGGACATTGGTCCGTCGGTGCCGGGGTTGTATGCCGTCCCTAGCCGTTCGCTCAGGGGAAACAACACCCACTGCGACGACCGGAACATCGACCTTGGTTGCGACGGGCCGCACGTGGAAAACGTGACGGTGACCAGGCACTGCAATTGATGCAGCGTTACCAGGGTCTGGCACCAGGCGTCGAGCATGAAGGCGAGGAATAGTGCGCCGAGCGTGACGCCGCTCACCACGAGGGCTGAGAAGGAATCCGACGACCGTAAGTCGCTCTCCACCAAAATTTCCACCCCCGTGAGCGGAAACACAGGGGAGCCACTCGTGGTCGAGCCGTTGGCGAACGTGAGGGTCAGAATCTCGTTCGACGCGGGGTTGAAGCACTTGGAATAGGCGAAGGTGAGGTTCAGCATGCTACCCTGCGTCGCATAGGTGATGATAATTTCGTCCCTATTGGCATTGTAGCCATTGGGCTCATCGTGCGCGGAGGATGCCGACTGTAGCAACACGGACAGCTGCGCCAGCGGTGCCCACGTGTCATTCAGCAAGACGACCGTCACGGTCGCTGTTTTCTTCGAGTAGAATTCGTCGGTGTTGATGCGTTCGATGGGGATGATGAAGTACTTGTCGGCGGGGACCATTTTACCGGTGTCGGGATCCACGAAGCTAGCGAGAAGCGGCGGAAGTGGGGCAGGGGTGGTCAACGGGTTCACGCGGCCAGGCGCGGTCGTTGTCGACGGTTGCACTTGGAAGTCGATTTGCTGTTGAGACACAGTGGTGGTTGTGGTGGTGGTGACAGTCGTCGACATTGTTAGCGTCGGTGACGCAGTCCCACCACTCGTCGTCGTCGACGCCACTGACGTCGTCGCTGTGCTCGTCGTGGTCAACGTCGACGTTGGGGTGACGCTGGTCGTCGACGTCGGGGATGATGCTTGCAGGCCAAACGAAAGCGTCCTTCGATATCCTAGCAAGGGGCTTGGATACTCCACGAGACAGAGCGACCGTGCCCTGTCGCTGCCCGCCACGCCAAGTGAAATGCCTGAACCGTCAGCGGCGGTCGAGAAATTCCACATCGAAAAGTCGGCGACAACCACCGCGGGTTCGATTCCGCTGGGGTCGGCACCGATAGCCACCACGAAACGTACTCGGTTTTCGAAGTCCTCCGCAGTACTGAGAACGGAGAGAGGCGGTTGATTGTCGTAACTGGCGCCGGAATCGGCGAGCAATGCGTGACCCGCAATCGACGCGGTCGACGAGGAGGAGCGATCGAGGACGCTCAAGGTCGCGCCGCGTCGCGTGGCTCCCAACCAAAACGGAGCCGTCCGGGCAACGTCACGTCGAAGAAGGGCAGACTGCATCAGTGTCCAAATGGCCGCCCCATGCAAAATCGAAGGGCCAAACGTCGCGTTGATAAGAGCCCCGGGAAGCGGCATCGGCGCTTGGGCATCCGTCGTCAACCACGTCCCCGCTACGGAGGGCGTTTGCGGAGGAGCAATCGGATCGACAAGGGGGCCACTGCCAGTCGGCACTGGCGGTGGTGGCTGCGGCGGTGTTGTTTGCAGCACGGCAGCCGCGGACTGTTCTAATGTGGCCAGCCCACTGGTGCACGACCCTGCCGTGGCTTCCGCAAATGGGCGCAGTAACGCGGCATCGTCGGCCCCTCGGACAGGGAAGCCGGTGATCCCCACCCCGGAAAGGGGTAAATAGTCCAGCGCGTGTCGCATGTCGCATGCGAGGACGATCGTCGCCGCATCCGGCACAGCCGCACCTACGGTTGCTGTGACGTTCATGCGGATCGACGTGCTGGACAACGCCGTCACGAATTCGGAAACAGTGGCGGGGCCCACTAGCAAGGCCGCTAGGACGGGAGCCGCCCCCGTTCCTGAAACCAACGTTAACGAGCCGCCGGCGGCTTCCGTCGCTGACGGCGACATGGATCCCGCGAACGAAAGGGTCAAGGAGTCCTTGCTCATGGTTTCCCCTAGCGGTGACGCCGAGACGAAGTCGATCAGCGTGCCATTGCCCTTGCTTCCCGCGGGGACGAGACTCGCCCAGCGACTGCTGTACGCGGCTCGATCGAACAGCAACTCCACATCCACGCTCACATTCACGCTCGTAGGAGCAGCCCCGACGACGGTCGCCGTAACCGGAGCAGCAGACCAGGCGCATCGGCAATCCGATATGTAGACGGCCGCGACGTGTGCCATCGTGAGGTCCGCGACGGCGGTTGGAGGAAGGTTGGGCAAAGCGGCGCCCCGCAGCGACTCGATGGTATCAGACACCGACGTGGTGGCGTTGGGCGAAAAAGGCTGCAACTGAATAGACGTGCCGGCCGCGGCTATTGGCGAGGAGGACCCAAGGGCCGTCGCAGTCCACAGCGCCGTGCGGTTGGAAACCACGGGTGGCAAATCGGACAACGCGTTTGAGATTGACGCGAACATCATCGCCCACGTCAATGCAATTTGAGCGATGCGGTGACATCGGAGCGTCGTGTTGCTTTCGCCACTGCATGCAGTCCGATGGAGGCAGCAGGCATGAGGAGGAGGCATTCCTTGAGGGGAAATTCGCGCCGCTCTCTCTGCGATGTGGCGGAATTAGCTTAGCATTGCTAAGCAATGCCCCAAAAAATATAAAGATGCCGTGATTCAAATACGTCCGCGGGCCTGTGATCAAAAGCTGAAACCCGCTCCGCGGAACAACATAACTCTCTTGCCGTGGGGAAAAGGGGAAGAAGGGGCATGCGAAGGTCATAAAACGGAAGCGTGCTTGAATCATGCCCAATTTGGATGCGGCCCTTCCTGTGCCATTGATGATGAACGGCGGCGGTCAATCCACCATCCCACCCCTCTCTCCGGCGCACACTCGGCGAAGGGTGAAAAATGTCTTCCACGTGAACAATCGCACTCCTCTTCCCCATATTCCTGAAATTCAAAAAAGAAGACTCACACACCAAAAAAAAACCCACTCAAAACATACCGCCGTTCGGCGCCTTTGTCCGATCCGCACAGCCGGGTGGGCACACGAACGACGAGCATTGGGGGGCCAACCCCCCTCGCCTCTCCTACCCCCGCCGTGTTCCAACTCAACCTTTCTCTTCGCGGCGAATTAGTGTTCGACGCTCATAGACGGGCCGTAGAGGATGTTGTTAATGATCTGCACGAAGAAACTGCCAAACACCACGATGAAAAGGAGACCGATCAGCCAAGGGGAGTAGGACTTCTCCGACTTCGACACTTCTTGGTTCTTCCTCTTCGCCTCGCGTTCCTCGGCCGTCATGCCCTGGCTACCAATGTTGGCCTCGTGCTTCTTCTGGGCCGCGCGGATGTGTGCGGGGGCTGGCATACCTTCGTCGTCGGGAGAAAGGTGTTTTTTTTTCCTCCTTTTTTTTCAACGTGGATGAACGTACAATGCACATCACTCTTTTCTTTGGTTTTGAGCAAGCAGAACAGGAAAAAAAAAGGGCCATGATCGTGATTCGCGGTTTTCAACTACGTTTCGACCGTCTAATTCGGAGAAGGGCGCCCATGCCCGGCGGCGCGCTGCGAGGGGGGCCCGGCAAAGGGTTAGGGTGGTTCCCACCGTGGCGTACGCCCCACGTCCAAGTAGTTGCCTAAGCCCCTCCAAAAATCTTGAACTTATCGTTTGCGTTGATGGACTTCGTGGCAGACAGCTGCGGCACCTGCGAGAAGCCGCGTTGCTTCATGACGCCTCGCATGGCGTCCATCAAGTCGACGAGGGACTCCTCGGGATGCTCGCACAGCGACTCCGCGAGCGCATGGGTCAGCGCGCCCCCCGCGCCATGGTGACTTTGCACGCCGCTGTTGAGTTTAAAGCCTGACACGGTGCTGACGTCTGCCGACGTTTGGTCATCGGAGCACCCGGAAATGCAAAATACAGATCCTTTGATTGCCGCGGCGCCGTCCCGTGATGTCGCCATCACCACGCCGACGCTGCGGGCATAGGCCGTGCCATCGCGAGACCCGCTGAACGTCACCGGCAGGTCCAACATGGAGCCGCTGTGGCAACAGTCCATCACGACCGTCAACCGCACGCCCCCGGGCAAGTTGCGGACGAGCTTGTTGAAGAGGACGTCGTCGGCGATGACGCCGGCGTGGTCCATATCACATGGGCACAAGGCCTCGTCCTTCCCATCCGCTTCAGCTGTCGACCCGCGGACTTGCGTCCCGTGGCCGCTGTAGTGGAGGAACAAGCTGTCCCCTGCGACACTGCCCTTGATCAGCCAGTCCATCCCAGACTCGATGTTCGCCTTGGTCGGCTGTCCGGTAACTCCAGGGCAGGTTGAATCGTCGCTGAGCACGCGCGACTCCCTCACGGGCGTCTTCAAAAATTTCAGCAGATGCTGCATGGTACGCACGTCGTTGGCACAGCCGCGTAGCGCGTGCGACTGGCCGACGTAATTGATACCGATAAAGAGAGCCTTTGTGCCTTTCACGGAGGGACCGGAAGAGGGCGGAGCCCCCACCGCCGCGGAGGGGACCCCAGCGGCCGGTGTCACTGGCTTCGGCGGTGGCGGCGGCGGAAGCGGCACCGCGGGTGAATGCTGTCGCGCCAAGGTGCATTTCCGGCACAAGTCGTACTTGCAGATGGCGCAGTGCGACATCGTCTTCTTCGAATCGATGAGCGTATTGCACCCATCACAGTTGGCATTGGCTCCACCGTATTCCGGAGGGTCGACGACGAGCGTGGCCATGGCGTGCCCCTTGGCGCAGGTCGCCGGCGGAGCGATGACCAAGCAGCGGTGACAGACGTCGTATTGGCAAGTGGGACAGTGTCGAAAACCATGGGGGAAATCGACCGACTGGTTGCACAGATTGCACGCCGCAGGGGCGCTGCCGTATCCAGGGGGGTTCGTTTTCCGCTCCCGGAGGTGGTGGCCCTCGGGACACTTCGGCTGCGGCGGTTGACCCCTCAGGTCGCGTGTCCCACCGTTGCAAACATCGTCATCGTCATCATCGCTTTCAATGCACTCCTCTCCTAACTTTTCGCACAGAGAAGTGAACTCGTGGAGGTCGAGATGGCCGTCGCCGGACTCATCAAAATCGCGCAGCATCGAACGAACTTCGCTGCGGGACAAGAAAATGCCGACGGAGCGTAGAGCGCGACCGAGTTCCTTGATGGAAAGCCCATCTCCGTCGGTATCGAACAGTTGGTAGACTTCGTGGATTTGGGTATGGTCCATTGAGTGGTGTGATGCCAAGCAAGGGAGGAGGATTGAAAGGACGAGGAGCGAGGAGGAGGAAGGTGCGCTTGCTGTCGAGCTAAACCGATGAGGGTTTCGGAGTGCTTACCAACGTGAACCTTTTATTCAAATTTCGGTTGCCAACTTCCTTTCCGAAACAGAAACGTTGCGGCATCGCGCGTTGCCGGGCGGGGAAAGGTACGGGGACAATAACAACAGCGGCCCCCGAAAGAGGAAGTGTGACATGCGATGAACCGCCCGTACGATTTTCTCTTTGACACCCGATAGGCTCGGTTGGAAAGGGAGAAAAAAAACAGGAAGAACTCGCGTCCGTCTTCGCCCCACGATGTGTGTATGTGTTGATGGGGAGTGGGGAGACAAGCAAATAACTCATCCTTGCCAAATAAGCAGATAAACGAAAGAAAAGAATCCACGCGGTGAAGCATCCGATCTGAGGTCATCAGTTTGGAGGCGAAAAAAAAATGACGATCATCACGCGGCCATCATGCCCCCCTTCGCAGCGAACTCGTCGAGCTTTTCTTGGTACTTGAAGTAGTTGAGCTGCCTCCGGACGACCCACCGCTGTGAGACGAACAAATCCACCAATCGCTGCGCGTGAAACATGTCGAGCTGCGTGAACACGCGAACGTCGTGAAGGGTGACGAAGAGCACCTCGTCGTTGAGCAGCAGCTTTTCCTTGAAGGCCAAATACTGTTTCGGTGTGAAATGACTGTCTTCGCACCACTGTCGCTCCACGGGTTTCAACTCGTCGACGTCGTCGCAGAAATCGATGTACAATTTCTTCCCCCATTTTGGCATGAGGTGCGTTAGTCGATGCATCGACACCACCATGGCCTCGAAATCCGTGGCGGTGTCGAGGACCACGTCGAGGTATTCGCCGTCGCTGAACTGAATCGACATGCTGCGGTAGTAGTAGCGATGCATGTTATTCGGCGTCAATTCCTCGGCGGTGGGCGGTGACTCGGTGCGCGGCGGGTCGATTCGGCCGCTGACCTTCTTGAGGAAAGATTGAAACAGCGGTGAGTGTTGTCCCATGTAGAGGTTCTGGCATTCGGCCAGGCTGTGAATCCGATGAGCCACTTTACGGTTGGGCACGGATCCGTCGGCAACCTCGTCGATGATAGCGATCTGCCGCCGGTTTCTCGTGAGGAAGACGAATCCTCGGGCGAAGCCGCTGGACGTCAAAATCGCCGCATTGGTGCCGTACTCCACATAGGCGACGACTTTATCGATGAGGTCCGTGAGGTACTGCTCTTTCTTGACAACCTCCTTGAAGTAGTTGTACTCTTTTTCGTAGGCAAACCGGTCCACTTTTTCTTTCTGTTCGTTCTTGGCTCGCTCCATTTCTGCATGAATTTCGGCTGCTCGGGCAGCTCGGTCCTCCTCGGTCTCGCTGTCGGAGTCGCTGTCGGAATCGCTGTCGCTGTTGTCGCTATCGTCGCTGTCGGAATCATCCGAACTTTCCTCTGGCTTTCCGATTTCTTTCTCGAGCCCATTCTCCAACGCCATGCATTCCAACGCGATTTTGAGCACCTCTTCTTCGATGTCGTCGAGATCGTCGCGGGCGTCCCAGATGGCCTGCATCTTTTGCACTTCGGCTTCACTTAGGCCATCCTCGCGGCTTTTCCCCGCAGTCTTCAGCTGTTGATTCAGCTTGAAGAGCTCCTTTTCAAGATCCTTGACCGGCTTCATCGCCGCCGCTTCCTCGCGGACACGTTCCTCCTTCATCTTGTTGAGCTCCTCGAGCAGTTCTTTTTGCTCTTTGATTTCCGCCTTGATCTTGGCGGTGTCGCCTTGCACGTTGGCGAGTTTGGCTTTGTGCGCTGCTTCGAGTTCGCTCGTCTTCTTCCGAATGTCCGCCTCGGCTTGCGCGGGTGCGTTTTTCGCTAAATTGCGGAGGCGATCGAGGTCCTCCTGATTCTTCTTTGCAAGTTCTAACTTTTGTCTCTCGATGTCTTTCTTGGTACGTTCGACGTCTTGCGCCGCCTGCTGCCGGGCAAGGGCAACTCTCGTTTGCAGTCCCGCCTTGCGCTCCTCTAGCTCCTTCAACTTGGCATCGATTTCCGCTTGAATTTTCATGGCGGCCGCCTCCTGCATACGGCTTTCGTTGAGAAGCCCCGCCTTTTCCTTTTCGTTGAGCTCCATGCGCTCCTCCATGTACGAAATCATCTCTTTGTACTCGCTGACGGATTTGAGCCCCTCTTGCTTCACGCAGGTCTCGGCGTACGTGACGGACGTCATGGTTTCATATAAGGATTCTTTCGCGTTCTTGACGCACACGATTTGAGCGGCATATCCTTTCCCGTCCATGGCCGCTGACAAGCCTGTTTGCAAGAACCGAGTCACCTTGGCGTCCTTCCACGCGATGGCTTTCGGTTCGTTGTTCACGGCGTGATCCAGCCAACACTTCATGTACGCTTGCAGCGTCTTCTGCTTCGCGATCGATTCGCGCTTTTCCTCGTCAGTGGCGAGCGCCTTGTAGACGCGCTCGCACCCGGCGCACTCAATGATCGTGAGCTGCGCAACGCCAACGCCAAATATGTAAGCGGTGAACAGCAAGGAGTTGCCGCTCTTCGTGCGAGTAATGAACTCGTCCCGGTTGGCTAAACATCGCGTGACGTGGTCCTTTCCCGCTTGAACGCTGGGAATACGTACGGTGGTGGAACCCTCGGCGCTCGCCCCGGTGTTGTCGTCGACCTTCACTTTGAGGTTGTCGACGTTGTTGAACAAGTCGAGGATCATGTCGTGATGAAAAGACACGATACAGAGGTTTGCTTCTTGGTTGCCGGACAAATTTTCGATGAGCCTGCTGACGAGGCCATCCTCGAGAAGCGTGTAAGACTTCCCCGACCCTGTCTCGCCGAAGACAGATATACAGGCGTGCTGTCCCGCCGTCGCGGCATCCAGGGCCGGTTGGCCAATTTTAGACCACACCGTGCCGTTGTCGGCGGCCGCATCGAAGACGTGATTCAGTGTGTGTTCCTTTTCATGATCGCGGCGAATTTTGATTTTGTCGGTTCCGATGACGTCGAGGCATTGCCCGGCGGTAACTTCGGTGCTGATGGGCGGCCTCACGCGAACTGCGACGACCGTCTTCGACATTGGGTCAGCACTCAAAACTATGGTTTTGGATCGATATCGAAATCAGATGCGATCGAGTGGCTTTTTTTCATCGTCAAACAAAACAAAAGGGAGAAGAAGCAATATCTTGACTTGGCACTCTCGCGGTGTCGCGGTCAGCTCTCGGATGATGCGAATGACGTGTGTGACGGTCACAGGTGGTACTGTCACTGCGCATACACGACGGAAAGGTAATATTTAATGCGAAAGCAGCGGGTTGGTCGACGCGGCGGCGGGCGTAGGCACAATTGAAAGCGGAAGGGATGCGGCGTCGTCATCGAGCCCGACGCACAAAAGCGGCCCCTGCTGATCCCCACCGTTGGCGGCGTGGGACGCTCGGCGCGACAACATGAACCGCTCCCGTAGGGCCATGACCACTTCGAACACCATCTCGACGTAGATTAACGTGACGAGCGCCAGGGAGACCGCTTCCGTTGCTTCGGCAAGCAGAAGACGCCGAGAACGATCGTTGGCAAGGATCTCAGCGGTCGTGAGTGCGGACATGGTCAGCATCCCACCGGCATTCACCGCGGCGATCAACGCATCGGAACGCTTTTGAAATGGCTTTGCGAGAAAAAGATACGCGATGTGACCCGCGAAGACGGCTGCCAATGCGAAAGCCGCCGACGCGCAACCTGCCTCATGCGCGAAGGGCATGCTGCTAAAAACGGCCGCCAACAAGTTGACCGTGGAGTCGACAACGCCATGCAGGCGACGGAGGGCGCTGAGAGCGGGTTCACGCGCACCCTCGCTGAGGTACAGCACGGCACGCGTACAGCGACCCTGACCGGTGGAATCCCACAGCACAGTGCACCCGGCTGCGCTGGCAACCGTGCACACGACGCTCACGAACAAGCTGGCGACCGCGGCGACCGCTACCAACGTGGAGTGGGTGGTGTCGCCAAGTGAGCGAACCGACAACCCACTCACATTCGGTACGAAGTACAGCAAAACGGCCGTGGCCGCGGCGATGAGGGGCCGTGGGGCGTTCTCGAAGGCGACGGCGGCCACGCTCATGGTCCCGATTAGCAAGGTGGTCGATAACAGAGCCACGACGGCTGACGGATTCCAGTCGGCGCCCCGAGTCCACAAAAACGACCAGTCACTGAGAGTGTCGTCGCTGCGTGACGCCGCCGCGCATTGTGCGAGCTGCCGGGTGCGGCCAAGTTGCGTCGACTTGCTACCGGCCGACGCCATTAGTGGTAGTCCCACGGCGGCAACCAGCATGGACGCCACTCCTGCACCGCTCGTCACTTGGGCGACGAGGAGGTCGCCGTGTCGCAGCGCTTCTCGCGACGGGGGTGCGGTGGTGGTGGCCGCGGTGAAAAGCACCGAAGACGTGTTCGATGGAATGACAGAAGTGCTGATATTGTCAACCCACGTCGTCGTAGCGACAAGCATCGCGGGCGTTGTAGTTGCTGGCTGCGGTTTGCTGACGGGTAACGCAGTCGACGTGTTGACAACGGGGGAAACCGGTGTGACGAGCACAACGGCGCCGGTCGTCGTCCCGGTGCTCTCAGTACCGGGCATAGGGGGGCCCTCAAGTCCTGGCTGGAACCACCCCGTTACAGATCGTGATCGAGTTTTGGTTGGTGGCGACATCACCCTTGGACGTGAATCGAAAAAATGCAGCCACTGAGCCACCAGCGCCGCCACGCCATCGGGCACTGGGACTCGTGGGCATTGAGGGTCGATCGACACCGGAAATGAGTCACCTTCCAGGGTGGCAATGATGATCCCACCGACCGCTGCAGGCTCGAGCCCAGGGAACGGAAACACCGCCGAATTATTAGCGTCGCTGATCTCCGTGCCGTTGACGGTGACGTTGCGCACGACACCCATGGGATCTACGGAGGCTGCCGCGCGGTCGTCGCGCCCTGCTGCGCTGCTCCTCCAGCCGACCCGGCCGCACACCACCGTTGAGTGTGCGAAGATCGACGTTGCATTCATTATGGACCCTGACATGGCTGGCGGCTGTTCGAAGCATCGTGAGCTGATACCCCCTTTCACCGAGGTGGCGACGATCACCACAACGCTTTCACCGAACCCTGGAACCGCCACGTCGCAACCGATGACGGCACTCGGCGCGTCGACGACGGCGTGGCACATCGTGATGAACGCGCCGCCGCTACCGCCGCTGCCGTTGGCGACGGGGACGGCGAAATGACGGATGCCGGAAATGATAGCGTCTTCGTCACCGACGACGGACACCGCTGAGTCAGTGATGACGGAAACGAAGCGCGTTGACGAGTTGGCAGGCCCTGAGCCCTTCCGATTGGCGGCCATGCCCATGGCGACGCAGCCCGCTCCCGATGACAAGGACAGGGTTGAATTCGCCTGCAATACAAAACGAGCGTCGCCGTCGACGTGGGAGGTGGTGCCCACGCCGCTTCCACTGTAACAAGTGACGCCCAGTGCCGCGCTCGAGATCATGGCCCGGGCTGTCACCGCCGGTGGCCCGCCCCTCGTTCCGACGAAGCCAGTCCTCAGGTGAGTTGCGGATGCGATGATAGTAAGGTGATGACCTGCAACGTATGTAAAGCCGCTGCCGTACATTGCTATGCCGAGGCTACACACCGCTTGGCTCCCGATGGCGGTCACATTGCAATCCGACGCCACGATGGTGACGTTGGCGCCGTCGCTTCGGCTGCTCCCGCGGCTAGTGTGGAAGGCGACGCCCATGCTGCAAGCGACGAAGTTTGCCTCCGAATGAACGGTCGAATTGATGGCAACGATGGTTACATTGAGCGCGGTTTCGTCACTGGCGTCGGCACTGACAAGGGACGTACCCAAACTGCACGCGGAATTGGTTCCTCGGGAAGATATCAAGGAGCCATGCGCCAGGAGGGTGACGTCGCTGGAGGTGCTTTTGGCCATGGAGTTATCGCTCTGAAGCGACGTTCCCATGCTGCAGGGCGCTTGCGCCGCGTCCGAGGTCACCGTCGAGGCGATGGCGATAATGGCCACATCGTGGCAATGGTGTTCAACGCTTCCGTACCGGCTATACTGGGCAGTGCCCATGCTACACACCGCTTGGCTGCCGAGCGACGTGACCGTCGATCCCATCGCGAAGAGCAACGAGCTCGCACTCACACTTTGACTCCAACCTCGACCGCTGGTCACGTGCAGGACGGTTCCCATGTTGCACGCGGCGTAGCTCGACTTGGCAGTAACATTCGAGTCCTTCGCGATGACCGTCACATAGGTTGAGTTGTAAATGCTGCTGTTGGCGCTGATCAACGAGGTACCCATGCTTGCGGCACTGTTGTACCCGAACGACGTGATAACGGACGCGACGCCTGTAAGAGAGACATTGCTGTACGTCACGAGCGCGTTGAGATTGGAACTTTGGATGGCGGTGCCTAGACTGCAAACGGCATCACCGCCTGATGCGGCCACGCGCGTGGCAGTGGCCGCTGCCTCGACGTTTGTGCTCCAAAGTTCACAGTTTCCACGCTTGCAGGACAACGCCGTTCCCATGCTGCATACAGTGTTCATTCCAGTAGACGCCACGCTCGACCCGCCGCTCGCGACGATGGTGACGTCGTTCATCCGGCAGACGCTGCCACGTTCACTTGAGATGATGAGCCCCAGACAACACGCGTCACGGTTCGACACCGCCGTCACGTTTGCCGCGTGCGCTGCGATCGTCAGTTGTTGGATGTCGCTGAACGTGGCGTCACCAGCTTCGAGTGCCAGCCCCATGCTGCATGCAGAGTTGACGCCGGTGCACGTCACGTTCGACTCCGAGGCAGTGAGCGCAACGTTGCGACCGTTCATGCCAGTCCTGCCGGCAGCGTTGTGAAGGGTGACGCCAAGGCTGCAGAGAGCGTGCTGGGCCTGCGATGAAACATTGGATGTCGTGGCGACGAGGGTAAGGTTGGCCACATCGGCTGTCAGGTTGCCCGTAGCAGCGAACAGCGCGAAGCCAAGACTGCACACAGCGATGTTCCCCATCGACAAGACTTGCGACTGCAGGACGATGAGCGTGACATTGCTCGCGGAGCTTCTGATGCCACCGGCTGCCCCACCCTTGTAGACGGCAACGCCTGCGCTGCCTACCGCATTGATTCCATGCGCATGCAGCGAGGAGCCACTCGTTACCTGCAACACGACGTTCCGTACCGTGACGGAACGAATGCTGCTCTCCCCAGCGACGATGGCAGCTACGGCCGCCATGGCACCCATCGATTCCGCTCGAAGCGTCGAGTTCACGGCAGCGAAGGTCCATCCCGTGACGTCAATTTCAGACGCGAGGCTATGGGCGCCAATCGCCATGACCAGAGAGCTAAACCGCTTCGCGGTGGCCACCTGTTGCGCTGTGACGCGGCTCGATGCAACGTCCATGGTGATCGCGGACACGGTGCCTGACGCACCGTGAACGGCTGCCGCGCAGACATCTCCACCACCAAGGTGTGCGACTGTGATCACGCTGCGAAGCACGGACCACGAGAAGCCCGAGACACTGGTGTTACCCGCAAGCACACAGAAAACGCTTGCGACCGTCGCAGTAGTAGGTTGCAATGCCACGCGAGAATCCACGACCGCGAACGCCACGACACCGCCGTCGATCATCATCGCTGTTGATGACAGGAACGACGCCGCGGTGGTGTTGACAACGCTATTTCGCAGCGTGATGAGAAAGCGGGTTGCGGAACCCAAGGTCCGAGGCGCTACGAACGAGGGCAGGCTGAGAATGATGGACGCCGCATCGACGACCGTTATTTCATCCAAGAGAATGTTCTGATGGGGCAACGTCGGCGTACTGAAAAACTTCAAATGGACGACTGTTGACGACGTCAGCTTACATTTCGAGACTGCGAGCAGGGAATCGCCTACTTCCTGGCTACGCAACAGCTCTTCGGTCACGTTCAAACCCCCTGTCGCCGCCGTGGCGAGGAAGCGCACACAGTCAAGTGCGACGGCATCGGCTGCCCGAAAAGAAAGCACCCAGCACAAGACTGCGCAAACTAGCAGGGCGAAACCTTGACGCGTGCCCTGTCTCATCCCGGAACAAATGCTGCCGGATCAGCGAACGCGAGACGCCGCAGCGTTTGATATTCAGGTCTTACTGCTTTCCAAGTAGTTTAGAGGGAGGCTTGCGGAAGATCTTAGCACGTTTTTCGTCAAATTTCGATCGATTTGGGCTTAACGTTATTTGCAGTGGCGTCGTGCGACGCATTCATTGCCTCACTATAAAATTTCTACTGACACGGTGGGTGGTCTTGGGCAGCAGGCGGAAAATCCGCTGCCGGAGGGGTGGGAAGGCCAGCAGAGGAGGAAGTCTGGGTGCCTGGTTGATTGGAAAGGAATTTGATCGCCGAGAACACGCAATTGACCAATCTACCGACACCAACAAACACTCCAAAAAAAAGGGGAGGGAGAGAGACAGCTTCAGCAATACCGCATCGGGCGGCGAAGGCGAAGGAAGGCGGAAAGAGCTGTGGACTTGGCCCGAGTGGGGTCCAAGGGCCCCTTCAGTCATCTGGTCCGATTGAAAAGCGGGCCGAAGTACGCGTTAAAGTCGTTGACGGCAGTCGCCGACACGAGCGTCTTGATACGGTCGGCGGCGAACTGTGCTGCTCGCGTTGGCAGTGCGGCGCACAACTCCACGGCATCGATCATGGCTTCGGTCACGTCAACCGGGCGCGACCGACCCTCCAATGACGAAACCTCACGCCGTGATTTTGGAGAGTGGTTCCCTCCGTTAGCGAAGTCGCTGTCCGAATCAGGATCCTCCATCGCAGCGGTGAACGCAGCGGCCGTTGACGCTCCCCCGGTCCTCAAGGCCAGCTGCTCCTCCTCCCCGCCGGAGCAGCGATGCTGAATGCACTGCGCGGCGAGTAGAAAGGTTTCGTTGTTCGCGGCGAACGGATTGGATTTTTGTCGCTGCTGCAACGCGTACATCCACTCGGTGTCGACGGAGCTGCTGCTTGACACTCGCGACGGTTTACGGCGTGATTGACCTCGTGCCTGATTGGGCACGTGCGGTTCCGACGATTCCTGAGTTACCGACACACGAGGAGCGGGCGATGGTTGCTGCTCGTCATCGGATGACGGGGTGTCATTAGTGTTGATGACTTTCTGATCGCGACGAAGGACTCGAGGCCCTTCCCGCGAAGACGGCAGTCGTGCACCGTCGTTGAGTCGTCCATGGACCACGCTGATCACGGCCGGGCGCAGTTGCTTGTGGACCGGGGATGGGATCACGTCGAGGATGCGCGTGAAATGGGTCGTTTCCGCTCCTTCTGCAGTTTGACGGTCAATGAGCAACCGCAAGAGTGTCCCGTCTTTGTGCTGCGAGAGGCCACTCTCTTGTTCTTCCGGGGATGCGTTGAAGTATGGAAATAAATACGACGGATAAAACTTGCACAGCCGCTCGAGGAAGAAACTGTTCTTGAATACCGGCCCGATAACGGTGCAGTGTCGGAAGGTGTCGGTTCCCGCTTGGCCGCAGATGGCGAGGCCCGTACTGATTCCCATGGTCAGTACGTGGGTGCCAGTGGTTCGCTGCGCGAGGCATAGGGCCGCGTTGAGGGCCTTTTCACAGTGAGTGAGGCAGCGCGTCGACGCGTTGAAAGACAACACGGCATGGTCACCGTGCACTAAATGGACGACCCCACGGCACTCCATGGCCACGGTGGACACGAGCAGGGTGAAGTCTGCGAGGGCCTCGGAGATGCCTTCGATCGATAAGCTGTGCGTGGTCGTGTGGAAATTGCGGATGTTGACGGCAAGCAGCGTGATCCGCTTGCTGCTCAGCGCCAGGAGTTGCTCAACTCGCGAAAACGCCTCAAACGGCATCGAGGAATCGGTGGATCGATTGGACGAGGAAACCGCGCTGGTTCGCCGGTGGTGGACGGCATCATCCGCGGCGTCACCTCCGCGTTGGCGCTTCTCCATGGAGTAGTCGCTACGTCGGTCACTTCCGGAAGGATTCGACACGGCGTTCGGGTTGGCCACGTCGCCTCCATCCTCTTCATTTGGATCGGGTCCGTCGCGGGCGAGCTGTGCCAGGATCGTTTGTGGCAAAAAGGAGCAGACGCGCCGGAGCTGTCCCATCAAAAGCCGGTACTTTGTCTGGATCTTTCGAACCTCGCTGAGCAGCGACGGTGCTGCAAAGTTAGAGTCCCCGCCGCTTGCTGTCTCCACGGCGTGGCCCTCGGCGTTCAGTTGCGCGAGATTGAGGGACTCCACGACCTCCATTGAATCAGCGAGCTGCGTCAACGGCGTCAGCAGCATGTACGCGGTGCCGCCGCCCGCCAGCACGCAAAAGAGAAGGACGCAGCCAGCGATGATCAGCGCGGTATTAGTTGCGGCGACGAAGTCACTATTAAAATCAATGTCGGGAATGAGCAGAATGAGCCTCAAGTTGAGGCCGAAGGAGTCATCGATCACGACCATGTCCAGGAAGACACGGACGGACGCGGACGAAGACAGTGAGGAGACACGAGCCCCGACGAAGAGCGACGACGGAACAGAAATGACCGTCGAATAAGTCCCTCCCACCGGAATGACGACGGTGCGCAGCGTGGCGTTCCAGCTGCCCATCGGACTGCGAAGGACCTCATTGACAATGGGGTCCTCGGTTTCATAAACGGTGCGCAGGCGGAGGTTGTCGGCGCCATCTGCGATAATACTCTTGCGCGTGTACGATGCGGCCAGTAAATTTCCAGTCGAATGTTCGACGATGATCACTTTGCTGTTGGGGCTGACGATCACTTGCGTCAAATAGTTGACGAGCGCGGTGGTCACGACGTCCAACCCGATGGCGCCGACAATGCGGTTGTACATGAATAAGGGCGCACCGACGGATGCGGCTGCCTTTGGTGGCGGGAAGGCGTCCACGTACAGGTCGCTCCACGATCGCTCACTCGACAGCTTCGGGTACCACGGACGAATGCGTGGATCGTATTTGGCTGAATAGGTAAGGGCTGAGAAATTCGCCGTCATGTAACTTCGGTTGGTCAGGTCGACGGCGTGGATCGTCAAGTTGCCCAGGGTTTCGTTTCGCCACAAGACGCCGTCGTTGGGACCACAACCGACGAACCCTCCGCGCTCCGTGCCGATGTAGATGCTGAAGTTCGTGCGAAAGCCAACGCTGCAAAAAATGGGCGTCAGTGACAGCAACTGCTCGTTCGGCAGCAGTCCGTTGATAATGCCAAGTTGGAACAAGGACTGAAAGTTTAAAATGGGGTCCGTAGCAGAGGCGAAGAAGCCGCGCACGGCACCGGTAATGCGTCTGGAGGACTCGGATCGAAAGCCGGCAATGGTGGCCTCCACGGCGGCGTTGGCACTCGTCGTTAACGGCAGGATGGTGGACAGCGCAATGGCGACACCCACCACAAGGATCAAAATAACAATCACGAAGCGAAGCGAAATTGCCATCCTACTGGAAGTGGTGACGACGAAATGAGAACGTAAAATGGGGGTATATCTGATGAAGGGCGGTGTTGGCACAACAATCAAGCAGCATAAAAGGGGCGTTTGCGGTTCTCCTCGATAAAAAAAGAAGGCTGTGGGCGTAGCTTACTTCCATTCGTCAGGAACGCTGCTCAACGGAACCGACTCATCGTCTTCCGATTCGGCATCGAGCACCAACACAGCCGGCTGTTTGCTCGTTTCGTCTTCCGCGTCGCCGTCCGACGGCCGTCCGACGACGTTGTCGTTGCCGCAGTAGGCGGCGAGGTCGAAAAAGGCACTTTTTTCGGCGAGTCGTTTCGCTCGCTCCTCCGCGAAGACAGACCTCAATGCAATCGGCGCGCCGTTGTCCACATTTTTTCTGCCCGTTGACGACTCTTCCCTTTTCTGGTGATTGGCCGTGACGGTGACGGGATCGCCGACGAGCGTCGCCGAGGGGTCGACTCGAAAGAACAAGTTGAATGGCAGCGCGAACGGGATGCGCTGGGCATAGTCCAGAATGTGCTGCACCGCCCTGTCTTCCTCTTCGGGGGTCCACCAGAAGCATGCCCTAGGGTGGCGGAGGCACGTGATGTCGCACGTAGGCGTCCGAAGTTGCGCGTCCGTCAACTTTGCGCCACGAGGCGGTCGCCGGTAATGACAGCGCACGACCACGGAGGGTGCAAAGGGCAAGTCCATGCGAATTCCATCGATCATGGGTCGCTGGGGCGCAGGCGTGAACCACGGAAGAACTTTGCCAGTCGACGGATCTCGGAAGCGACGCTCGATGGGGACCGTTGCCGATGGCCCCACCTCAGCTCCTCCTTCGGCGACTTCCGCATCTTCGTGCGAAATGAAGTACTCAGCCAGTCGGTTGGCCGACAAGTCGGGGCCAATGTCACCCGGCGCCAGGTCGAGCGGTTGCACCCCACGGGGGACCGCGTTGAGCTCCAACAGTTCCCAAATGACGTGCCGAATGACTTCCGCGTGCCGCTCCCACTCGGCCGCGGCTTCGACGATCTGCGGCCGTGAACGGGGGTCTTTCGAATGGACCAAAAATTCATATCCGATCGTTAACACATCAAATGTTGGGGACACCGGGGTGTTCCACAAACGCGGCTGGGAAATGGGGTCGTTGGCATTGGCGATGCGCCCTTCGATACGGAAGTCCAGCAAATTGTGCACTTCCACGAGTCCACCGGCCCCTGCTATGCGGCGGTCGTTCAACACCGCCGCGGCGGCGGCAAGAGCCATGGGAGACGATTGATCTCCCCCTGGGGCCGCCTTGTCCCATGACGTGGCTCCTCCCTCGACGGTGTCCGTCAACCGCGGCACCTCGACGCGCGAATGCTGAATGAGTGCAAACGGCAACGCCGGGGACTTGTTTTCGAAATAGACGTCAGCTTCGTGTCCTCGACGTCCGCAGCGCCAGCCGTGCTCCGGCTGGCCTGGGTGCATACAGATGCTTTGAGGATCCGAATTCGAACCCTCGGTCAGCACACCGCAAAGGCTCATGTGCACCGCCGTCAGGAAGATGGCCCGCTGCGATGGTGCCATCTTAATATCGTGCTTCAGCGTCTCAAGCAGCTTGTCCCTCGGCATGGCCTTGATCGCGTGCCAGTCCATATGTCGCGCCTTGAACGCCGCTAAGAAGGGAGTGAGATCGCACATGACGCGATACTGCCGTCGGCCGACATGCGAAGACATCCGCGAAAGCAGAATGTCGAGCGAATTGTACCGATTTTTCTCCGACACAGCATCGTACTTACGCGATAAAGCGCGATGAAACATCGGCCGATAGCGGCTGGTGTACGACAGTTGGTCGACGGTGACGTAGCTTCGCGTCACCACGGCCGATGTGCGCTGCCAGACGCCAGTTCGTCGCAACATCAGAAGTGGCTGCTGAGGGGCTACGCGGCACCTTGTCGTTTCATGCACACGACGTGATGTGTGTGCGTGCCGTCACCGTTTCCTTTTGGTGCGAGAGTTCAAACCAGGTCCCGGGGTGTCTCTCGACAACTCCAAGAACGGGTAGGTGCCTCCATTTACGGCCACCGAGGGGTTTTGAGTTTGCGTTGAACAACCCACCTCCCTTTCCTTATTGTTCAGGGACCATATCATCCAAAACACCCCCACCACCTATTTTTGTTTCACAGGGCCTGTTTTCAAATAGCCTTGGCTTCGTTGCGCAGCTTGTCGACTAGTTCCTCCACCGTCTTGACCTTCGAACCTGACTTCCGAGAGGTCGGTTCAACCACGGAAACGGTCTCAGTGTGACGCGATATGTCGACGCCCAGCGACGCCACATCGCGTGCGTCAATCGGCTTCTTGCGTGCCTTCATGATATTGGGAAGCGTGGCGAACCTCGGTGTGTTGAGTCGTAGGTCGGCCGCCAGGACGCACGGCGTCGCGAGCTCGACGACTTGTCGTCCGCTGTCCAATTCGCGGGTGACTTTCACTTTACCGCCCACGACTTCCACAACAGAAGCGAACGTTCCTTGCGGTAAGTCGGTGAGTCCGGCGAGAAGCTGCGGCGTGACACCGCAGTCGTCGTCGATGGCTTGCTTGCCCAAAATCCACAAGTCTGGTTTCAGTTCCGCGTGCAATTTGGCGAAGATCTTCGCCACCGCGAGCGGTTCCAATGACTCGCTAACGTCTTCTGGCACCACAATGTGGATGGCTTTGTCGGCTCCTAAGGCCATCGCCGTGCGGAGCGCTTCTTCAGCTTTCTTGTTTCCAATCGTGATGGCGACAATTTCGGTCACGATTTTCTTTTCCTTCAAGCGTGACGCTTCCTCGAGGGCGATTTCGTCAAATGGGTTGACGCTCATTTTGGCCCCCTCCGTGTGCACCTTGTTGTCCTTAACCCGTACCTTGACGGTGTAGTCAACGCAGCGCTTGACACCGACGCACACCCGCATGTGTGACGCCACGGTGCGCTGGAATCCCAAGGCCGCAGACCGACGGAGCATTTGCAACGTGGCAAAGTCAAAAACGGGAAGGAGGGAAAAAAGGCAGAAGGATTACTCTCCCTCGACGCTCCTCTGTCCGTCACCCCGGGAAGGAACTCGCATCATGCACAACGAGCGTTCGCGAGACTGGTTTCACAAGGGGTATTCGTCCCTGATCGGGGAAAGACCATCGATTAGATCGAACAAGATTAATTGGTTTGCGGGGCGTTTTCTCCCTATTTTTTCGGTCCTTTCGTGAGCCAGTGGCCCACAGTGGGGACGAACGAAAGGAAGGAAAAGGGCCCCGAAACCACTTGTGAAATAGTGACGAAGAACGGCGACAACCGGGCTTTCATGCGTAAAACCAACGAAATGCACGACGCCCTCCGAGCTGCTTCTCCCCCAAGCCGGGCTCACTATTTGCACACCCGACAGCGTGGACTCCGGTCACTTGCTTCGCATGGTGCATTTACCGGCAAATCCTGGTTTGCGCATCCGTACCGACGTCGGCGTTACGACGATCAACTCGCTTGGGTGCGCGAACGCTATGTAGTCGTCCAATGTCATTTCTTGGGCGTGCCAGTCCATCTTGCGCTTGTTCTTTGCGTCGTTGACATTAGAGCGTAAGCCGCCAAGTTGTTCATTCCGTTTCGTACAATTGACAGGCAGCTCCTGAAAATTCTGTTTGGTGTTTTCTCCGATAATTTGACCGACATAGACGGCCTGGCCTGGTTCCACGAAAAATTTTCCCTGTCCACTCAAGCCAGCCAACGCGTACCCTGTAACTTCTCCCGCTTCTTGCGCGATGAGGCACCCAGTTTGCCGTTCGGAAGGCACCGATGCTTGAGGCTTGAAGGCGTCGAACGCGTGATTTAACACTCCATCACCGCCGGTGATTTTGTTGAACTCCAACGGATAGCCCATCAAAAAGCGTACGGGCAACGTGATGTCCAGCTGGGATCTTCCCCCCGCAATCGACTTAAAGTCACCCATCTCGCACATTCGTTGCGAAAGGCTACTGATGACACGATCACTGACCGTCCCCTTGAACTCCAACGTCACTTTTTCGTACGGCTCGCAGAGAACGCCATCGATGACTTTTGTCAGCACTTTCGGCGCGAACACTTCGAACGAATACCCCTCGCGCCGCATTTCTTCGAGAATCACTGAAAGATGCAGCGGGCCACGGCCGTGCAGCTTCACCGCCGAGCCCTCCAATGTCTCCACACGCAAGGCCGTGTTAACCAACGCTTCACGGCGGAAGCGAGCGGTCGTTTCGTCCCAACGGCGGAGCCGTTGAACCGTGGGGGAGACCTCTTTGTCCTTCCAGGATGCCTCAATGGCTTTCACTACAAGTGAGAAGGTCGGCTCGTCAGGTGGCTTATACGGCCATGGATCAACCTTCCCGTCTTCGCAAATCGTCGCACCGATCTCGAGGGGCACCTTCCGTCCATCCAGCGGCTCCTGCAGTGCGAGCATGACAATGTCTCCAAACTTTGCGGATGGCACGCTCACGCGGTCCACCCCTTGAAAGATGCGGATGCTCTTCACGAGGGCATTGCATTGCTTCCCCGCGAGTGTGACGGTCACGACTTGGTCCTTTTTCACGACACCCGCGAAGATTCGGCCAATGGCGACTTTTTGTACATCCTCTGGCCTTGTCGATCCGGGCACGGTCGTCTCTTCATCAAGGCTGGAGACGAGCATGCGCAGCGGGGAGTCGGGGTTCGGCTGACTTGGCGCCGGGATCTTGTCGAATATTTGCTGAAACAGTGGAAACAGCGTCCCATCCTTCAAGGGCGTGGAGTTCACGTAACCGGCTCGGCCAGAGCCGTACATGAAGTAGATGTGGTTGAGTTGTTCGTCCTTCACGGCGATGTCGAGAAAAAGGTCCTGAATATCGCTCACGACCTTTTCAATGTTCGAATCGTCTTTATCGATTTTGTTAATGACCACGATGGGGCGTAGATCGAGACTCAGCGCCTTCCTGAGAACATAGCGAGTGCCCGGCTTCACGCTTTCGGCAGCATCGACGAGTAGGATGAAGCCCTCGACCATTTGAAGAGCTCGTTCCACCTCACCACTAAAATCCAAATGGCCAGGGGTGTCCACAATGTTGATGCGCATTGCGTCCGCGGGCCCTTTCACGCCAGGACCGAAGTCCTTGAGTGTAATGCCGGTGTTCTTCGCCAAGATGGTGATTCCGCGTTCTTTTTCCTGGGCTCCGCTATCCATTACGCGGCCATGGGCGCCCGCCAACGTGCCCGACTGCTTCAATAGGCCATCCACGAGCGTGGTTTTCCCGTGATCGACGTGGGCGATGACGGCTATGTTGCGGAGATCCTCTCGTTTCGTTTTCGTCGTGGCCGTCGTGCATGAACGGTAACCGAATGCGTGGAGTGGCGCCACGCCGACGTAGGCGCATCTCGACCACCGAGTTGCGATCCGTCCACACCCCGAGAGCATGACTGCAATGAAGACGAAGGGGATTACTCACGACTGTGCGATGAGGGGACGGGAAGGAAAGGGGGGACACAGCCGTCACGTGCGACACCCCTTGATCATTCGCGCTGATGCGCAACGGTACACCTCCCCCCCTACCATCTACTCTACTCCCCTGGAAGCAGGCCCACGAGGAATTGCTCAATGTGACCATCACCAAACGCAACGGCCAGCCGGGTAGTTGCTGGCGAGTCTCCATCGGCAATGCCAAGGCAGCAACAGCACGCCGCGGCTTCCGTCGCACCGCTATTCGACCATGTGAACGACGCGGTGCATAGCTGATCCATTCTATCGTCCCAGCACAAATTCCAGTGGCGTGGATTCCGAAGGGCGAGCGCGTCGATGGGATCGTCTGCCGGGACAGCTCCAGGTGGTGGCGGTCGCACATCGCGAAGTAACACAGCTTGCATATGAGATGTACCGTTCAAGAGTTGCCGACCGGTGTCAGAGTCCCCCTGCAAGAGCAGTGAAGCACTCGCGGCACGGGAATCAACGCCGATTAATCGATGCACCCGCTTGGACGAGTCAAAGACATCCGCCACCAGTCGCACTTGAAGTCGGGATGCCAGGGCAGCGTGAATACCAGGCGCACGCGACAGGACTTCCGTTGGCGCAAGCGCTCGAAACTCGTTCAATGTCTGGTCGTGCACGAAAATAGACCTTGGTTCTCGGCAGCCAGACACGAGTTCGCGTTTTTCTGAAATTGATCCCGTGGCGTCTCTGAGCACTGACACACGACCGAAAATCGTTGCCACTGGTCCGGGGTGTTTGCCGGGGATGCTCCGATGCTGCAATGTGTCGGCTGACAACAGGTGCGCGGTCATCGCGCCATCAGACCATCCCAGAACCACCTCCGCAGCGAAGTACTCCATGGCCGTGACTGTCGCGCCGGCTCGTGCTACGCTGAATGGTTGACGCAGAGCGCGGATGGCGAACGACAAGCGATCCTCATCGCCGTTCTCAAACGAAGCAATGCTTTGAAGCGCTACATTCTCACGGACGAGCTCCTGACAATCGACGCCGCCGTCGTTGGCCAGCGCAATATGCTGCGACCATTCCCAGGGCGCCACTCGAAGCACATCTCGTGCGTTGTGCAACACGTTTGAAATAAAAAGGCACGCTTTCGCGGCGGCCGTGCCCGGTTGCCTCGCCGCCCGCCCCTTCAGGCGAGTCACCATCCCCGTGACACCGACAGTCGTCATCACAGTGCCGAACGTCGCGTGCGAGCGGAGTAGGGAGTCGAGGCCCGGATCGGACCATGCATCAAACGTGATTTCGAAGAAATCTGCTGTCTCGAGCAGTGCCGTCGGCCACGTCGTGACATCGTCGTGGCTTGGAGGAGCCGAAGTCGGGTGAAGCAGTGACGCGCCACGCAAGGCTTCCGACAAGACAAAGGCAGGAACGTCTGCAGCGGCATCCCATGCGGTTTGCGGTTTGTCGAACGAGCCGCCGACTACGCAGCGCTCCACATACGGTGCAACTTCGACGGCCAAATTCCGCCCGATGAATGTCGACGCGAGCAAGCCCTCCATCGAAAGCGGCGCCAGCAAACAAGGATCCAAGACGAAGTAATTATAAGTGCCCACCTTAAGCATTTGCCTCGCAGCCGACGCCACGAAGCGAACAAGGGTAACACCCGGCGCCCGGCCGAGAAGCGCTTGAAGCTTACTAACGATGGTGAGTACTTCCTGCGCGGCAGGCTGAAAAAAAGCGGCGGCGATTGCAGCAGTTGCGGAACTTTCGACCCATGAAAAGTCCAGTGAAATCGGTCCCAAGGGCACACCCCTTGTTGCCGCTGCATGGAAGTGCGCCGCAATCGCGAGTGATCCGTTGCGAAGCAAGTTGTCAGGAACCGCGATTGGTTCAGTCAGACCAGCGCGTGCCGCGAGAATCGCGCCGACTCCAATTTGATGCGGCAATGCGATTTCATGAAGTAGTAGCGGCGGTAGTTCGATAATGGTGGTCGTCATCGCCGGGTCTAGAGGGTGCAAGGTCGCCGCAACGACGATGGTGATTCGAGATCGTCGTGTTTGCGACGGTGCATTGGCACTCAATTGCTGCAGTGCATCGAACAAAGCGTCCAAGCTTCTTGAAGGAACGTGGTCCAGCACTAGCAGAGCATTCGTCGCGGCAAACATGTCAACAAACATGCAAATCGCATCGTTCTCGCATGCAAACGCCGCTGCGGTGTCTCCCGTGTGGTTGGCGACGAGACGCTCAACAAACGCGCAAACAGGGCTAATAGCCGCACTGGCCGAGAGCGTGCGACAGTCCAGGTAGAAAACACCATCCTCGAAGGTGTGCAGCAAATCCAGGTGCCAGATGGCGCGACGAAGAACGTCAGTGCGGCCGGCACCCGTGACCGCGACGATCCCACCACGCATTGGATGTTCCACGGTGGCAAGCAGCGTCTCCACCAGAATGTTGCTTCGACGCGCGGTGACGTGCCACGTATGTGCGCTGGGTGCGATGTAACAGCGCGGCGCAATGGCCATCGTGCTCACATGTATCGCCGGCGGCAACAGAGTGGTTCCCGCCGACCAGAAGGTGGCCGGCCGCGGTTGCTGAACATCGTCAGAAGCCAGGGAAAAGCTTCGAAAGCGCTGCACGACGGATTGAACCGTCAGTACTCCGCAGTGAAACGCTGAGCAGTCGAGCAACAATGATCCACCTGCTGGTAACACGGGGAGGTCGAGTGCGTTATTCGTAGTCGGCCGCGCGACAGCAACATCCACAAGGACATCTGCGAGAAACAACGGGGTGAGCACATCTACGGACAAGGAATGTGCGGCTTTCCTTGAGACAGCGAGTGCCGAATCAACTGCTGCGAGCTTTTCCTGATTTCGACTAGCTGCAGCGAGGGTAACCTTGCTTTGCGACACAACCGCAAATGCCATTGAACTCGCAACGTTCAGAGACAACGATCGCAAGAAACTTCCTGGTGATTCGGCGAACGCTGCCGCATCATTCTCAGTTGAGTGAAGAAAGTCGCAAAGCACCGAAATCGGCGCCTCCGTCGAAACGCACTGAAGCACACGACGAAGTAGCAAGGACAGTGACACTTGTTGGTTTGCCGAGTCCGGAGATGCGGTGGCGGGTCGTTGGTGGTTCATGTGTAATTCAAAGTCATCTGGCAGGAGGGTCAATCCCTGAAGCGCATCTTTGACCACGTAGCTGGAAATGTACATCACAACCGACGACCACCGGCGCTCGCTCAAGAGCAAGAGACGAAGTGCCTGCGCGAGGCTGCGCGACGTCACCGGCGTCGCCGGAGCGATGACCTCGCAGACTGTAAACCCGAGGTGCTTGAATCCTTTGATCAACGACTCGACGGATCTCCTGGGCGTTGCCGGCGTGTTGCCGATGACGATTAGCAGAGCGTCGCCATCTTGGGAGTCCTGTGAGGAAGAACCGTTGCGAAACGGGTTGTACATTTGAGCCGTTGCTGATGACGATGACGAAGATGCAAGTTTAAACATGCCAGCATCGTCGAGTCCGCCGCGCACGCTGCGTTGCGCGGACGGTACCGCTTCGGACGACGCTGCCGAGGTAGTAGCCACACCGCCCAGCCTTCTTGCACCCTCTTCGGGTGATTCCTCTTGCACGGAGGTCTTTTTGGTCAAAGGCGGCGCGGCTTTTTCCGTCAAACCTGTCAGCCAGTGGATCAGTGTATTTTCGAAGAATCGACGCTTCCAAAATAGCACAACGCTGACGGCTATCACTAGGAACGAAATCGCCAAGGCGATTGGTGTGAGTTGCTCGTTTGCGGTCGGCATTCGACGTGTGTTTGGACACTGTAGAAGAGGCAAGCCGAACTTCTGTTGCGAAGAGAGGGAAATGGTCACCCACAAAGCACTTTGGTGGCATCACCAGCGCCTTCAACCGCATCTTGACGAAACGCGAACAGTCGCAACAAAACGTTACAACCGAGACAGCTGGTCCAACCTCGAGACGACAGCCGAAACCCGATTTCCCCACTCAGGAAACTTTGTCACTGCCTTGACAAAGCAGCGTGCCCGAATGTCGTTGATCTTGCTTTTCGAGCGTCCATCTCTGGCATCATCTGAATTGTTGTTGGCATCTCTCACAACCGCGAGCCATTGCGTTGCAGCGTCTCGCAGTGTTTGAGCTGCGGAGTCACTTTGCAGACACCGTGCGTAATTGATTTCGCTTGTCTTTCGTGTCGCACCCATGAACCACTTAAACACCGAGACGTGAGCGCCGGCGTCGCCGTCCTTGTCATCATCCTCGCCTCCAGCGTTGCCGCCTCCATCGAGGGGGAGAGCGGTGTCGTCGCCCGCCGTCCCTGCATTCGGCGCTGCTCCACGCTTGTCTGCCGGGCGCCCTTCGTTGGAAACGTCCTTCATCTGCCGTTTGGATTCATTTGCCGGCGACAAAGGACTGTTCGGCGCCAAAGCAAGAGCCACACGTTCTGTGACCGCCAGCGTGGAAGCAGAGTGGCTATGGACGGCAGCGTGTGCAAGTTGACTGGAAATGTTGGTGGTGGCCGTGGTGTTCGAGCTACTGGCGTTACCCATGCCCAGCATTGCAGCCGCCTCATCGAAGCACATGAAATCGGCGAGTAGCAAAATCACTCGCGGATCCGGTTCCCGAATTCTTAGCGAATTTCTCGTGTCGGATTCAGAAAATTGCGGCAGGGCCAAACGTGGGTGCGGTTGGTTGTTTCGAAGAATCCCGTGCTTGATGTCAGCGAGTGACAACACCACATCCCTGATGCAAAACACGCGAGTTTGCTCAGCCACAGAAAAGTCGATTGGGGCCAACCTTTTTTCCGTCATCACTTTGTAGAACAGCAAGTTGTAGAGATTGACGAAGAAGCACATCCGCATGAACTCATCCAGCATTAACACCGAGAGGTCAACGGTGGTCACGTCCTCGAGGGCAGTGTCCACGAACGTATCGCCTACTGCGGCGTCACTTCGTTGCTGGCCGATGTGGCGGCAAGGCGCAAATGTGACGAAGACCAATTCCTCCGCTGTCAAAAACTGTGCGCGGGACTTCAGTGGCGGAATGACATTCACGCGAGGTTCGAAGCACAGAAACGTGTACAGCTGGCCAGCATCGACCGATTGCTTGAAGCGATCCTCTGCATTCGTGATACCGTCACCCGAGAGTAGAGGTACCACTGGATGGAACATTCCGGCGACCGCCAAACACGTGGCGAATGTTGCGGATCCACCGTTAATGGAATCAAAGGCGATGTCGAGTTCACCGTACCGCTCCTCGAGCCACACAAGCAAGTCACTGCCAAGAAACACATTGTAGTATGTAGATGATGGAGGAACGCGGTTCTTGTCGGGGTTGGGACAGAATCGCATCGACGATCGTAACGGCACGCCGGTGGAAGGGCAAATCATCAACGACAACCACCGACGTAGTTCGGCTACGACGGCGTCCGGTGCCAGAAACTTCCGTCGCGAGTATCCCGCCACGAATCGGGAGTTTTCTTGAAAAGGATCCTTCAGCATGGTTTGTGTCGTTGATCGGATGAGGGTCAGCGACTCTTCCTCCGCGAGGATCGGAAAGCACTGGATTTGGCGTGCAAGCGGTAGCCGATCGAGTGAGTTGCTGCTTCCTTCTCCTACGACTTTTTTCACCGCTGAGTGCAAGAAATGCAAACGCCGAGCCACACGACGTTCCGCTCCTGAGCGTGGCCGCAAAAACTTGTTGATCAGTTGCTCCTCCATTTTATCATCTGCGATAAGAATGGTTTGCCTTGAAATCGTTGCTGCCGTTTGGCGGTGAGGCGAAGCAGCGACCGATGCGACGGGATTCGGGGCTGACGTTTTCGTTCGTGGAGCAGTGGTTCCGGAAGGGACCTCGCTCACCTTGGTCGCGCGACTCGTGGACCCTTTCTGATTCTGGTTGCTGCGCTGGCTTGTCGCCGATTTTGTCGCTGTTGTCGGTGCGCCGGGGGTGCGTTCGTTGAGAACTTTGTTCACACTCGCGAAGAAAACCTGCATGTAGGATCGAGGTGAGTCCAACGATAAACGATTTGTACTCCAAAATACTCGAAGCGCGTCAACGAGACCGGAGGGCAAAGCCAGTCCTGTGTCGACGGAAACGCGACTGAGCAACGCAACGCACGGTTCGCTATGCGTTGTGCATCGGTATGCGTACACAACCGTGTCCGGAGCCGCGCGGAGCAACTGAACGACGTGGTCAACTACCTTTTCGTCGTCCTCTTCGATAGAGTCGATTGGGCAACGCCTCCGCTCTGCCTCATCGCACGCCACTCGCGACGAGACCACCTCCTTAACGTAACGAACGGGATCGGTGACGCAAAGGCAAGGATCCTCCGCCGAGAGCACCGGTTTTGGCCGCCCCTGTGGCGAGACGCCGAATGACTGAATGGCCTCCAGCAAGAATGGATGCAATTGGCTGATCGTCGAACGGCATTCATACGGTGGCTGAACGACGGCAACTGAAGCAAAAACCACGTCCGCTGAGCTTCCCGACGCTTCGAACGAGCGAAAAGATTGAAGTCGTCCTGGTGAGCCTGTCATGGCAGTAGACGTCACCTCTGCCCCAAGATACACGTTCTGTGTTTCGACCGAGCGCATCGTTTGGACGTTGTCCAGTTGGCATCGATCGAGTTGAGCCGATAACAACCAAAATGATTGCCATTGTTGGAGGCCCGATCGAAAACATCCTTCCGTCATTTCGGTACTTTTCCACGCTCGGCCGGTGCAAGCGGAGGCTGTCACTGCCGCCTCATCTTCGCGGTTCTCGAACAATCGGCGTTGAAACATCTGAAGGGCATCCTTCCACCAAGTAGAAGAGGCGGTGGCAATGCTCGCGTGCTGTTCGTTGAGGTGAAGGGCGTACTCATCATGAGGGTTGATATCCCAAATCTCACAGAACCTTTCCAGCTGCGTGGCGGCGTTGGACGGCTCTGGCGTCGAAGAACTGAACGTGTTTCCCAACCTCGAAAGCAGCCCATTGAAAAATCCCTCGCCTCGCGGTGTCGAATTTGATTGAGCAGATTGCTGTTTTGACATTGGCAGAAGCACGCGGCCTTCTTCCCACTGTTTGACCAGTGGGCGATATCTTCCCAAGAGTAAGTCGAGCGCTGTTTGAGTCCCTTTGTCCTTGAAATTATTGTTGTAGAACCGCCGAAGTCCCATCTGGCGGTCCCACACAACTCCTCGGTGGACCAACCCAACGCTCACCGTCATCGATCCGCCGTACCTGACGGCAATATTATCACCGACGGTGATCCACATCGCCAATATGGTTTGCACAAGCTCTTCGTGAGCTGCCAGTTCTGCAGGTGAACTGAAGACGCCAAATCGGTAGAGCTGTTGTGCGGCAGCATGCAGTCCCACAAAAAATTGAGCATAGTTGGTTCGATCGACACAATCCACACAGTTGCTGCGAACCGTGCCGTTTTGTGTTGACTTCACCACGCCGTCTGCATCGACTTCAAACATGTTAGTGCGGTCGAAGGATATTTCAGAAAGTGAAAACATTTCATTCCAAGCTCGATTCGTTTCCGCGCGAAAGTCGAACTCGTGAAGTTCGATCACAGGTGCTCGATAAGGACGAGGAAGCATCGGTCGCTTGGCATTAAAGTGGGCTGGCTCGCTTTCTCCCTGCCATATTTCCGCTTGAAGAGACTGAATGGCTTCACGGTACTTTTTAGCCAACATCGCTTCGCGGCCGCTCTTTTCGTTCCTCTTCAGCAAGCTGATGCAAACGATGGGTGCGCCGTAATCCGTCAACAACTCGGCAAAGTGCCTTTTTGTAGCACTGAAAGTATTATCGTGCAGACCGTACAGTATGGGCGGCTTGGGTCGGGTGACACCCGGATCATGATGCCAAAATAGCGGAACCGAACCACGAATTTGAGTGATGGAACACCACCGACCCAAGCGGCCACCGTTTGCGGTGCCTTCTGGATCAAAAAGGATTTGTTCAACTTCAACGTGGTTGGCGACGTGACCATCAGCATTGACGCCTCGCTTCCGATATCTGACGCCGGCGTAGTTAGCACTCATTCGTGCAACGAGGGTGAGGATGAAATGGCACGCACTTTCGTTCCCGGGAATGCCCTTTCTATCGCTGAGCACACGTTGTACGACCGCACCATGAATCATTGGTGCTGTGAGCGCATGCAAGCAAGCCAGCGATGACACGCCTGATCGAAGCCAACCTCCCCAGTCATACTTCGGGCGGCCTGCCTCCAACGTACGAGAAAGTACGAACGGCAATGCATTTGTACCGGCATCAACTGTTGCGAAAGAAGATGCGGAATTTCCGCCGGTGTCTGAATTTTCAGCGGTGCTCGACAAAGAAAGCCGCCGAACCGCTGGCGACGCTTTCACCCCATCGGAAAGAAAGGATTCCTGCAACGTGGAGGTCAAGTCGTACGTTGGCGACAAATAGAAGGTATTGTCCAAGTCCGCGTTTTGGAAAATCTCGACATATTTGCTTTCAACGTCTCCAAAGGCAAATGAACCACCCGAAGACGACCATAAAGCTACCAGCTTGCTATCTTGAACTTCGAAGATCGGATGAGGTCCGATGTGTGCCACAAGTTTCGTTGTGGCGAAAACGAGGTAATGACCGCGGGTAAACTGCAGCATGCCCAGAACGGCATTGGCTCTGGCGACGGGAACGCAAAGGGCTCCGAAGTTCGATCGCAAGCGGTCGAGTTCTTGGCAACGAACACCGCTCGCAATTACGGTCGCCGCAACACTTTGCCCGCCGTCACTCGTCCGAATATGAATGGCCACAAAACTTTCCTGTGAGTTGACTGAATTGGACGCCGGCTTTATTGCGGCGGTCAGTAAATAGTTGTTTGTCCCCGGTCGCAGAGCTGCTTCCACACCGACGGATTTACGTTGATGACTCACATCGAAAAGACAAAAGTCGTCGCAGTAGGGCACGAACGGCGGCACGTGGCGCACTTTCATGGTAGAAAAGATTCTGTGAAAGGCGATTAGCAAACAAGGCACTTCGTTGCGCGTGTCGACCCAATCCCTTGCACCAGCCTTCCAAGTGAACCTCACCTGATACTAAACAGGACGCCGCTTGCGTTTTTGTCGCTTGACTTTGACGTTCCGAAGCATCGAAATCCGCTTTTCGCGATCTTCGAGCTCCGCCACGCGCTGCCGAAGCCGCATCAATTCTTCCTCATTCGCCCGTGGCTCTACCTTTTCACCAACTTGGCTTGAGTGCTGACCAGCATTGACGGCTTCCATCGCAAGGTCGATGCGGTCATTTTCCATTCGTTGCATGCGTTTGGAGGAACGATATCTTGCTCTCATCGCTTCTTGTAGCGCTTCAAGTCTTTCGTCTTGTTCCAGTTCGAACTTCGACTTAGCAAGCGCTGCAGATTTCCAATCACAAGGAGTCGGCAATTTAGAGAAAAAATCGTCCGTTAAGCGGTTTACCTTTTCGACATGTTTAGCATCGGCTTCAGGAGATTCCAAGTGATCGATGCCTCCTAGGCTGGTGTTTCCCGTCAAACATGCCGCCAAGGTGGATGATTCCGTCGTCTGCTTCTGCGACTGTAAATCCGCTTTTATGCTGTTCAACACTTCACTGTTTGCCAGTGGTCCCAGCACGGAATAAACTTCAAAGAGGAAGCGACAACTTTGCTTCATCACCTGTGAAGGGAAATGATTGGCAACAAACAACAACGATAGGTCGAATTTGTGTGTCATTGAAAAAATTGGGAACTGGAGGGTTGTTTTCTATGATCTACCTTGCGCATCATGAAATTTCACAGCCATTTTTCGTTTCTTTGAGCAGCTGGTGCAATGATCTTTTCGTTCATAACATGAGCTTCGACTGATCCATCCACTAAACCGAAAGCCATGCCCGTCTCTCGTCGGTCTTCGACGCTGGCGGAGAAACATGAACAGCCAGTTGACTTGTTCGGACGTCCTGTCGCTATCGGAACGAACTTGTTTGACAACGCCAAGTCGAAAACAAAAAACATTCCTTGCTTGTCGAGAACAAGAGCCACCCAGCGTGTAGCGATACACCAACGCACATTCACCAGCGCGTGTTCACTAACCATCAATGTCATTTGGGGATTGGGAGAGTCGCGCAGGAATAATCGGAGACTTCCGTCGTCATACCCGACGAGCAGCAGGCGGGAATCCAACGGATGCACATGCAAACTGAATGCGCCAGCCGTTACCGTTCCTGATGGATCGACTGCGATGGCAGACTCACTCAAGTACTTCGACGGTGCTGCCATTGACCCAAACTTGGAGATGTGATAGATGCCAGACGAAGCCGCCACGAGAAAGCGAGACGCGTCGTTCGGTGTCGTTTCTAAATCGTGGCAAACAGTTGCCTTTTGCCGATTCAAGGCTGTTCGCCGTTCAATTTTTGAATCGTTCAAGATGGTCAACTGCGAAGCACAAAACGCAGCAACTCTGGAATTGATGCTTTTCCCGTGATCTCGTTCTGTGGTTGCCTGCATGGCTGTCCCCTCATCCGAAACTATCCAAAATCGCAAGATGCCAGCTGCGTCGAGGGTCACTAATTGCTCCGCATCCTCTGCTCGTTGTGCATGTCCGGATGCATGCGAATTGTAACCAGCGACAATAATCCGCTGGATCGACGACAAAGTGGCGTCGGAGTTGATTGCTGTCGACCATGCGGATGAGTATGATGGAAGGCGGGTCGCGGCGCTCTTGGGGTGCCCGCCATGACTCGTGTCCGACTCGCGCGTGTCCCACATCAAAACGCAACCGTCGCATGAACAACCATAAATAAGATGGGCGACGGTAGGACTGAAACAAGCGTCATTGATTGCCACGTGGTTGACGAGGAGTTTCTCGGGTCGAGTGTTGTCATTGACATTCCAAACGATCACTAAACCTGGAAATGAATCTGCGATGGAACTAGAAGCGTCATGCACTGCCAACAGATATTGCGGGGCTTGCGTGCTATATGAAAGCCGTTTGACGGGGCGGCCATTGGCAAGCGCGGTCTTTAAGGTCACGGATGTCGTGGAAAACGACGTTGGCGGTCCTTGACTGGCGACTTTTGTTAAATTCATCTTTTGTGATTCGCTTTCATCCAACAGAGTTCGGAACACCGGAAAGACTCGTTGTAAAAAAGAAGACAAGGCAGCCGTGTCGATGGTGATGTTGTCTCGACGAGACTCGCTGCTGTCATCGGATTGGCTCTCGAGTCGATTGTGAACTGATCTTTCGGGGAACAGTCCAAGATCATCCGGAGCCTGGCACCCACGTGTTTTTCGAGCGACGCGCTCTGCTTGGATTGCAAGATCTGACCTCTCTTCCACGGCTGGGCATTGACTTCCAACTTGACCTCGTGCAGCGCCGCCGACGTTCCTCACGTACAGGTCGTATTCTGTCAATGGGGGTAGGTCCGCAAGTATGAACCGCGACTCGTCCAGGTCAATGAGTCGACGTAAGGCGGTAGCACGTGAAATTTGACTTTCGAAAGCCTGCCTTTGTTTTTGCCGTTCCAGCGATGTCACGTCGAGTCCCGCTCGGCTCACACCGACGACCTGCGGCTCGTGAGCAACGAGTGGTGCTTGCCTCGCCCTTGTCAATGCTGCATTTTCTGCGTTGACTGCCTGTTGAGCGGCGACAACGTCCGCGGGAGAAAAAACTTCCTCTTCAAACACTTCATCGGCGTAAGGGTCTTCGACCTCACTTTTGACTGCTTTCAACTTTGCACGTTGTTCTTCCTCTTCGCGTTCTTTACGAACTTTCCGCTCTTCATCTTCGCGGCGGCGTTCTCGCTCTTTGCGCTGACGTCTTTCGTCCTCGGTTTCTTCACGCCGTTCGCGTTCCTTGCGAGCACGTCGTTCTTCCTCCGTTTCTTCACGGCGTCCTTCTGCACGTTCGCGTTCTTTGCGAGCGCGTCTTTCCTCCTCGGTTTCGTCACGCCG
>ERZ1292630.557-Hain-H41-02um-R3-557-length-38012-cov-7_pt1 | contig 38012 bp, 6 predicted proteins | sample MGYA00564408_ERZ1292630 | MGnify/ENA primary metagenome ERZ1292630 (study PRJEB36523, sample SAMEA6512641) | groundwater metagenome | collected 2019-01-08 | study: AquaDiva: Metagenomics assemblies of 32 groundwater samples
CCTGGCCTCACGTGTCGTCCACAAAATGTAGGACAAACGAACGGTGTTAGCGGTGCGCAAGTTGGTCATGCCGAGCCAGTGAGCGCCGGAGAGGACCCAGTGATAGTCGGCGACCGTGGCTCGCCCCACCAAAATACTCATGCAGTGCTGCTCGTGCAACAGCGTGACGTAGTCCATCGTCTTGTTGAAGAGGAACTGGTCGTACGGGTAGCAGTCGAGGGTGTGCTGCTGCAGCGTGGCGCCCCAGACGGTTAGAAGAGGGTCGGGTGCCGCGGCTTGCAGCGATGCCAACGGGAAAGGCTGCGTAACGGACATCTCCGCCTGCACGGAGTGCACCGACGAGGAGAAGCGTTTCGCGAATGTCACCATGGCCGCGTTCTCGTACTCGAAAAAGCTCTCGTCGTGCTTGCGCATGCAGATGACGTTTTGGTAAGTATTCGTCGTGCAGTTGCTATCGACCCACTGGCCGCCCGTCACTGGTTTGCTCGTGTCGATGGCGGTGCAATTCGTGTACGCATCGGCCCCATACGGCGCCTCGCCGTACCAGTCCAAGAAGGACGAGGCAGACAGCGGCGCCCCGGCGACCCAGCGCTGATAACTTGTGGCCGGGAGCGGCGCGCGGACGATGCGAATCGGCACCAGGGTGTTGGCCGTAGCGAAGACGTTCATCAGCTGTTTGGTGGCGTTCGATCTGACTTCAGTGAGACCCCAGCCTTTTCCGAGTTGTGTGCAGGACGTGTGCGCGGCGTTGAAGCTGATAGCGCTGCTCGGCGCCGTGCGAATGACCATGAAGATATCGCGCGTTTCGTGGTCCATTGCCATTTGCTTCGCTTGGCTGCTCGTCCAAAAGACATAGCTGAAGCTGATCATCGTGCGCAACGTCTTCGTGGCCGACTGTTGAAACTTTGAGAGGGACACGTAGTCGGCGTACACGGCTCGTGTGGACGCCCCTGTATAGGTGTACGCGCAGGTCACGCTGGAGTAGGACGCCGCGACGGGCGGGATTAGGGTCGCGGTCGTCGAAATCATATCCGTGGGATCGCACGTCCACAGGGATTGCTGCACGGTCGCTCCGTAAAACACGTCGCTTGCCAGCGTACTCTGCAGCAACCAGTCGAACGAGTCCATCGTGAAGATAGGAACGGTGAGCACGCCGGGACCGGTGAAGGTAAGGTTGCGCACTTGACGCCGGTCGATCACGGCGGGCGCGGGTATCACGGTGACCAATCCGATGGCTTGGAACTGGGGCGCGTTCATTTCGCAGAGGATGCCATCGACGTAAGAGGACGCGGGGGAGCACTCGTTGGGCGTCCACCCTGACCACGGCTGCATTGTGGCACAGAGCAAGTCCGCGTTGGAGTCCAACGGCTCGAGCGGTCGCCAGGAAGTGAACGGAAGAGGCGGCCCACTGGGGCTTACTGTCCATGCGAACGGTGCCCCCGACGACGGCCGGGTCAGACCGAGGTAGAGCTCAAGGCCCGGCAAGGCGGCCAAATTAGCGTGGCGCTGCTCGTTCGCCGAGATCATTTCCGCGGGATAGAAGCCATTCGCCGTGCAGTACGTCGCGGCGGCGTCGAAATTGTACGCCGCGAGGGGCGTCCAGCGCATTGACGAAACGATGGGCGCGTAGCTGTGACTACTGTGACCGTCGATGCTGATGCCTTGCATGACACTGTCGAGCCAATACACGTAGCCGAAGGTCACATTCGCACGGTCCTCGACGAACATCGCCGTGAAGGTGAGTCCGCCCAGCAGCGCGTTGTAGGCGTCGACGGGCGCTTGGCCTGCGAAGCGCGTGTGGCACCGGGCGCGGTCCTGCTCGATGGCGACGATGCGGTCGTCGCTCCACACGAGCAAAATGCGGTCGCCCTCGTAGCACTGCTCGTGGCGCTGCTGCACCGTCGCGCCGTAGATCGGGTCGTTGGACGCCGCGGGGAGAGAGCCGGCCGGGATGATGTTCGGCAAGGCATTCGCCAACGGATGGCTGTTCACCGACACGGAGCCAAGGGTGACGGCGGCCGTGTTCATGAAGTCCCACGAGTCCCGTTCGCAGACGTACGTCGTGAAGAACGGTAGAGTGCAGTTCATCGACAGCATCCCGGAGGGCGCCGTCGTCGCATAGGATCCACAATGAAGTCCAGTCGACGAGTCCGTTGGGTGTCCGGCTCGCCACTTTTTGTACTCAGGTCCCGCGGACACCGCGCCGTCGTTCCAAAGGCCGAAGCGGCCTGCCACGGTAGGCGCGCGGGTCAAGTCGATTGGCACCTCGACACCTGGTGTGAGGCCGTTGAGCAGGAAGACGCGTTCGCGTTCGGTTTCGACGCGAACCATGTGCCACCCGGCTCCCAAATTGGGACACAGCGTGCGCGCGACGGTGCTCCACGTGGTCGCCGCGGTGGTGATCGCACGGTACACGTGTCGCGTGACGGCGTCCACCCATAGGTCCTGCGCGGCAGTCGTCCACGCGGCCCAGGCCATCGTGAAGGACGTGCGATATCGGTTTCCGGTGCGCAAATTGACGAATTTGAGAATAGGCCGTAGGATCGGAATCGTCGATGGCGTGGCGAGCGCGATGCTGAAGCGGCAGGAGCTGCCGTATAGGATCGAGATGCCGATGCCAGGCGGCACGGGCGTGGCCATGCTGAAGAGGTCGCCCCCAGGGAGGCACTGCTCCAGGGGAAGCTGGGCGGTGACGCCGTGGAAAAGGGTGACCGTCGTCGTGGCCGCCATCCAGCCGATTTGATTGTCGTCGAAGACCTGATTGATGTTGTCGGCGGTGTCGAACACAGCACCACGCGGGTCGTTGAGGTACTCGGTGAACGGCAGCGAGTTGGTAAACGTACGCGAGCCCATGTAGAGCGGGCCCGTGGCGCTGCAGCTCACGGAGGTCAGCAAGGCGGAGCAATCGGCGGACGTCCAGGAGCCGCGCGGCGAGGTCGACGTCGCACACTGATACCCAGGGTAGTCCATGTGTGGTTCCATGGGCAGCCAGCCTTGCCAACCTGCGACGGCCGTCGCGTCCGGCCAAGCGAATGGGCCACCCGGTGCCGCACGAGCCGCGCCGATCACGCTCGTGAGCGTCGTACGCAGGGACACCCGGAAAGCATCGCTCTGGTTCTGCGTTGTGATTTTTGCGAGCGACATGCCCAGCTCTGTGCATAAGGTGCCCGCGGCGTCGAAGGTGTACGGGCCTGGTGACTGCACGTACAAGGTGCGGCCGATGGTCGCGTAGTAACGCTGGCTGTACCACTCGAAGGACAGGTGCCGCACGCGGGGATCCGGCCAGTAGATGTACGTCGTGGTGTAGGTCGCACGGTATTGATGAATGCCCATGATCCACATTTCAGAGAGCAGGAAGTTGTACAGCATGCCGGACCCCGTCCCGGCGAGCATCGCCGAGCAGCTGTCGTAGTAGACCAAATTAATGCCGCTCACGCCAATACAGAACATCAGCGTATCATGGATCCGGCAGGTGAGGGTCGGGACGTGAAACGTGGCGCCGTACAGCGGGACGGTATCGTACGCGTTGCTGAGCGAGGCGAGTGGCAGTGGCCGGACCTTTGTCGTCCTCGACGCCGACGTGATGTACGAGTACTGCGCGGCGGTCGTTTGGTAGTTGTGAGTGCCGGCGCGGAAGTACTCACTGGCGTACTTCGTCGACTCACAGACCACACGATTGAACAGGGGCTCCCCGCACGCGACATCGACCCACTGGCTGGTCACGTTGTCCTTCGCGAGGCAGTCGTGGTAGCCATTTTGTCCTTGCGGCACGCCGTCGCGCCAGTTGACGTAGCTGCGAAGGGGTACGTGGGTCGCGGTGTTGACGTCCCACCATCCGAACCGTCCCGTCGCGGCATTGCGCACCGCCCGGAGCGGCACGTTGTACACGCCGTCCGTACCATGCATCGTCAGAAAATCGTCCACGTAGGCGTGGTTCGCGGTGGCCATGTGCCACTCGTCGCGGCCAGCGCTCAAGGTGTTATTTCCGCCGCCGCCGAACGAACGGCAGAACGTTTCCGCCGACTCCCACGTCCACAACGTGGCCGTCGTGCCGAAGAGCGTTGCGCCCGGGGTAAAGACCGCGAAGCTGCGGCCCGATTCTCCATCGAAGAACATGTTCGAGACCTGCGGCATCGTGTAGGCGACCCAGTTGAACGTGATGTAGGGCAGCGTCATGTCGGTCATCGTCCACGTGAGGGCCTGCAGCGCCGTGGTGTAGCTCGTGCAAGGCAGGCGACCGCGATAGACGATGTGGCACTTGCTGTTGGTGATCGTCGCCGTCATGCCCGCCGGGAGCCCGGCGCCGCTCGGCATCACGAAACTTCCCGCCGCGCCGCTATTGCACTGATATGGCTGCAAGTGCGCGGACGCGCCGAAGCAGAAGTCGAGCTCGCCGGCTGGGATGAAGCCCGTTTGCTGCGCCGGCATGCAGAGGAACTTGTTGAAGTTGCCGCCGGTGCCATAGGCCGGGGCGCGTGCGCCAGTGGCGCCTGGCTGGGAATCAGGCGCGACCTCGATCACGGACAAGACGTTGAGGTACGCGTTCCCGTGAATCAGAGTGCCGTCCTGCAACTCGCACATGATACCATTCGTGTAAGCGGAGCAATCGTCGTCGTAGTAGTTGCCTTCCGCAGCTCGTCGGGTCGCACATAGGTACGTGCCGTTGTTCGGTTCTCGCGGGGCCCAGTGCACGCCGTCGATGTTGGCCGTGGTGGCGACCGCCCACGCGAAGGGTGAGCTCGCGCCACCGGTGCGTCTCAGCGCCGTCGCGGTGTCGAACGTCGCCAGCATGGAGACGTAACGCTCCGACGCCGGCGTCGCGAAAGACGCGGTGTCCATGCCCAGTTCCCCACAGATGGCCGATGCGGAGTGGAACGGGTACTGCCCTGCGCCCGGCACGGTGCGAACTGCCGTCTTCACGAGTAGGACGAGTTTATCCGAGGACGGGTCGCGATACATGTACCGATACGCAGGGGTGTCCCAGTACGTGATCGACACGTTGGCAAACTCACGGAACGCATTCTCCGCTCGCCACTGAATCCGCGTGGCGAGGACGTTGTAGGTCGAAATGTTAACGTACCCGGCGACCATCAAGAAGCAGCCCTCAGGGTCGTAGTAGCTCACGATGACGCGTTCCACCGTCTGAAGAAGGTAAAACTGGTCTCGGTATCTGCAATCCATATTTTGGACGGTCATGCCGTAGATCATCTTGCCCGGGTCGCTCGTCGTGTCCAGCACGGACGAGTTGGCGGCCGGGACGTCCATGTCCACGTTGATCGCGGCCCACGCCGAGCCTTGATCGTCCACAACCCATTGATTGGACCCCACCCAGTCGTAGTTCGGGTGGGAGCACGCGATTTTCGTGAAGGTGAGTCCCGCCGCGCACTGGTTGTCGTACCATAAGCCGGTCGTGCCATGCTGATACGCGCAGTCAAACACGGCCGAGTTGGAGGGCTCGGTGGCGACGTCCCAGTTGAAAAAGTAGGCCTTAGCGAGGCCCGACCGGCGTTGGTCGATGTACCCACCCGAGGCGTTGCGCTTGATGGACAATGGGAAGTGAAGGCCTTGGCCGAAGAGTTTCATCTTCGTGAGCACCTCCGCGCGAATAATGGGCGCAAGCTCCCACCCTGTGCCCAACGCGTAGCAGTATTGAGCGCTTTCGTCAACCGTCAGCGCGGAGGTCGAGTTGAAAAAGGCGAACACTCGGTTCGTTTCCACGTCCCACCAGCCGTTGGTCATGCGCGCGTCCTTGTATATGACGTAGCTGAAGGCCAAAAAGCGCCGCGAGTCGCGGGTGGACGGCGCGACGGTCAGTATGGTGTTGCCAAGGTCGTCTACCATGAGATTCAGTGCTTTCGGGACGTAGAAGACGAGCGTGCATACTTGTGAGTGATAGGTCACGACAACGTTCGTGGTGGTGGTCAGCATGTCCCCGGGCATGCAGTCATTGGGGTTCAACACGATGCTGGCGCCGAAGGCGGTCATGCCGGAGAGGCCCGTGAGGTCCATGAAGTCTCCTAGTGACGCGCAGATGGTGCTCACCGGGGCACCTAAGGCCGGATCGCCCAGCACGTTGGGCGGGATGAGCTGGTTCACCGCGGTATCCCAGTCGATGAGATGGATCTCCCAGGGATCGCGTTTCTCCGTCACCCAATAACCTTCGACCGTTTTGTTGAGCACGTAATCGGACTCGCACGCCACGTTCACAATGTCACACGCCGCGTCTTGCCAGAGACCTAGATTCGTCGACGCCAAGCACAGTTGCGCGCCGGACGCCGTCGGGTATCCGCTTCCCCAGTTCAAGTAGGGTCCGATCGCGGCCCCAGTCGACAGCCACTGGAACGCTGCCGCACCATTCGCGCGCGTCGCACCAAGCACGGACTGCAAAAAAGGCTGCGACCCGAAAGTGTAGAAGTCGTTTTCGGTCTGCGTCGACACTTCGGCGAGGTACATGTTCAGTCGGCTGCAAATGCTGATCGCGTTGTAGAAATCATGGTTCGCCGGTGGGGTCCAGTGCGTCCGGACGGTCGGAAACGCAAAACTGTGGGCCGCGGAGAAGTCGAAGACCACAAACTGCTGCCAGCGGCTCGGCCAGTACAGGCTCGCGAAACGCACCGTCGGGCGGCCGCCCATGTTGAGGGATTTATACTGGATCAGCTGCACCATCGCGTTGTAGTTGTCGTAGGTGTCCCGTCCGGCGAGCATCATCAAACACGATTGTTCCCGAACGACGGCGATCGAGTCGCGCGTGGAGCCCAAGGCAAAGTAGTCCGAGGTGTCACACGTGCGCGCGTCGATGAGCACGGTCATGCCCCAATTGATCTCCGCGGAGCTGTTGTACATTGTGTTGGCGTCGAACAGCAAGTCGGTGGGGCTTACAATCGCGGGGATGCTCGCCATGGCACTTGGGTCGCCGTTCGCGGTGACGCGCAAGACGAATTCGTAGTTGGTCCTCCTCCGTTCGCACATGAGACCGGTGAAGCGGTCGGAGAAGCAGTGCTCGTCTTTCATCTTGCCGCTGAAGTCGACACCCATGCAGTCTCCGGATGCATCCGGTTCGTTGGTCGCCCAGTCGAAGAAGTCGTGCGTGATGTGCTGTCCGGTGATCGCCTCGAGATGCACGAACGCGCCCGTGCCGCTGGCATTGCGCACGGCGCTGACGGGGAACAACAGGCTTCCCGCGCCGTTGACGGCAATGTAGCGCAGCACATGCGCGTGGTAGGGCCGAGCGACGGACCAACCATAACCCAATTTGCGGCACAGCTTGTGGGACTCAGTCCAGGAAAAAGGTGCGGACTGCGGGTAAATGGCGAAGAGGCGGCCCTCGTCAAAGTCGTAGTACATTTTCGTAACGAAGGGCCCTAGCACGTTGATGGCCATGGTGACGCTCACCGACGTGAAGACGCCTACTGGCCGATACAACTTCGCGCTGTTGAGGACCTGCCGCATGTTGTACAGATTGCTCAACCCGAAGCTGGTGATGTGCAACGCACAAACGCCGCCGGTGCTTTCGATGACCGTCGAATAACAGCAACCCACCGTAAAATAGTCTGTCGTGCGACACTGTTCCGGGTGGAGCATGATGTGCGCGGACCAAGCGGGAAGACTCGGAAACCCAGAAATGTAGTCCCAGCGAGCGCTGTGCAGGCTCGTCAAATATCCCGGAGTGGGAAGGGTCCAGACGGCGGCGTCGGCGTCCACCGGCGCGTTGATCACACCTGGCGACCACGAACCGTAGCCCCTCTCCGCTTGCGGGATGTCGAAGAGAGACATCGAGCACAGCGTTCCCTGCAAGGTCGAGCAGCTCGTCTCCTGCATCGTGCCGTTGACGAGCTGCGACGCACACAGCTTGGCCGTATTGTTCGGAAACAGCGGCGTGAACCGGAAGTCGTGCGTCCAGGCCCGTCCGCTGTTCCACGCGTACGAGGACCCAGGGGCGGATCGGGTCGCGCCCACGTAGGCGGTCATCGTCGTCGTGTCTCCGTAGCGGCGCAGGACGGATGAAATCAAAATGTCATAGGTGCTGTTGAAGGGCTCGAAGAGCGTCATGTTGTTGCTGGTACACAGCAGAGCTGCGGAGTCAAACGCGTAATCGACCGGATCATACACGTCCCATTTACCAAATGTCGGAACGTAGGCCACGGCGAGGCTGCTGATTTCGTCGATGACCTTGTCGCGGAAGTACCTCGACGTCCACGCGATCCAAGAGTAGGTAATCTTCGCGCGCAGTGTGTCCGCAATGCCAAGCTTTATTTGGGTTCGCAAAAAGTTTTGATAGGCGGTTTGCGTTTGCGACGACGCCAACGGGGCGATGCTTTGTCCTGCCACTTGCATCAGGCAATTGCGGTCGTTGACGATAACGATGCCGTTCGGGAACGGTGGCGTTTGGACAAAAAACCGGTCGCCCGCGTTGCACGTGCTGATGGGCTGCTGCACCGAGACGCCGAACAAACCAGTTGGGGGAGTGGCCGTCGGGAACAAATTCGACTTCGTGGACACGAAATCTCCAGAAATGGATCCGAATCCCCCCGTCGCTCCGTAGGCGGTGTGGTAGTCCCGCTCGCAGCTGACCCGATTGAATACGGCGGCGCTGCAACTGACGGCGGCCATTTGCCCTGTGGCGTCGACCATCATGCACTTGTTCGACGCGGGGGTCGACGGCTCGGAGGGCGCCCACATAAAAAAGTTCGTGTCTTTGGGAGCGTTCGCATACTTCCCGAGGTGCACGCCGAACTTGTTCGTCGTGGGGTCGCGGTAGTGGCGGACGGCGAAGGCTCCACCGGACTGGTTGGTGGTGAGCAGAGCAAAGGTAGAGGGGGTTTCCACCGCGGCCAACCGCCATCCGAATCCGAGACTGCGACAGCGGGAATATGCCTGCGTCCACGTTAGTGCCGTGGGGCTGTCAAACCGAGAAAAGAATAAGGTGTCTTCGGCGCTGAACATTTGACGGTTGGCGAGTCTGGGGTCGCTCCACCACATCCACATCAAGTGCATGTTGGCGATGTGGCTGGTCCCTCCGCTGAAGCGGTATTTGACGGAATTGACGAGCGCGTTGCGGTAGTCATCGGTGGTGGACTTCACCAGCCCGCGAACGTCCATGAGGCAGAGGTTGTTGGCGACCTCCTCCGTGTAGAAGCGCGTGTAGCCGCCATTAGGGGGTGCCAAATGCCAGGCGTCCCCTCGCTGCCAGTAGCAATGCGCCATGTCGACTTGCACCGTGAATCCGTCGACGATGAGGGACGTCGATCGAGACCAGCCAATAATCGCGGCGGCGCCGCCACCCGCTCTGAAGATGTCGTCGCCGTTGAACTGCAAGTCACCGTTCCCTGCGAGACCGAATGTGTAGAGCTGCTGGTGGATGTTCGCCGCAGGCGTGGAGTAACTGCCGCCGCTTGTAGACGTGGTGGCCAATGTGGCGCCGTACGTGGTGGCAGGGACCTGGCAGAGCACCGCGGCCGAGGCCGTATCACAGTCGACGTCGAGAAAGCTGCCATCCGAGGGGTTCATGTGCACGCAGAGCCCCGTGCCAGCCAGCGTGGGGGCGAAGGGTTCCCAGTTTTGGTACGTCGCGCTGAGCGTTGTGGTAGCGACCACCCAACCGAATGGGGTCCCCGCGCCTCCGGTGCGATGGGCGCCAATGTAGGCGGTCTCGGTCCCACGGAGTGCGGCCAACGCTTCCGTCGCGTAGTTCTGCGACGTCGGCTCAGCGACGGTGTATCCGAAATCGCTGCAGATGGACTGTGCTGCGTATTGCGTGTAGGCGCCGGTCGGGTTCCAGACCGTTGGACTCGAAAACAAAGAAAACACCCACGGGCCGGTTTGCGCGTAGGTGAGTTCCCGGACCTGGGCATTGACCCAGTAAATGTAGGCGAACACGAGATTGCCGCTGCGCCGACCTTTGGTCACGTCAACGCCGAAAAACCGCAGGTTGTTCGTCATCCACGAGTTGACAGTGGTAATCGCTTGCGTACCCGCGACCATCAACACGCAGTTTCCCTCGTAGACGATCGGGGCGTTGCGCAGCGCGTTGGTGACGACGATGCGATCGCCCTCGATGCAAGTGAGCTGCGCGACCTGAAGGGTAAGGCCGTAAACGGTCGAAGGGGACGAAGGTAAACCGCCCAGGCCGTTCAGCGGCTGGATGGTGCCAAAGTTGCCATTGTACGACATATTGGCGTTGTAGTTGAAGATTCGAGCGCCGAATTGGACAAACGTGTAGTCGGGCTTTTCGCAGACCACGTGGGTAAATGTGGAGGTGGCCGCGCAGTCAACGGTGGCCATCGTGCCCGAGACCGGATTGATCTGCACGCAGTCGCCCGCGGCCGACGGCTCCGCCGCCGCCCAGCGCCAGTAGTAGGACTTGGAGATCACACCGAACCGATCGCGGACGCCGATGAACGACGCCGGGCCGCTGCGGGCGTTGCATACGGGCACGGCGACCGTCGGGGCCAAAGGTTTGATCGCGTGGTGCGAGGACTCGCTCCTGATGGCGGCGAGCGTCCAGCCGAGGCCGAAGGACGCGCAACGATCGTAGGCTGCAAGCCAGTTGAGGCCGGCGCCGTCGAACCGCGTGTAGACCATACCGGCTCGCTCGTGATCCATTGTCAAACCGGTCATACGGCTGTCGGTCCAAAACGTAATGCCGAATGCCAACATTTTACGGTCCGCTGGGGACTGAATGGCCGTAGCCTGGAATGTGACGTACGGCACCACGTTGGTCTGAAACTGAAGCTGCGTCTGCGCGGGTGACGCGGCCACATGGAGCACACACGACGCGTCGACGTACGACGTCGTCGCCCAGCCAGGTGTGGTCGACAAGCGCACGGCGTCGCCAACGAAACAGCTACGCGGGTGGACCTGAACCGTGGCGCCGTGGAAGATCGGGGCCTGATCGTACACAACGTTCAAATAGGTGAAGTCCGGGGCGTCGAAGATGGGCAGTGTGTCGCTCGCGTTCATGAAGCCGCTAACGGTGGTCGAGAGCCCGCTGGGAATGGCCCTGGTGCCCGAGCCCGCGTAGGCAGCAGTGCCGCGGCACGCGACTGCCGTGAGCGCCGTCTCGCAGTCCTCGGCTTGCCAATACCCGCCGGGCGTCGCGAGCGACGCACAGAGCATCGTCGCGGGGTTCAGCGGCTCCGTTGACAGCCAATCCGTGAACGTCAGCGCTGCGCCATTCGTCGCCAACACAAAGTCGATGGACGGTGCGGGTCGCACGATGCCTAGGTACGCCTTCGCGTTCAGCGACGCTGGAAGCGTCGAGGCAGAGGTGGCGACGGCCCAGTTCTCATTGACGTTCGCCACCGTGCCCTGCGTCATGCCGTTGACCGCGCAGTACTCCCACGCGGTGTACCCGTGATAGCCCGTGCCGGCGGAGAACGAGGGCCCGGCTGTCGGTAAGACGGTGTACAGGTTGTTGCCCGCCGTGGCAAGGTCGATGACCATATTACGAACGTAGACGGATCTCCAATACGCGAAGCCGAATTTGACGGCCGAAACGATTTGGCGGAACGGGGCCAAGGAGTAATACCGCAGCTGTTTGACCATGTCGTTGTAGGTCTGCACCGAGCCGAGGCCGAGAAGGGACGAGCTGCACGGCGCGGCCTGCGTCACGTAGGTCAGCCAGTCATTGTTGGCGTTGGCGACATTGGTCACATAGAACCCGTCGCCGTAAAGGCAGTCGACGTTGGAAATGCTCATGACGGCCCCGAAGATACCATCGGCGCTATTTCCGGGCAAGAACGATTGAAACACGTTGCTGTAGTAAACGTTGCTCGCCGGCGGGGCGTTGACGTGGTAGGCGACGGGGAAGGACAGCGGGTGGTAGCTGCCGGCCGTGCCCGCCCCTGTGCGCGAACAAACGAAGGTCGTGAAGGCCGCCGTGGTACAGCTGACGTCGATCCATTGGCCAGTTCCATCAAGCGCCACACAGTCGCCGGACCCGTTGGGCTCCCCGGCCGCCCACTGCTGGTACCCCGCCGTGCTGACGTAATTCCCGACCGTGTCGCGGAGCATGAACTTCGCCGAGCTGTTGGACACGACGGCGAGCGGCGTCTGGTAGCCGGTGAGCAGCTGCATTTCGACCAAGGACTGCGCCGTTGGAAGCGTCCACGAAGGTCCTAGCCGTACGCGGCACTGAATATCTGCGTCCTTCGGCGACAAGCTGCTCCCCGACGTTTGCACGGAGAGGTACGTACGCGTCGGGAGGTCGACCATGTAGGAATTGTCGACGATGGTGTAGACAAACGTGATGGCCTGCCGAGCCTTTCCGGTGCCGGTGGTGCTTACCAGAGTAACAGACTCGATGACGGTTTTGTAGTTTGCGACGGTCAGCCAGCCGGTGAGCTTAAGCAGGCACCGCGTCGCGTCGTAGGACGACGTCGCGGTGAGTAGCGTGGTGGCGGCCAGCGTATCGTCCGCGGGGCGGCAGTGCTCTTGGACAATTTGGATCGACACGCCGGGGACGAGGTTCGACGAGGTCAGATAAGGCACCTTACCGGCGAAGGGATTGCTGGGGTTGAAGTTATTGCCTGTCCACGTGAAAGTGCGAACGGCGGCGAAATCTGGGAGCGTGGGGGCGTTGAAGGCGCTGGTGGTTTTGGTTCCTGATGCCGTCCAGGTGGCCGCTTGGCACAGGATGGCCTCCGAGACCTCGTCGCAGGCGAGCGAGGACCAGGAGTCCGCGCCTAAATCTCGCTGTGCGCACAAAAGATTGGGGTCTCGGGGTTCGCGCAAGCGCCACTGAGACTGAACAACGTTGGTCGCCGCTGACGGCTGCCAGACGTATTCCAACCCGGCGCCGGACCGCTGAGCGGCGAGCATCACCTTGTAGGTGAGCCCGACCCGTTGGGTGGCGTTGAGCGCCCCCATGGAGTTCACTTCTGCGTTGCCCATCACGGCGGCCGTGACGGTGCTGCAGTAGGACGACCCCGCTTGGAAGTTGTAAGGCGTCGTCGAAGGGTCCCAGCGCACCGCGACTGGCATCAGCGAATAGACCGCCGTGCCCGTTCCCACGCTTACCATCTCGCGCACATTCGGGTTCGTCCAGTAGATCCAACCGAATGTCAAGGAGGAGTACGTGAGTGGATTGTTGCTGAACCATTGAATGCTAGAGACGACCTGGCGGTACGCTGTGTTGGTCTGCCGTCCTACGAGCATGATCATACAGGGCTCGTTGCGCAGAAGGGAGATGCGGTCGTTGCTGGCGTTGACGACGAACATGTCCCAGGGGTGGCAACTACCGACGAGCGTGTGGATCGTCGCGCCGTAGACCGCGCACGATGCGGCCGTCGGGAGCTGCGTCCAGGTGACGGCCAGCGTGGAGAAGGCCGGGGTCGGGAAGGAGGCGGCCGAGACGACGTACGTGGACGTGGCCATGAAACGAGGCTCATTCGCCACGCAGTGCGCCGTGCGGAACGTGTCGGTCGTGCAGTCGGAGTCTTCCCAGCTCGAAGAGGCCGCACTGCCTTTGGCACAGACGTTCGCGGGCGTGTCCGGTTCGGCACCTGTCCACGCGGAGTAGATCATCGACGTGGTGGCGTCGCTCCACGCGAAGCCCGAGCCACCCAGCGCCATGCGAAGCGGGATGCCATCGCTGGCGTGCTTGCCCAGTTGCATCAGGCGGTTTAACGCCGGCGTCGTCACCGTCGGAGCGAACATGCCGTTGATATCTGTGTTTCGCAGCGCCCCGCATTGTGTGACGATTTCCGCGTTGGTGGCCGCCGCGGGGGAGGCAGGCAGCGTCAAGAGTGCGATGCGGGACTCGATGTCTAAGATTCCGGTCGCGATGGTTGGGTCCGCCCACATGACCCAACCGAAGGACAGGATGGAGCGGGGTGTGGCGAGGTTGGTCGCCGACGTAAAGGCGAGCCCGTCCAGCACGGAGCCGAAGCTCGAGTAGCCGGCGCCCGAGAGGGTGTCCGTTCCCGTTACGGTGATGGCGCAGTACGCCGTGAGCGCCGTGGCACTTCCGCCCCCGGCGGGCATCGTGGGCGCCGCCCAGGAGTCACCGGAGAGACACTGCGAGATGGCGAGGCTGCCAGTGACGCCGTAGATGATGTTGCGCACATGGCCGCCCTGCCCCGTGAACGGATTGACCGCGGCGGCGACGGACGCGAGTTGCCGGTTGAGCAACGTGACGGTCGCCGATCCGCTGTTTCCCCACGCCGCGAGGCTCGTTTCGCACGCGGCGGCGTCACCGCGGGTCAGGGCGATGTTGTTGTAGCCTTGCCACTTGAGCGTACGCAGCTGCGTGGCGCCGCCGGTGTTGGCGCCCGCGCCGCCGAGGCCGACGAAGTTTTGATATTGAACCGTCGCCGTGGCGTCGTAGTACCAGTAGACGCCCGAGAACCAGGTAAAGTTCTGCGGCGCGGCGCCGCCTTGACGCTTCAAGCCGATGAGCACTTCGATGGATGTCCAGTGGCGCATAGAGCCCACAAGTTGGTTCTCTGCGGCCGACAAAATGTCCACTGGAAACATGTCCCCGCCGACCGCGGCACACGTTGAAATGTAGTCGTAGTGGGGGTAGTCGAACGAGTGCTCCGGCGGCTGGGGACCTTTCGTGTAGGTGCCCAACGTGCGAATCTGAGCGTGCACGCGGTTGCCGTTGTTCACGTCTTGGACGAGCTCAGACCCATACGTGGATCGGTGCCAGTACGTGAAGCGGAAGGTGATAGCGGTTCGGCTGCCAGGGGTCGGGGTGGTCCAAGTGAGGCGCGAGAGGACGTTGTAATAGTCCTCGAAGGTCGCCGCGCCTTGAAAGAACCACCGGCAGCTGGAAAAGTGCGTCCGGTTAGCGAGCGCGATGCGGGCATGGGAGTGCGTGACGAAGATGCGATCGTCCAAGTTGCATTCGGTCCCGTCCAGTTGCAGCGTCGCGCCATAGTTCACGGCCGAGGAGGCGGCGGGTAAACCGGCAGCGGCCGCGAGGGGCTGAACGTAGGCCGCGGGCGTGGACGAATCGGGCTGCATCACACGCTGCGTCCGGAAGGCAAAAGGATAAGCAAACTGCTGACACAACGCGGCTTCCTGCGGTACGGCGCAATCCGACTCGTACCAAGCTGAGAGGGACGCCGTTTGCGCGCCGTCGACGTGAGCGCACAAGTAGGTGTTGCCGGGCTGCGGCGAAATGGCAATGCGTTCCCAGTTGTTGAAGGACCACATGGGACTGCCGTCGAGCCACGTGTAGGCCGCATTCGTGCCGTTGCGGGACGTGCCAAGAAACGCCTTGTCAGGGCTTGGAAGCATCCAATCCACCGCGAGCTGCTGGTGGTACGTGTTGATGGCCACGGGGAACATCTGATCGTTGTTCCAACAGTAGTCGATCGTGTCGCCGAGCGTGAAGGTGGCGATGGAGGTCGGGGCCATGGCAAACACCTTATCGCTGTCCTGCATCAGGAACAAATTGACGAGGTTCGGGTTCGTCCACAGCGTAAAAGAGAAGATGAGCTGCGTGCGTACGAAGGGCGCATTGGCGGTGAACGTGACGTCGTTCGCGAGAAATGCTTTGGCGACGGCCCCGGTCATCGTGGAGCCCTGAACAAAGCAGGCACAGAGTGGCAAGTTGCAGGTCGTGGCAAAGCCCGCCGGATTCGTGATGGTGAACCCATCGCCGCTGACGCACTGGCTGTGGTGAAGCTGAATGGTCGCACCGTGGACGGTGAGGGCGTCTGAAAATCGGTCCACTTCGACCGCGGAAAAGGGCTTGAGCCCCCCGGAGCAAGCCGGGTCGAACGCGACCGTCTTCAAGTTGAACGAGTTGAGCATGCTCGTCGGGACGGATGGTCCGTTCAACGTCCGCACTTCGGTGCCCGCGTTTGCGGCCGTCGCTTCACACACTGCGGCGAATTGACTGTCGCAGTTGGCGTCGCGCCACATGCCACGCGCCGGTGCGGTGGAGCTTTCCGCGACAGCGCAGAAGTTGGCGTCGTTCGCGGGCTGCGAGATGGACCAGCCCGATGGCCAACTCAGGGGCGAAGAAACGTCCGTGCTGTAGCGCCAGTTGACCGAGCCAGGTGCCGTGCGGGTGAGACCCAGGAACGCATCGCGAGACGTTGGGCTGTATGCCGCCGTGCTGAGGGTCAAGTGGCGACGGAGGCCCGATTGGATCGCTTCGCTGCGAGGCTCGGCCAGTGTCCCCGACGCTGCCCAGGTTGTGCACGTGTCGCTCGCGAGGTCGAAATTGTACGGATTCGTCGACGTGACGCGGGAGAACGGCACCGTGAAGTACATTTTGGATCCGTCGGGCGACAGCCCAAGGTCAGGAAAGTGGGCGGAGCTCCAGAAAATGTACGAAAACGTTAGTTTCGGGGCGGTGTCGGTCGCGCTGAGAAGGCGGTAACCGCTACCGTAGAAGTGAAGGTCGTTGTTCATCAGCGTTTGATACGTGGCGCCGGTGGAAGTGCCGACGAGGTACATCGCACAGGATCGCTGGGGCAGCATGGAGATGCCCGTGGCGGCCGCCGTCGACATGTAAAAGAAGTCGTTGGCGGCGCACTGCGGAAGCGCGAGCTGCACCGTGACACCATACGTCGTCGCAGGGGCACCTGCCGCCGTCGAAAAGACGGGACTGGCGAGCAGCGTGGGCGTGAAGGCCAGCGTTGGAAACGCCGTCACGCTCACGTAGTGCACGGTCCCGGAGTGGTCGGCGCCGGTTCCAACAGCCGCCGACATGTCCCGCTGGCAGTAGCCGAACGTCATGCTGGTGTCCGTGCAATCCTGCTCCACGAACTTGCCGCCGAGGGACGCGAGACAGTTCTGCGCGGCGGGCATAGCAGGGTACGCCGATTCGTCCAGTGGAAGATAGACGTTCGGGGATCCGTCGATATGCGAGTACCGGTCAGCAATGAAACGCTTCAGCCACACGGCATACTTGTTGAGCGCGTTGCCGTGCATCGCCTCGACGAGGCGGTGGCCTAAGATCCGGGTCGACGCAAAGGCGTTAATCCCCGGCTGCAAAAAACCGCAAAAAGCTGCGGTCGTGACGATGTTGTCCACAGTGTACGTCGCCGGCGTGACGGCGAACTTGGTAATAATCAGGCGCTGTTCCATGTCGAGGAGCGCCGCGACCACTGGAGAAGTCGTCATCGCGGCGTCCCAGACGTACCAACCGAACGTGACTTGGAGGCGGTTGGTGACGGCGGGCGCCACGGCGGTGTAGCCGACGAGGGCCGCGTTGGCGGCACAGTCATCGCGAGTGGCGGCCCCAGTGGCGGCGATTTGCAGGGAACAGGTCGTCGTCGAATAGGCTGAGCCGACGCTGACGTCCACGATCGTGGGGAAGGACGGATCCAGCGTCAGCGAATCGCCGCTTTGGCATTGACGGAGATTAATCTGCATGACGACGCCGCCGCAAAGGGTCACGGCATCCGGCGTCCATGGATTGAAATCGGCCGACGGCACGACCTGAGGAATGACGATGGTCGCACCCGTCGTGGTAAATGTCGGGAGCACGGCTTGGACCATGACGACGATGCCGGTCGGTGAAGCGGCGACTGCGAAGAGAAGGAGAGCCGCCAACAGCGACACCCTCTGGCGGAGGGAGCCATGAGGCGCGATGAGAGAAGTCGCCATCGCCGCGCGGGGTTTGCTGTTGTTGTGTTTTTTTCGATCGAAGAGATGGGTCGAACGGTCGGTGTGGCCGAAAAAAAATAATATTCGCGAGGGGGTCCGCGCGACGAATCGAAAGAACGGCTACGAAAAAGAGTTGTACAAAAGAATCGTAGGCAGCTTTCAACGGTCGGAAAAATCCCCTCGTGGGTTTTCTTTTCTTTTAGAACCGATTGACGCGATGATGGATGATGTGTGTTGCGTTGCCTTGGGCGCAGCAGTGGGTAAGTCGTAGAACAGTCGGAGAAGAACGAACGCGTTGACTCCCTCGACTGAACGGACTTTTGTGTCGTGCTGCGAAAAAGGCTTGATGTCTATGGCTTTCAGCGTCGAAGTTTGCCTAGTACCTTCAGTGTTTTTTTCAAATGGACGGTGCGGAACAGAATGCAACGCGGCCAAACAAAATCAGCGGAGGTGTAAACACGCGAAAGCGAATGAGGGAAGAAGAACAAAGGGCCAAAAAAAAACACGATGGAACAAACAACAAAAACACGATGCGATACTGTGGAAGGGAGGAAGCCGAGTGGCACTCGGACTGAGGGGCGAAAACGGGAGGGACGGAAGGAAGGAAAGCGGAACAACGATGGATGCGAGCGGCGGTGTCGAAACGGAAAAGAAAAACCCCTTTTTGGCCTTTCCTTTCGAAAAAGCTATGTTGGGGGCTTTAGGTTTCCTTTCGAGAGAGCGAAAAGCTATTTGCCTTTTTACGCTCTTTCTGCGCCGCGCGGACAAAGAGAGAGAAAACGACGCTGTTTGCGAAGTGTGGCGGGCAACAAGGGATCAACCATCAACACACTTGACACCCCCGGCGCCCTCTCCCTGTGACAAAAGGCGCAACGAAGGTGTAGTGATCACAAAAGTCTCAAGGTTTTTGCTACATGCGTCGGTCTGTCGACGTGGGGGCCGGGTGCACCACCCACCATTTCCACGGTATTGGGCCAACCGTCGCGTCGGGGTTGCACGGTCGCATAGGGGGGAAGGAAGAGCGGCCAAAGCGACTCGGGCGTTGCCTGATTCGGCCCAGCTTTCAACCACACAGTCCATTACGGGTGGGGTCAACTGGGGAGCTGCGGTGCTTCTCGTTGTTTGTGGTTGGCGGCTGCGGTGTTGCCCTTTTTTTTGAAAGCGACTTTCAGATAGGCTGTGATAAGACGGACTCTTTTTCCGAAGTCGCTCTTCGCACTAATAGGCCACGTGAACTGTTCGTGATTACCCCGCGAATTGCCGATTGGCACTTCGCGCGGCACGGCCTGTTCAAAAGAATCTTTCGGCATCGCCCGCGATGACCGCCACCGACGACTCGGTCGCCAAATACCGGCGCACGGGCACGCCATTCGGATCGCAGAGGTACGTCGTGAAGTTCCACTGTGCCTCTCCACAGCGTTGAGTGAGTCGCTGATAGAGAGGGTGCTTCCGGGCGCCTCGAACGTGGAGGCTTTCGAACACTTCGAACTGCGCGCCGTAAATGTCCTTCGCCCAGACGGCGACCTCGAACGCGGGTCGCGGTTCCTGATTCGCGAACTGATTGCACGGAAACGCCAGGACCTCGAAGCGGCCGCTACGGCGCAGTCGTTCGTCCAACTCACATAACTGTTGCATCTTCGCATGTGCAAACGTGCATTGCCCTGCGATATTCGCGATGCACAAGACTTTGCCGCGGAGCTGCGATAGGTCGAGCAGCCCTCCACCGATGCGAGTGACGCTGACCCCGTGAACCGTTTGGATCATGTGATGAGAGGGTTGGTGTTCGGTGCTCCTCTGTCAGTTTTGGAGCTCCTCGGTGATGGGGAGAGCACACGAGGTCGACAAAATATATATTTAATGATGCTTCTGCAGCCGGCAACGGGAGCGGCCACCGACGAGCTCAGTGTTGAACCAGCAGAGAGAAGCTTTCCTGGAAGAACGAAACTATACCCTCTTTTTTAAATAAACGAAATGAATGAGAGACACAAAAGGAGGGACGATCGCTTCATCATCCGGTGACACCGACACCAATACGGAAAGCTACCCTTTTCCCTCTCTCCAGGGGAAAAGGGTAGGTGGCCCTTGGCAGCTGTTGCGGTCGTGGTCGTGTGGCCGCTCACGCGGAACGCAAAGTTGTCAATTTTCGTATTGCGTTGGGAAATCGCCTTGTGGATTCGCCCATAGGAACCGCATTCGGCCATCACAAGTCGTCCAAAAACACGTCAACCGCCGATTTTGTTGACCCCGACGACGTGCCCCTCGTGCCGCCGACGGTCGTGGTCAATGAGGCCGCCGCATCCGTTCCTCCCTGTGGCATCATCGTGGCCGTCGGCCACATGACGGCCACACTTGGCGAGGAGGAGGAGAACGGATCACCATCGCCCATCGTCGTCAAGTCGGCGCCTAACAGTCCCTGCAATTCCTCAAAGAGGCGCTGCCCCTCGGCGGGCCGCTTCACGTGCCGCAGCGCGGGCGCCCTCGTGAAGGAGTGAATGGGGTCGTCGTCGTCGTCGTCGAGCCGCAGCAGTCGGTCCTTTTCTGCCTTCCGTCGCGAAGACAAAGGGCCGCCCTCCTCCTCCGTATCATCGAGGAGGAGGTCATCCACCGCTTGTCGTGTGACTGTTAGGGGGGTTGGTATCACGATGGGAGCAGCTGCGCGAGACGTCGAACGTTCCTCTTCCGGCAGCGCGGCGGTGGCGGCGAGCGTCAACACACTGTCGTCCAGCCGCGCCGCCTCCAGGACTTGGGTCATGTCAAACTTGACGGCAGTTTGTGCCGTCGTGAAACCACTTCCGCGCTGCCTCCAGGGATTCTCGGCGGTCTCGTCTGCGTCACCGTGTTGTTGCTTGTTTTTTCTGCCTGCAGCATCGACGAGACGAGCTGTTCTTGCGCGTTCCGCGGCCGGTCGCAAGGCGTAACCCAACAAGGCGATCGCGATCGGGACACAGCCAAGATACGACACACCGAGGGCGATGGAAATGGACGCCTCGACGAGGGCGACGGACTGTTCGAGGACCCCAATGACGAGCACCCAGGAGGACAGCGCCGTGGCGAAGGAGAGCAGCGACGCGACGAGGGACTTCAGCGGCGAGATCATGGGCCGCAAGGCCACGAGCGCCACCAGCGCCGTCGTGTTGCACAAGGCTACCAAGAGCGTCGGCGTGCGGCAGGACGTGCTCAACGCTTGGCCACCGCGCGCGAAGCCCATGGCGGCGGTGCAGCCGACGTCAATCACCATGAAATACCGCGCGAGGGCGTCAAAGGGGCTTTCCCGCGTGAGGTCGAGGCCGACGGAGGTCACCTGGGAGGCATCATCGGATACTCGGGCACGGTACTTCGCGAAGACGGGGCCGAAGAGCCCCACGTAATGGACATCGAAAAGGGACTCTCTGCGAGCGGCGGTCGCCGGCGGTTTGCTGGCGGCTCCCATTGAGCGACCTCTTCCTCCTCGAAGGTGATCGTCATCGTGCTCATGGAGGGCATCGTCGAGAGACGGCGAACACTGAGCGATTTTAAGAAGGGGCTGCTGCAGCGGCGACCCTGCGGCCTGCGCCACGAGGGATTGCATGTAACGCACGTGGGCAACGTTGGTCCACACTCCCGGCCCTTGAAGAACATAACTGGCGTACTCGACGAACGATGCGCCTTTAGACGGTGCCGGGGTTGGCACGTAGGTGATGCCCTGGCCGCGTCGCTTGACGACGACGATGACCGCGGCCATGAAGGCAATGGGGACCGCTGCCGCTGCGACGAAGAGGACCACATCGAGAACGTTGGGGTTGCCGCTCGAGGTGCCGCCGCTCTCCACGACGTACGCCACGACGAGGGTCGTCCCCGCGGCGGCGATCCCGTCGATGAACATAGAGGTGGCGACCACCGTTGCGATGACCGGCAGCCGCAGGCGGGCCGCGGTCGAGAAGAGCATCGGAACGAACGGCCGCACGCTTCGCGTCGTCGCGGATGGGGGGGTCAAGGCACCACCCCCCTCCTCCGAACCACCTCCTTCATCGGCAGTGGATCCCAACACGTAGACGCGAACGGCAGCCACCGTGGCGACGAAGCACGCCGACGCGACCGTGATGCCGAGGATGGTCAGCAGCCCTGCAATGACGGCGCCACGGTAGAAGCGCAAATGATCGTCGCCGACGTGGAAGTCAGGTGCCGCGCTGTCCGGAAAGGTTAGTTTGACATCGCCAGTTCGTGAGACGCCGACCTCCTGCGGCAGGCACCGGCGAGCCACCGCAATCGCCCCTAGCGCGCGGCTGACGCCCATCGCACTGCCGCCAACGGAGGCCGTCGCGATCGAGGTGGCCGCCGACGCAACCGCGATGGTGGCGACGCCCGCTTCACTGGCCGCAAACGCGCTCGCCGAGCCACTGTTGTCGGCTACGGGCGCTGGAAACAGCAGTGGCTGCGAGAAGCCCGGAGGGGCGCCCGCGCGGGCCGAAAGCAAAGCGACGAGCGGCCGTGGTAGGTGCGTCGCGCTAGAGAACGTGCCGTTGCGCCACACTGCCGCGGCCATCGTGTTCGACGAAAAGAAGAAAGCCTCGCTGACCCGTCGATCGACCATTGACTGGTTCTGATTCCAGGGTTGCTGTGCACCCGTGAGCTCTTGCCACGGCGCCGACGTCGAAACGACGGATAGCGAGGCCAAGTTAAACAAGGAAATCCAGTCCATGTTGGGCAAGGCCTCCCGAGTTGAGGGTAGCGGCAGGCAGTACCCCCCACGGGCGGCTCCCGTAGCCGATGCGTTTGCCTTCGACGAGGATGAGGCGACGATGGAGGAGGTGGCCACCGCCGCGGCGTCCATCACGGTCCATTCCACATCAAAAGTGGCCGCGACTTGCAGAACCGCGGTGACAGAGATCGGCTCCCCTAAGTCGAGCCGCCGGGAAAGGTCCGACGACGCGTCGATTCGGAACACTGCCACTGAGGGCTTCGGTGCATCATCCGACGACGTGGCGGCGATGCCGAGGAGCGACTTGTACGTGGTCGCGAAGCCAGGCAGCTGCACGTCGTCGCCCGCCACAGAAACCGCCGCGCCGGGCAGTGGCAGCGACGAGGACGACGAGCTGGAGGATCCAGACAACGCGCGCAGCGACCGCAGTCGCGTGCCGTTGCGGATGACGAGCGCGAAGGGACGAGTGGTGCGGTTCGCCAAGAAAGCGGCGCCGCCGACGAAGTCGAAGTAGGAGATGTTCGTTGCCGAGGTGGAACACTCTATGGGCATCGTCGTGGGTGCCGCAGAGGAGGAGGATGATGCGGTGGAGAAAAGGGTGAGCGGTTCCCACCGCCGCTGCTTGGGCAGCGCTGCGTCGATGGGCGCCAAGGCCACGTCGCGGATGACGGCGTACCAGCCGGCGCGTCTCCAGGAGGGGGTGGGCAACGGCGGGGTCGTCGTCGTCATCGTCGTCGTCGCGTTCTGCCACACGGTGGGATCAATGACCAACCGACGAAAGGTAGGCGCGCCGAAGCTAGTCGCGGACCGCCATTTGATGAAGGTGGAGTCGGAGAGGGAAAGCTGGACCTCGAGCGTGAGCGCTGCGGCATACGATTCAACGAAGGTAGGGGGCCCCCCGGCGGTTGCGGCCGAAGATGCCGCGGCGGCGTTGCTATTCGCCGTCCGCACTTCCCCGTCGCTCCCAGGAGTCGTGGTGGACGTTTTGACCGCCGGCGGTTGCTGTCGCTGTGGTGCGATTTTGACAAGTGGGCAAACCATCGTCGGAGCGCCGCGAGCGGCCTGCAGCTGGCTCGCGGGCAACTCGGAAGCGTTTGCTGCCGCGGCGAGGAGGACATCCTCGACGGTGCGATCCCGAAGGGCGTAGCACGGCACCGGCGGGCCGCCTAAGGTGGGTTGAAGGCTGGCGGTGGCGGCGCACTGACCGTCGACGGCATATGGGGCCCCCAACGCTATCGCCGACCACTGACTACGCCCGACGGCGTCGAAGGCGTCCAGGGCCTCGCGATTGGTAAACGAAGATTGCGTTGAGTCGCCCGTACTACTATCGCGTTGACGAGCCACTTCCACTGCCGCTTGCGAAGGCGACTGAAACGCGGTCCGAAACGTGGCGTGCGATTGCGTCAGGGGTCGTGCAGATGGATCGCGCGGCGGGGGCGCTAACGGGAAGGGAGAAACCGGAAGTGGCACCGGCGTGAGGAGGCGGTCGACGCCGCCCGGAGACAGCGTCTGGACGACGTCGGGGGGATCCGCGAAGGTCACGTCGACGACCTGCGTCGACAGGGTGTGAAAAGCGTTGTCCCGCCGGCGCACCCCCCCGGCAACGAACGCTGGGTCATCGTTCAGCACGACGGTGCGCCGGGGATTCGCAGTTGCCAAAGGGTTGGAGGACCGTCGCCAGCGCGGGGGCACTAGGTCCACCATCGACGTCCCATTCTGAGGCGGGCTCGGCGCTTCGGGAGACCGTGCCGCCGGCGCAGGCTCGACGAACAGCATGTCAACCCTGTCTTCTTCCTCGCCTCCGCCCCCGCCGACGGCGCCGCCTCCCCCGACGGCTGGCGGCAGGAACGTAAATTGCAACGTGTAATTCAGCGACAACAGGTAGTGCCAAGCTCCTCGTAGCTCTTCCGACCCCATGGCGCCACCGCCGACGACGGTGGGGGGTGGTGGGGTTTGTATTCCGTTCGCATCGTTCACGCCGTTGGGGAAAGAAGAGCCGTTGGGAGGCGATTTGTATCGGCTCGTCCTCACCGCGACCCTTATCCGATTCACGGCGGTGAGGCGGCGCCGATATCCCACCCCCCCCAATGACGACGATGTGACGTTCATCGCGTCGGGCGGCGATGACGACAGATTGCGGCTGGCCGCCACGTCGTGCAGCGTGAGGATCGAACCAAACGGAGCTCCGCGCGCGACGTCCGGACCACTGCCGCCGGTGGTCGTGGCGGAGGTGTCGTCGGTGGCTCTCGCAGTACTATTATTACTACTACTTTGGCCGGCGCCCGATGGTGACGCTGCTAACTGCCACCACAGGTGGTCTGTCGGGGCCGACTCCGAACGGCCTAAGCCGACGCGGCGCACGTCCCCTAACGACGGGGAAGAGAGATCGCCGGCGGTGATGCTGGGACGGACGTCGTAGGGTGAGTTTGATCGGGTTAGCCACAAGTGGGACGGCGTCGATTGCGTTCCGAAGGTCATTGGTTGGGCGCCAACTACCACGCGGAACGACCCGGCGTCGGTGAGTGCGGCCGCAATCGCGGGAGTGAGCGGTGGCGCGCTGACGGTCGGCGATGGGCTCGCCGTCGTGCCACTACTGCTGTTTCCCTTTTCACCTGGCAGCTCTTGCGGATTTGTGGCGGTGGAGGGGTCGACCGACACGTCCCACTCGGTCACCACTGAGATGACAAGGAGAGACCAAGTGGCCCCGCTGACGTCGCCCACGTCAGGGACACGACCCTCATCACCTAGCGGGGAAGGGAAGGCTCCAACGAACTCGTCCCGCGGCGTGAGGACTGGAAGCCAGAGGTCCACCGCTGCAGAAGCGTTGACATACGCCGGCGGCTGAAGTCCGGCAGCTGAAGTGACCGCGGCGGCACCGCTGCTGGAAAGGATATCGCGAACCCAATAGTCCTCCGCCGTTATCGCGGTGTTCGTCACGGCTCCCGCTGCCTCCTCTTCGTGGAGGTACACCAAGTGCGCCGACGCGACGCGGGCCGCCAGCATCCGCGGTCGCAGCGTCACGTTGATCGATGCCGTTTGGTTGCCGTTCGTCGTCGTTGGTGGGGGCGGCGTCGCGGACCCATTGCCGGCCATCATCGTCGTCGCCAAGGTCGTGACATTGGGCGCGACGGTCGTTGTCATCGACGACGTCGAAGTGACCACCGTGGTGGTGGTGTCCGTATTTGTCGTCCCAGTAGCGGTCGCGGTCATCGTCCCGGTAACCGTGGGGGTCGTCGTCGCCGTGGAGATCACGAGATTGGTGACGGGCGTGCCGGCACCGTCGATGAGATAAACAGGCGCGATGGGCGCCACCAACATCGATGCTGCGGCCTCCATGGTGCCGTAGATCAAACTGCCGACGCTAGCGTCCGATGAGGGTAACAACCGCATAGGCAGAGGATGCGCGGCGCCTGGGGGGCCGTCGAACCACGGACACGGCATCCACGAGTTGTTGTTGTCGGTGGGCAAGGTCCAGCCGACGGCGTCCGCATACCGCAACGACCCCTGCCACACCGTGAAGATGCTCGTCACCAGGGAAGACGGGGACGAATAGTAGTGCACTTGGAACGATGACAGGTCCCGCTGTACCGCCCCGCCAATGGGCCAGAAGGACATGTTGTATTGCACGATGGCCTTTCCAGGAACCATCGAGCCTTGGAAAGGCACGCGTCGCGGTTCATCCCATGAGCTGATGGTGGCGATCATCGTCGCCGCGTGGTCCACCTCGACGTACGATTGCGAGTCCTTTTGCTGCAGCGCAGGGGGACCGGCAACATCGTTCACGTCGAGCGCTTGCAGCCACGAGGAGGGCAACCGGCCTCGGTACGTGGTCTCACCATACGGGGGTGGGCCGCCGTCGTCCGGGAAGGTGCCCAAGAAGCTCACGACCGAAAGACCGCGCGCCTCAACGGATCTCGCAATGACTTGCATGCGAGGCGCGGAGAGCGAGGCTTTAAATCGTAGAGTGACCGTTTTTCGGATAACAAAACTCTTCACGGCGTTGGATTCCACCGCCGTGGGGGCGTGCGTCGTCGACGACAGTCGCACCACATGCCGATTATTGCCGTAATCGTCCGTCCACAGCAGCTGAGGCAACGAATCGGCGGCGGCAACAGACGCCAAGTCGCCCGATCCCAAGGGCAACAATCCAGGCAAGATGAGTCCTAAGGTAACGTTGACGTCCCACGGAGGGCACTCGTCGGCATTCCGGAAGGCGAACGTGTAGCAAGAATGGGCCGCGAGCGCAATGGTGACATCCAACGACTGGCCGGCGTAGCCCATGGCGTCTGTGAAGACCATGGTGGGCTGCACCATCCCTCCGTTGCCGCTGGCAAAGGCCGTGGCGTTCGTCGTGAGCAGCAAGTAAGCCCTGGGCACCACTCGAAGCGGTCCCTCCTCTGGGAGGCTTCCTCCAGATTGGTCGCCCGGCGATGCCGACGACGACGGGGTCCAGGATAAATTAACTTGCGTGGAGGACGTGTCATTCACGCTCGTAAGGTATGAAATGTCAGTCGCCGTCACGTTTACGGTCACATTGACACCTTGCGGACAGTAGAAATCGCGCGTAATCGAGAGAACCTTTCCAGGTATCGAGCGCAACTGCTCGACGAGGCGCGGCACGAGCTCAAAGCAGCGAGGACGGCGAGACGAGGTTGCATTCCACACGAACGAAGCTGGCGACCCGGGATTGAGCGCCAAACAACTGGGAAGCGGTCCGATGGCGGCGGTGACGTTGGCGCTGCCGATGGCGGCGGTCGGCCACACGCACAAGGAGAAGGCCTCATCGCGGGTGGATGTCGCCGTGACGTGGATGCCGGTGCCCCCGAGGTCGGACACCACGCCGGAGTCGACGACGCCCCGGAGGGAAGCCTTCCCTTCGTCCCAGATCTCCGGGAACAGCGTCGCGGCAGACGACGAGAACAGAGGGGGCGGCACGGAAACAGAACGGGGTGGTGGTGGCGGCGGAAGGTCCGCCAACCTCACGCGACCCACGGGCGATGGCAACAGCGTCACGGGAACGGTCAAACTAACCACCACGTCGGGACCCGTGGCACCCGATGGCATCCGGATGCCCATGACGAGATGGATGGTTCGAGCCTCCGAAGGGCACAAGTCCAAGCGGCGGCTTCGCAGGACGAGTTTGATGTCGACGTGGTAATATGACGTAAACGCCGCATCGCTGAGCTGTGTCGGATTGTCATCGATGTCGTCGGAGTCGATGTATTCCGGTGGCCCCTTCGCGACGACACTGACGGGTAATGGCCGACTGCCAAGGGTCCAATTGGCAAGCGGGATGCTTCCGTTGACGGCGATGAAGAAAGTTGATGGGTTGTCGTTCTTGTCGTCGATGATCGCCACCTGCGGGACGTCGAGGCACGGGGACGGCACATCCACCTGCACCACACTTTGCAGCGAAAAATTCCTCGGCCCGGGCGCGGGCATCATCGGTGTTGAATCGTAGAGTTGCGATAACGACCGATAGGTCCACTCATCCAAACGCATCCGCACGTAGAAGGGCTGCAATACAGTGCTGCCGTTGACCACCACGGAATCCGAGGGAGGAACCGCGATGTGAAGTAGGCTATTCTTCGCCGTCCTCGCCGTGGTGTCCAGTTGGATCGGGATGACGGTCCTGTCCCAGCCCCCAAGACTCGTATCATTGTACATGAGCGGGGTGACGAAGAGCACATACTGGGTGGTCCAATTATTAACACTCATCTGTCGCAGTTGTGTGACGGGCACCGTTTCGCCCCGAAGTGGTGCCCCCATGGGTAGGGTCACCTGTTGAGGCGCACCTACCGCCGCGCTGGACCCGCCGTTCGGTTGCAGCTGCTGCGGACCGATAGCGAACGGAGAGCACAAAGGGTTCGTCACGCCAATGATGAGGCTCTCTGATTCACAAAAAAATCCGACGCGGAGGACCAGGAAGCTGCGCTGCACATCGTGCACCATTGCTGCCACGGTTGTGTTCAACGTGAGGTTGAAGCGCTGGGTGACAAGGAAGCCGGTAAACTCCCACGAGCCAGCTGCGGTTGTTGGCACGGTGGCCATTGCGACGCTGCCCCCCTGTGGTAGCTGCGTCGCGTCCACGTAGACACGCAAGGAAGGTTGATAGAGGTGTACGGGGCACATGATGGTGCTGTTGACTCCTCCCCGACGGTAAGGCCGATCGTCGACGAGCGCATTCGTCAGCGTGATCTGAACCGGCAGGTCGATCACCTCCGGCGGCGTCACGTTGCTGAGGAGAATATGTGACGGCGCCGCGACGACGAGGCGGGATCGCTGACGCAGCGTTATGTCGCGGGGGGGCGGGGGATGGAGGTACATCCCTGCGGCGACGGCGGTCAGCGCGGACAAGCCCACCGTAATTTGACACTGAATTTCCCTCACGGGAAGCTCCACGCTCGCGTTGGACACCAGCACCTCTCGTAGGTTGCCGACGAATGGCGCCCACCTCCAGTGGGGACTCAAGAAGGGCACGCAATGAGGGGACACCGACGTCACGAGGAAGGCGACGTTCCTCGGAAGCGCGCCGCCCCCACTGGAGGTGCCGTTTGCCCCCCATAAAAGTGGCTGAAGGAGCCCTGTCGTCGCGTTGATAAACTTCGCGGACATGGCGGTGGGCGGCGCCGGGTGGCCCTCGAAGATGGTGGTCGTGTGGCAATTCCGCCAAACGATGTCGTCCCACGTCATGAACACATCCGTCCGGTTGCCCGAGAAGGGTTCACTGAGAGGCGGGGGCGGTCCGGAAGTGTCCACGACGTCTTCCGCGCGCTCAACGATCACGGACGGCCTGTGACTCGGGGCGAACGCTTCGCCAACTTGCGCCGGCCGCATTCGCCGGTGATCAACACTACGTTGTCCGAAGCAGTCAACTTCGGCGCCGTCGTCCATTGAGCCGAGGTCGGGATCGTCGAGCAAAAACGGGACCGTCGACGCAAAGGATAGGTTGAATTGAGACGGACATGGGGCCGGGGTGGGCCATTGCGCGGCGCCGCCACTGGTGAGGGGCCCATTTGTACTCGGAAAGATGGTATCCCTGTAAAGATATATTCCGCCGAAGGCCGTGTTGAAGGCCCTCAGGCCGAGCCCAAGCCACGAGGCGTTGTTCCGGTTGCCGCTGCTCATACCGGCGCGCGGGAGTAGCAACACATCGTCCGCTAGACCAAAGCAGCGGCTCGGAAAAGGCGCGTTGTCCCTCACATCGGCAACAATGCGAATGGTGGTGGCGTTGTCGTCCGCTGGTGTTACAGGGAACGCTGCGTAGAGGGCTAAGGGCAACGAGCCCCCGGGCCAAAAGCGGAGCCGCGGGGGTGACGCGAACACCACCGCCATGTGCGTGGGGTTAATGACCAAGCGGGACGGGTTCCGCATCGACGACACGAACGCCATGCCGCCATACGGCACGTGGCGGAACCCGCGACTCACCCCGGCATCGCCGAGCACCAATGTGGATGGTGACGCCCCAACGGTCGTCGTGTTACGAAGTCGGCCGTTTGGAAAGACAGGCGCGAAGACGCCGCTATAGCTGTCGATGAGGAGCAGCAAAGGATTCTGCAGCATCCGATAGGGATGCGGAATGTCAGGACTGCTTAAATTGCAGCGATGGTTGAGGTTGAGTGATTGTGGGTGGCCATATCTGGAGAAGGTTCGCTCGAGCAACATGTGACGGAGATGATCCCCCCGCCATGGTAGCACCACCAAACCGTCCCGGCGTCGTAGTTCGTCCATGACGATGCTACTGTGTAGGGCGGACACCGCCTCGCTCGTGGCGGACGTCAGCGTCACGTTGAACTCACCGTGGGCGATGACCTCAATGACGACCATGTGCCGGAGAATATAAAGGTCTGGCGGTGGCGGCGATGGCGACAACGACGATGATGATGAGAGATTAAGTTGGTCCAGGATGGACGAAGGATAGATCGGGAGCACGGCGGTTTGACAGAGCATGCGCGCGTCGGTGGCCGGAGAGAGACGCGTCCATGGCGCCTTGGCCCCAGGGATGGCGGCATAGCAGCCGCTGGACGACTCGGCGGCACCGGAGGAGAATCCAAACACCTGGCCACGGATGTCGGTGGGTAAGCTCGCAACAGGAGGAGAGGACCCGACGACTTGATCGGTGAAATTGTCATTGGATAGCACGGGCTCCGGCCCAATGGGCACCAGGGAGCGCTGCTGCACGAGCACCAGGTCGGCCGCGGTGGCGCCGTCCACCTCCGCACGGGTCATGTTGTGGATCGGCACTAAAACGGTGACGACGCTTCGGATCCGGGCGACGGACAGATTCGATACCGCAATCAGCGCCGCCCGTGTGTTGGTTTCGGCGATGACCCCGTAGGTCATGTTGCGGTGCGGTTGGGTGTCATCGAAAGCGGCGGCCGAGACGTTCACGAGCAGCAAGAACGGAGCCGGCCGTCGGCCGCTGCCAGGGGCGGTTCGCGGCGCGGTGACGCGAAGGCTATAGCCCATTTCGAAAAACGGATATTCCGTCATGAGAAGATTCGGGTGCGCTGCCACCGCGGTGAGGGGCGTTTTTAGCACCGGGAAACGCTCCGCCAGCGAGGAACCGGGCGGCGGCGGCGGGGCCGCGTGGAACGAGAGCGTCTGCAGCACTCGACTGCAGATGAACGGCAGGGTGGTATTTTCGTTGGCCTCTCGCGCGGCGTAGGTCGTCCTGGAGTGCACCAGTTTGATGGCGAGCGGCTGACCAGGAAGCGTGGGAGCCACCCAGAGCGACTCGAAGCGACTCCGATCGGTGAGGTCCGCCATGGCGCCAAAATACTCCCGATACCAGACTTCCTCGTCGAAGGATACCGCACCAAGGCTATTGACAGTGGCGCCCGTCCAAACGCCAAGAGGGCTGGAGGGCGGTGAGGCCAAGGACGACGGGCACGATGGCCACGCTCGACGTTCCATCGCGATGGGGGCCGTCGCGTTGTCCTCGAGCCAACTCATATAGAGACCGGAGGTTTCGATCAAGGCCGCGTAGAGGGCTCCGAAGACACGGCCGCCAATGTCGATCGTGGCCTGTCCGGCGGGTGGCTGAATCGGCCCCGGAATCACGGCAAGCTCGGCATCGATGGAGCGGCAATACTGCTCGGCGTTCGACCGAGTAGCTGGGCTGGCGACGACGCCGAAGGCAATGCCGCGCTGCATCGGGCGCGAAGAACTCCCTGGGGTCGTGGCGTCACTGGCGTGGTGCACCGTGATCCACCGGGTCGGCGCGAACCGTGGCCTGACACACACGGCGTGGGCCGTCGACGCCGATAGACAAGGTGTCACGAGGTTCGCACGTGCGACCAAACCGACCGCGTAGCACCGTGGGGGCGCTGTGATGGAGAAGGTGCGATTCAAGAGGGGCAGCGTCGCGGCGATGATTTCCGCCTCCCTCGTCGTCAGCTGCTTCCCATTGTAGCGAAAGACCTCTTTGGTGCCGCCGTGAATCGCGAAGCGCACCCACGCCAAGAACTGCGGCACGCCAACGGTCGCGGTGGGCGTCGCGTAGATGTCGTTGAGGTACGTAATATCGCCGATCAACTGAGCGCTATGAGCGGTGGTACAAAACTCGTAGGCGTCGTAGAAGGATAGCGCCGACGCGGACATGAGGAACTCGTGCGTGCCCCCCGCGAGCCAACAGTCTCGCTGGTTCGTCAGATTACCCGGCATCGTGCCAGTGGAGGGTTCGGTGTCCTGCAAGGCGGGAGGGGGCGGAATGGGCGACGTGGAAGCCCCTTTCCTCCCCGCGACAACGACGAGAGGCGCGGACACTAACAGCATCGCGAAGACGGCCGTGAGAAGGAGCGTCCTAGGTGCCGTGAAACGGGCGACGGTGATCGGAGGATGGGGGCGACTTCCGTCCCTTCCTCCTTCGCCTTCCTGCAGCCTCATCGGTGTACGACGACGACCCGCCGCTGCCGCCGCACGACGTGTAGACATCGCTCTCGTGGGATGGAAGGGAAACTAAAATTAGAAAGTCACCTTTTTGCTTTGATATAACTGTGGTGCCTGGAGATCATCACGATCCCATGTGACAACCATAGAAATCGAAGACGACGAGCGACGAGATTCAGCCGTTCATCCCGTCCACGGGGATCCATCATGATCGAGTCGAGTGACGGGAGGCTGGCGTTGAGGAGAGGCTTCGCTCTTCTCATCCCTATTGGTTCTTTCCTTCGTTTCCACGGCACGGTGAGGGAGCTGCTTCACGACAAGGGGGTGTCTGGGCGGTCACAGGGGGGAGCTGCTGCACTATGTCCGAGAGACGAGCGGCCGTCCCTTCCCGCAACGCGTCCTCCTCGGCATCTATCCGGCCGTAAATCGTCTCGGGCAGGTCCGCCGAGGAGGCCTGATAGGCGGTGTTCTGAGCCGGCCGCCGACCAATCGTCAGCTCGGGCATGTCCTTCGCATGATCACCCCCCCTCCGCTTCGCGATGTAGTGGAACTTACTGTAGCGCACGCTCGCCTCCAGGCGTTGAATGTACTCGGTGTTAAGGGGATCGTGCTCGTAGTGCTCTCCGGTCCCTTCATGCTCCTGGTTGGCGAGAACGATGCCGTGCGCCTCTGGATTGCGGAACAGCTCGCGCGCCTCCGATGCCTTGCCGAGCGCGTCGATCTCCGACTTCCAGGGCTGAATCATGGCATTGGCATCGCTCGGGGAGATGGGAAGCAAGAGATGGTCCACGCCGGCCGCCGCGAGTTGGCCCATCGTGACGGTCGGGCCGAAGACCTTGATGGCCGCGTCGCACTTTTCGGACATGAGCACATGGACGGCGCTTTCATCGTAGCGTTCCATCTTTCGAAGCTGCGTCGCGGCGATGAGGTGCGCGCTGGTGTCGAGGGGATTGAGCCGCGCCGCATGAACGGCCGCGATCGCCGCGTCCTCCGTCCGGCCCAGGCGCTGCATGCACAAGGCGAGGAGCCGCCAACCCTCCGACGCCTGCGGGTACCGCTCGATGCTCTCCACGATGAGGGGCTCCCCAACGGTCACAGGGTCTTCCAGCGAACGATCGTTGATGTACTGAAAAAACATCATCCGGAAGCGTGCCTCGACGGCGGCGACGTTCTTGAGTCGGTCATCGTCGGACTTGGCGACGCCGTCTCGCACCGCCGCGAGAATGTCGCTCCGTCGGTTGTCGTAGTGCTGGATGAGGTCGCGCACGACGGTGTACGACTCGTGAAGTCGACCCTGCTGCCGAAGCGACACGTAGAGCAAACCCAGACAGTGGTGCGTCAGAACGCCGCTTGCATCTAACTTTTCGGAAAGCCCCGTCGTGCACAAGCACTTGAGCATGGTCGTTGCCGTCTGCTGCATGGCCTCCGGCGCGCTCACCACCTCATGTCTGGTTTCCGGGTTTCCCGCCGCGACCACCAGTCGCTCCGCCTCGTCGTACATGGTGTAGGCGAGCCGCACGGCCATCTCCGGATCCAAAACGGGGAGAAGCAACTGCATCGCGGCCATCACCGCTTTCGACCCGGTGCCCTGCCCTGGACCACCCTCGGAGCAGCACTTGGCACCGACGTGCACAACGTACTCGGCCGCGCCTCGCACGACGGTGTTGGTCAGCGTAAACGACATGCGCTTCGCAATGTCAATCGGGTCGTCGCCCGTGATGTTTAGGCTGGCCGCGCGGAGCACGACGGCCGTGGCGGTGTGGCGTTGGCTCTCTCCGTCGGTCAGCCGCATCGCCGCGTGGCTATTATCTTGTTGGTCGTGCGAAGCTGCGCCGCTGGCGGCGACGTAGTCCTCTGGCCGAAAGCCGAGAGGAGCCGCCGTGTCGCGGTGGCGGCCGGACGGCGCGCCATCGTCGTGTCGGTATTTCCGCTGGGCCATCGCGGCGTGATACGCCAAGGCATCGGCAAACTCCTCGGCCGTCGCTGTGCCCCGGGCTGCCTCCGCCGTCGTCGACGGCTGCTGCGACAAGGCCTTGATCGCGGTCGCCGCAACGTCAAAACGGTGCAAGTTTCCACCCCCATCTCCACGGCCCGTTGCCGCGGCGACCACCACGTTTGAGGCCTCGGCGCGTTGTCGCCTTTCCATCTCATCTTCCTCGTCTCTTTGTGCCTCCAGCAAGCCGTTCGCGGACTCCAACAAGGCGGCAGGGGATGCGAGTTTCAGCGCTTCCGACAGCCAATCGGTTCTCTCGGCGACGAGCGCGAGCTCCACGAAGTCGCGGAATGCTTGCTGATGGCCCGGGGCGTACTCCGTGAGGATGGTGCGAAGCGTGTCCGCCGCCATCTCCAGGCCACGGTCGATTCGTCGCCGCCCTCCCATGTCCTCGTCCACCACCACGTCGGTGCGGTACAACGGATCTTCTCCTAACTCCCACAACTTGAACTGGGCCATCGCGAGCAGAAGCTGCCGCTCGATGTCGGGATCCGGCGACACGACGTCGGCGAGTTGCAGCTTCCCTTTCTCGCGCCGCGGCACCCACTCCATGTCGGTGCCGCGAATCCGCATGAGCGACTGCTGCTGCCGCGTCACGACGGGCAGCGCGGCGTCGGCATTCGCGCTGTACACGTCGAACAGCCGCGCAAGCTGCCGGGCCGTCTGAGGCGCCCGGCCGGCGGTGTCGGCTTCCCTCAACGCGGCCGCCAGCCGCTCGATCGGAAAGCTAGATGGGACTTGCATGCCCCGCAGCTCCTTCACGAGCCGCGCTAGAAGTGACGATGTGAGCTTCACGGGAGCGTCGGGGTCGACTTCCTCCCCGTCCGCCGCGCTTCCGGTGGTGCCGTCGATGTCGGCGATGGTCACGTTGGGCAAAATAGAGGAGGACACTCCGTCACCGCCGTCTGGGAGGGGCGACGTGGGAGATGACAGCTTCGACCGCAGCAACGAACCGGTGGTGCCCAATAGGTCAATGGGCGCTACGGCGGCGGAGGCGGCGTCCCGCTGCTGGCGCCGCTTTTCCTCTTTCAAGCGCCTCGCGTCCCGCAGTGACTGTCGGATCTGGTAGTTTTGCTGCAACGATGCCAACATCAGGTCGTCCTGCGTCGGTGGCTGCTGCTTGTCGGACCGGCTTTGGCTCTGGCGGGAGTGGTCCGCCCACGCGGCGGCGGGTGGACGCACACCCAGTAAGAGCATGCGAATCGTGGCGAGCCGATGCACAGTGCGGAACGCTTCGAAGTCGAAGGAAGCGGAGGAATCGTCGTCGCCAACCGCCGCGGCTGATCCCATTTCCGGCGGCTCGTTCCATGGCCGCTCACGATCAGCACCGTCGAGGTCGCCCTCCGCGCCGGCGCTGGTACTGATTTGTGACTCCAAACCGGGGACACGACCTCTTTGATGAAGCAGCGTGGTACCACCGGCGGTGCGAGTTGCGCTGACCATCTGGCTGCCGCCGAAGCGGCCTTCGACTTCGACGGCGCCAGCTTCGCACCGGGGAGACCTTACGCCACAAGCAAAAGGTGTCCAAGGCACCGAAGCACCGGTGGCGCCTAGGACGATACGAAGGAGGAGCAGCGGTCGTCGACGAGGCAGTCGCAACATACTCACCTTTTCTTCTGATGATCCGACCGAAGGGATTTGTTTTGGGTTAGGAGATAAAAATTACACGAATCGACTGACGGAATAAAATGGAGAGCTCTACTTAGAGAGAGACGAAAAAGCGTCGTCGTACACATCGCCTTCCCCCTTCCCTTCGGTATGTGTGTAGAAGAAGGAGGAAAAAAATGGGTAACCGATGTGTCGGGGAAATATCAGAACCTATCGGAGATGCTGAGCTCCACGCCCTTGTGCGGCAGCTCCAAATACCTTTCCGTCCGCATCTCCGTGATTCGGGATATGCATCGCTGCATCTGAAACATTTCCTCGTTCTCCAACATCCCCATCTGTGCGACGTCGGCCGGCGACAGAATGCCACCCCCTTCGACCAACGGCCCAGCCGCTTTTTGCAGATCTTGAGGCGCGCAGTCCGCGAGGAACACGACTTTGACGTTATGTTGGTACAGTTCGTCGATGAGCGAGATGAACCGCCTCGAGGTGTTGCCTTCGTGCACGGGGTCCATCGCACGGATATTCTCGAGAAAGACGGTGTGAAACGACTTGGCAATGACGCCGTAGTCGGCGACGGACATACCTTCTGACACGCAAGTCTCGCCAAAGTCTAGCCGTGCGACCCCGTTTGCGGCTCGTTCCACAATTACGTCTCGGCCAAACACTCTCAATATTTTCGTGGTTGCCAGTTCCATTTTGGTCAGCGTCGTAAAGGCCTGTTCAAATCGGGATTGATTCTCGGCGTCCTGCGGGAATAAGTACGTGTCCGCGCCGAGGGCGCCATTCAGCCGATAGTCCGTGGACGAGTTGATATGGTGGATCACATTGTGCTCTTTCAGCAACTGAATGAATGGGGTGAATAATTCGCGGTTGAGCCCGTCCTTGTAGAGCAAGTCCGGATGCCGATTACTCGTGAAGACGGTGACCAAGCCGTAGCGGTAAAAGGCGGTAAACAGCCTGCGGAGGAGCATGGCGTTCGCGATGTCGTTCACGAGCATCTCGTCAAAACACAACAGCTCCGCGGAGCCGATCATCCGGACGCACACCTCATCGAGCAAGTCGTCGTGCTCGAGCGACTTGCCGACCTGCCGGATGTCGTGTATCGTCTTGTGCACATCGAGCATGAACTGGTGGAAGTGAACACGCTGCTTCTTCACCGTGAAGCTGACCTCGTTGAACAAAATGTCCATTAAGTGGGTCTTTCCGCACCCAACGCCGCCGTACAAATAGAGGCCCTTGACGGACGACAGGGGGTGCGCGTTCGCGGCGGCGCCCCCGTAGCTGCGCTCGTAGTCGGCCGCCGCTTTAGCCTGATAGACGGTGGGCGGGCTGAAGCCCAAACGCTTGGGTGGCATGATGGCCTGGTTGCGCGGAGGGGGGCCTGCCTTATAGTAGGCGGAGAGGTCGTCGTACAGCCGCTCGATGTGGCGGAGGGCTAACTCCTGGTGGTGATCACGACGCAGAATGCCCATGTTGATAAAGTGGTTGTACGACTCGGTGGGCCGCATGCGCGCGGAGACGCATTGCCGTAGCATCGAAATTCCCCTTTACCCCCAACCCCTTTACCCGTTACCTCTGATAAAAAATTCTACCAGACTGGATTTCTTTTTTTTGTAGCGCGAACACACACCGCATCCAAAATAAACCGATACGGGGGGGGGGGGGGGGGGCCGAATGCTCCCTCCTTTCGTTTTCCGTCCCGCGTTAGAGCCACAAGCAAACATCAAAAAAACACCCACACGACGAAGAACGGCCACGACGCCCCGCTGATTATTTAGTGGGTTCATTAACTGACCCTTTGCCGAAGGAAGGGACGGTGCCGCGGGAAACAAACGAGGAGGAGGAGGACACCACCAATCCGCCGCTCCGCTGGGTCTCAGTGACGGAAGCGCGCGATTCCCCACCGACGCTAATCCCATACAAGGTCGGAGGGGGGTCCGAGGGGGAGGAGGAAACCAAAACGAGGGAAAGGGGGGGAAATGAGGACGGCAGCGACGCACATCAGCAGGCGAGAGACCGAGAGAAAGAGAGAGCGATAGATAGGCCAAAAAAAACGGAAAGCGACCGATAGACCAGAAAGCGTGCCCGGGTCCCACGCGCCGCAGCATGCGATAACCGATACCTTAATGTCCTTCTTCCCCCTCCAACATTCGCCCGGTCTTCCCCCGACACTTTTGCGGCACCCCTGGTTTGGAGACACCTCGCTCACGTATCTCCGTGCTACTTGAGCGCGGCGTAGTCGGTGGGCTGCTTGTGGCAGACCATGCCGCCGGG
>ERZ1292630.558-Hain-H41-02um-R3-558-length-37945-cov-7_pt1 | contig 37945 bp, 30 predicted proteins | sample MGYA00564408_ERZ1292630 | MGnify/ENA primary metagenome ERZ1292630 (study PRJEB36523, sample SAMEA6512641) | groundwater metagenome | collected 2019-01-08 | study: AquaDiva: Metagenomics assemblies of 32 groundwater samples
CGCTGGGGGCGGGGCGGCGTGCGCCGCGGCATCGGATCCAGAGGCGTCCGCCAGTGCACCGTCATCGGCCGCCGCGGCGCTAGAAATCTCGGTCGTCGGTTTCGAGTCATCCGGGACCACCGTAGCGACGGTGCTGTCCGGTTTATGCTTGTCGGCGGGCTTGGGCGAGTCAGCATCCGGCGCCGCCGCGGGAGGGGCGGGTTCGGCGACGGCTGCAATGGACGGCGGCGTGGCCACGACGGGAGGGGCAGCGACGGGCGGCGCCATCGACGGGCCGACATCCAACACGGGCGGCACGTCGGGATTCTCCTTCGAATACAATGGAGGCGTGTCGTCGGCCCAGCACCGTGTCTTTACTGGTCGGGGCGGCGCGACGCCCGTGCTCGCATTCTGGGCAGTTCCGGCCATCGCGGCGGTGCCTGCGGGGACACTGACATTGTCCGGCGCGTCCTTGCGCATGTTGTCCACAACGATACCGAACGCTCCGCTCCCCTCTGCGTGTTCGCGAAGTTCGAAACTGTGCATGAACGAGTACTCCGGCTCGCCCCCAATCCTTTCAACCAAGCCAGTTACAAGGAAATTGACTCTGCCGGGCGAACTTTTCACGTCGTCAATTTCCGCGATCGTGACGCGATGCTGGCCCTTTGGCAGCGTTTGCAGATACTGGTTGATCTCGTCAGCGGTCCGATGCTGGTTCAAACGGGCCCCCGGCGTGTAAAGCTGAGAAAGACTTGTCGGCTCTGACACGAAAAGTTTATAGTAGACACTCACGAAGTTCGCCGCGATGCGCAGCGCGCTGGCGCTCGTTCCAGTCGACATAGCACAAGTTAAGGGTTAAGGGAAAAGATAACTTGGGTGAAACAACGCTCATGGAGTGGGCGGTCAGAGCGGCCAGGTCGCGCGCGCTGCCCGAACCACGTGCCGGTACGATCGACGGAGCAACGTTACGCTCTGTTACTGTATCTCGAGATCGTCTGCCTTCGCAGGCTGCGCGGTGGCGCCCGAATCGACGGATTCAGCCGTGGCATGCTCCGTGCCTTCTGGCTCCGCACCGTACTTTAGCACGAGTTGAGAAAACAAATGGTTGACATCGTCTTCTGTTGTCAAGTGAGACAATGTCTTGTCGACGTCTGTCAGCTTGGCCGGGTTGTACTTCTGATAAAAGCGGGTGAGTCGAGAACGCACCGCTCCTGTGGCCAGCGGAGCAGCCACAGTCGTGTGGGCATCCGTCGCCGGGTGATGGGCTTGTTCCTTCTGCAGTTGCTTCGCGGCCAAATCACCCGCTTCGAGCATGGCTTCCTGTTGGGCTCGCATCTGCTGCTGAGATTTCAGGTGACGACGATACATGATGATCACGATCAACGCAATGACCAACAGCAGGAAACCTCCGGCCGCTCCTATGATAATTTCCAGTGGCAGAGTGGGGCCTGTCGACTGGGAAGGAGAACAAACCGACGGGTCGACTTGTGCCAGAGACGTGCTGTTGACGAAGAAGACAGGATTGTTGATGCGGTCGATCAGCGACTGCTGCTGCGCGGAGTCTAATTTCGACAAGACGTTCGCGCAGTCATCCGCGCTAAACACGTAATATGACGATCCGGTAACAGAACTTGGCAGCACGCACTTTTGAGCCGCGGTGCACTGGTCGAGGGAAGTAAAGGCCCTAATGGCGTCATTGAGCGTGTCCAAGCGCCACAGTCGGTCAACTGCGAACAGCTGGAAGAAAGTCGCGGCGGTGCTCATATCCGTTTGGGAAAACAAACTGCGCTGCGGAATAGGCGGTTTGCACAAGTCTTGTCAAGAAGTCAAAATAATCATTGTCAGATGGGTGGGATTGAGCTACGTCACTCGCGGCGCGCGCGCATGCGGCTTCATTCAACAACACGATCGTTAACCCCAAATGTTAGAAGGCGAAGAGTTGCTCATCGGTGAAGCCGCGCTTGACCAGGTTCGGCTTGCACGCGTGGGTGATCATGGGTCCGGGGCCGCACATCAGCACAACCGTGTCGCTACCGTCGGGTGAAGGAAGGTGCTCCGACACCATATCAAAATCGACGAATCCCTTGCTGTACTTCCACTCGGCCTCCGGACGGTCAAGCGTGTACCACAGCTTCAGACGCGGATCCTTGGCGCACTCCTCCAGCTCGTTGCGCAAAAGGATATCTTGTTCCGTTTGGTTCGCGAACAGGAGCCACATCTGCGTGCGGTCCGCGGGGTCCTTCAAGACCGCGCGAATAATCTGCAGCATCGGCGTGATTCCGGTGCCGCCGGCAACGAGTCCGAGCTTCTTCGTGGTCAGCTCCTTGAAACCAGCTCCTTGTTTGACGCGGTAGCGACCCTGTCCCAAGTACGTGAACCGGCCGACGGGACCCTTCACTAGTATTGAGTCGCCCGGCTTCAAACTTTCCAAATGCTGAGACATTTTACCACCTTCCGGAAACTTTGGGTGCACGTTGGGGAAGTACACCTTCACCATCAAATCGACGTGCCCATGGTCATCGTCGGATGAAATCGGAGTGTACGCTCGTTGCACCTCGCTGCCGCCCACCGAGGCCTTCAGGTACATGTGCTGCCCGATCGGCAGGCCAAGGATGTGCGCAGGCGACGGCAGGGCGAAGCGGAAGATGCGTGTGTCATGGCTGACGATGATTTTCTCTTTTAGTTGCAGCGGCTTGAAGTCTTCGGTGAGTGTTGTGGCTGGGCCTCGGCGCTTCGCAGCAGTCTGGGGATCGCCGAGCACGCGTGCGAGGACGTAAACCCCGATCGCGGTGATCACAATCACGCCCACAGCAAGCATTGGGTTCTGCTCGGCGAACTTAGCGAACTGAGCAAATCCCTGCACGGCGTGCCGGAGGGTGCTCGCTGACATGTTTGAGATGCGTGTAGGTTGGCACTCTAACGCAGGGAAATTTCACTTTTGACACTTGGGTCGTGACCATGGAACTAGTCATCAAATCTGGAATTGGGCTTTCAGGTTGCCCTCGACCTGCCTATCAAATCGGCTAGCTGGCGACCCTGATGGGTGACTGGCAACTGCTGCAGCCAGCGGACGACGAGCCGGTTGAAAACAGGCACTGTGCGGCTACCGCTTGGCATCGCGAAGTGTGTGTGCACAGATCGCAGCGGCTCGGAAAGATACGTGAGACCCGTCTTATCAACGCCAAACCGTTCCACTTCGTCCTTGACAGAGGCGTCCGACTGAAACATGCGCCAGTACCCATAGTTGACTTGCCGAGGAAATTCGTACAACGCCGCGGCGCCCTGCTCCGAGACGACGGCGCGGGCCACGTCCTCGAGTGCCGCCTGGTCGAAGTAACGCGACGAGTGCGCGAACGAGCGCCACAAGAAGGTGACGGCTGGATCGGCCACGTAGACGTACCCACCGTTGTAACGGCCGAATAGTCGTTCATCGAGGCCGCGAATGCCATGTGCGCTCAATCCGACGACGGCTGAGGTCGGTTGCACTGGTAGCGGCGCCAAGAACGTGACATCACAGTCGGCAAAGAGTGCATTCGTACGTCCTACGTGCAGTGCATGATCGATGATGTTTGCTTTCTCCATCATAAAGTCAGTGTGCCGACTCTGGCGATACCAGACACCTTTCGCTGTTTCCATGGTGCTCCGGCAGATCGGCCCATACTGGTCGAGACTCGGAATGAAGCTGATATTGGCGTCGGCGAGAAATGGATGCAGCAGTCGCTCTCGCTGAGCATCGGCTGCTCGCAGAAGTTGGCTTGACGCGGCAATGAACACGGGCACTTTGGGATGCCACTGTCGCAGTGACGTCAAGAAAAGCGCCAATTCGTCCGCGCATTCCGCGGTTGCCATTGTGCACACTGCATCCACGGCGCACACCCTACTTGCCATGGCCACAATGACGAGGGAAACGCGGGTGGTGGCAGCTTGTGAATTCAACAACAGTTGGAATCAGTTGGCGTGCGACAGGGGGGGGGTCGCCGAACATGAATCAGGAAAATTGGCTTTATCGGATCACGCGACAGAGTTAATCGGAGGACTCATCGGAGCTTGGCGGCTCCTTAACACACGCCAGAGCATCAGAATGCGCCACATCCATGGACGGTGCCGCAGCGCTGGATTGGTCGATGCCGAGACGGTACACAAGGTCACTTGCGTCCTCCATGTCGACTAGGAGCTGAACTTGACCGCGGGCTCGCAGCGCCGACACGCACGTGGGGCCCATTTCCTGGTAAGGCGCGTCGCGAATGCGAAGGAGAAGTGGCCCTGTGGGAAGGGCATGAATGGCAGAGGCCAATTCTGGCGGTAACGACGAAAAAGGGAGCGCATTCAGCGTGCCTCCTTCAGTAAGAAACTTGCGAATGTCGGCGCGGTCACAATCAATCAGTCGGGGGCACGAATCGGTGATGAACGGAGCGACGATCGACGCAGATTCGTTTGCAATTCTCCAAGACTCGGACAAGCGCTCCGGCGCGATCAGTCGCAGCCCCGCCGAAATCACGATCAGACGATTCCACGCGGGATTGAGGGCATCTCGTACAGCTGTTGACAGCAGCGACGCTTGCATGCCGACCGTGGCGCGCGCGACGTCACTTTCGCCCGGCGGCAAACGAACCACCAAATGAGAGAAGGGGAACGATGGCTTCACGGAGAAGTCGGCCGCCACCTTGTTCACAACCGCTGGGGGCGGGGGCAAATACGTAGGAGGCGCTGTCAACAATGTCGGGCTTGCCACATCCAAGGGCTGCGGCGCAATCCACTCACGCACCTTTTCGAGCACTGCGACAAAGAAGCCGCTGCCTCCGCAATGGTGGGGCATTAACCGGAGACACTTTGCCAGGCCCACGTCCGCGGATGGGGGGAACAGCGACGGGTGGGCCTTTTCCGATGGTTCTTCCCCTGCCTTACCGGTCACGGTCCACGAGGTCATCCCGGGAGCAAACTGCAAGCTGGGAAGCAAGTCGCGAGCCACGTCGACAATCCGCATGGCGCCTCCGGTTCGCGACAGCAACGTCGATACGACGGCTTCGTTCTCGATGGGGTTTAAGCTGCATGTGCTGTACACCATGCGACCCCCGGTTCTCAGCAATGAGCAACCCCTCATGGCGATGTCCACTTGCAGCTTCTGAATGCCAAGCGCCTCACCCGGACTCCATTTGCGAAGTAGATGGGGCGACTTGCGAAGTGTGCCGTCCCCAGAGCACACCACGTCGCACAGGATCTTGTCGTAGGGACGAACCTCGCCATTGCACATCAAGGGCGGAATGATGCGGGCGTCATGGCACGTGAACATGGCGAATGGGTAAAGCTTTCGCAGCCGCTTGACTTGGTGCACCAACATGTTGCTGCGCTTCTCGTCGACCTCGTTGGCGACCACGAGACCGCGGCTGCCGGTGTAGTCAAACGGCAGCGTTTCCGGAGCCGCGCGTCGCTGCCAGTGACGGCCCAGCGCAACCAGCATTTGCGCGGTTTTCGAACCTGGCGATGCGCACATATCGAGACATGCGTCGTCGGGCTGGATGTCGAGCAGAAAGGGCGGTATCATACTCACCTCTTCCTGGCGGTTGACAGTTCCCATGGCCGTCTGCTGAATCAAAAATCGACGCAAGGGGGCCAGGCGAGGCTCCTGGGAACGCCTTCTTGTCGAGTGCCACGCGCCAGCCCATCGGGAGGCACTCGCCAGCGTGGAGCTTGTGCGGGAACCACGGAATGGGATCCACGGCATCTTTAGGCGATGACTGAAAGAAGCGACACACTTCAATGGCGAATGGGTCCGTGTCGTTGATCCAAATGGTCGTCGGGAGGGGAACCCGCATTGAATCGATGAATCGTTTCCACGTGGCCTCCTCCGCTTCGGCCGACGGCGCGCCCGCGGCGGGATCGGCCGGGGATAAGTGGATGCGCTGCAGTTGGCGGTAGTACCGCTCGTACAGTGGATTGTGGTGCTGTCGGAGTGCGTCTCGGCGCTCCGCTGCGTCAGCGCGCGGCGCTCGTGGGACCTTCCCCGGGCGGCGACCCACGTTTGCGGGGGGTGGAGGGGGAGCAGATGTCATTCAGAATGGGCCTGAAGCAGTGATCGATTGTGCAACACAACGCAGACGCCTTTGGGACGTTCCCAGCACTTGTCGGATCCCGCGGGTTCAAGCCTGCAACGGGAGAATCAAAAAGTGTCGAGGGACAAAAGAGCAAAAGTAACATCAACGGGGAAAATACGTACATGTCATCGGCGAATCAGCGGTCCGTCAATCGGATCACGCGGTGGGCGCCTTCGGCTTTTCCTTCTCCGGCGGGCCGGAGCGGAACGCCAAGAACCAAGTGCCGTCTACCTTGAAGTTGAGCATCGTGCGGCTGTCGCTGGTGACGTTGCCGCCAAAGTGGCTGCCCACGATGCAATGCCACGTCCCCCCGAGTTCCTTGTCTAGCTGTGACTTTGTCATTTCTGCTACGTTCTTCGCCAGGCACTTCGTGGGGCCGCCCCTCTCAATCTGTTCGTCCAGTGCCAGTTGCGCAAATTCGATAATTTTTTCCCGGATGTGGGTGGGCGCGTCGCCTTCCTTGACGATGATCGTGCGTTGGGGGCGCTCCCGGCGGCGTCGGCGCGCGTCCAACTCAACGTCACCAAACTCATCCTCTTCAGCCATGGAAATAACAAGGTTCAATCAACTCTTTCGGGGGGTCGGCGGACGCATCGGACAACAAATGAGCAAGCACCAGTATGTATGGGGCATGGGATGACATTTCGTCCGATGTGTTGGAGAACAACAAAAAAAATGGCCAGCAGCGCGCCGCGGGATAGGTACACGATCTTGGCAACGTACGTGACGCTACTGAAGAGGGCCCCAATTACTGATCGCCAACGTGCTCACCGAACAGAATTGTGGAAGGGTCAGCGTTGGACCTTGGCCCAGCTGCCGACACGCCTCGGCGAAGCGATCGTCCAGGTTGGATCCAACGGTGACAATCAAGCGCAGTCCGCTGAGCGCCTGCGTCGCTGTGATGTTCGTGCTACCGCGTCCGATTTCGCCGAACACCTGAGCGGCCATCATGTCGAAGGAGGCTGCCTCAAGTCCAAGGCGCTGGAGCGGCTTGGATCGCAGGCTGAGCGCTGCCAGTTCATCCTGCTGGCGTCGGATGACCCCTTCTAGGTGCAGGATGTAGTTTTTCGCCTCTTCGAGATTTTTGTCAGCCGCAGTGGTTGTGGCAGGAGTGCTGGCCACCCGAGAGGCAGCGGGCACTGGGGGCACAATTTGCTGTTGTGTCACCAAACCCGTTGAGACAGCCACCGCCCGATTGCTCAGCCCACGATCGGGGCCCTCAGCCAGCGACGAAAATTTCAAGCTGATCGCAGGATGTGCGACGACGCGCAACGAAAATGGAACCTCATTCGTGCACCCCTTAGCCAAGACGGCGATACCATACAGTCCCGTGGGTAACTTCTCACTGTAATACGCGGTGCGAACGCGAGCCATTGGTCCCTTCTTGATCGCGCGCAACAGTGAAACAATGTCCGTCGTGCCGGCGGGTGGCGGAGCCTTGAGAGTTCCCAGGGAAAAGGCAACTGCCTCGTACGGTTCGTTCTTTGCGCGGCTGTGGTCATCGTGAAACTTGATCTTCGGATCTTCTTGCTCGACGATGATGTACACGTCATTCAACGCGTCGTTCTTCACCTCGAGAACGAAACTGGAGGCGGGTGTCGCCACGTCTTGCACCTTGGCGAAAAGTGCAAGGGAACTGAAATCGTCTGGAAAGCTGCGAGTCCCTTCCACCTTGCCAAAGTACTTGCGGAAGTCGTCCCACAGCATCCAGAAGATGCCGTCGTCCTTCGCGACGAGTTGCAGCTCCTTGGCATGCGCAGGATTGCGGGACCACTCGGGGGACTTGTCACTGTACTTTCCCGTCCATTCCGCGTCGCCGCCCCACGGATTTCGGACTTGCACAAACTGCGTGCCATCCGTGGTTTGCTTGGCCGCGACGACGCTGTACGCGTGGCCGAGAAAAAGCCCCATGGCGCCACCCGCCTCGCCGGCTTTTCCGGTTGCTGATCCGTCACCGGCGGCAGCCGCTTCGTCGACGGAGCAACACATGACGGTGAAAGGATCGGCAACACATTCCGCGAAGTAAGGAAACTGAATACGTTGTTTTTTCAGATCCAGTGTGAAGTCCACGCCTCCTGTGACGTCGCTGAGTGCTTCCTGCGCCCAACCGCCGTCGATGCTGTCCCATGAATAGTGCATCTTGGCGTAGGCTTTTTCCACGATCATGGGCCACAGCTCCACGTCGGCGGCGTCGGCCGTGGACGATGCGTAGAGTGGAAACCTTCCGCCAGACCGGTCTACTGTGATGGGAACGAAGTCGTCCACAATCACCCACTCCCAACCACCTTGCTTGAAGAACATTACGCCGTAGACGCCTGCTTGCTCGTCCCAGCAGGCGAAGAGCTCTTCGATGTCCTTCGGCCGATCGGACGCAATCGCCGAAAGCGCGCCAATGAAAAAACAATTGCCCACGGCTCCCTGAGCAAGATCGTCCACCGTGATGCGATCGCGAATGAGTTTGGCTCTCTGATACAAGACGGAGAGCCGCTCGCAAATGCGAGGTTCAGCGACGGTGCAATCGTCCGGCGTCCCGGAAGGGAACAAGTTTTCGCGTTTATCAAAATAGAAACTTTCATCGAAAAACTTCGTGGACTTGCTCCGGCATTGGCTGATGATTGCGCTCGTCGCGGCACTGCACTCCGCTACGGCTGCTCGGAACGATTCTCCGCATGTGGCCGACGCCGAGAGCCTTTCGCTGAACAGCTCAATCTTGGATCGCGTGTCACGGCTGCACACTGCACCCTGTCGCTTGACATCCTCGCGGCTTGGCTTCACTTTCGGATCGCTGGCCGGAGGCCCAGCCGCCGCACCGGAGTTGCTTGACTTAAGACCCTTTCCACCGGTGCGCATCCGCTTCGCGATCATCGCATCGACGATCAGATGAATATTATCGCGATTCTCGTAAACCAGATCTTCGACGATCTTGTCAATCTGGGCTCCCAGGCCCTTCGATGCAAGGGCGGGTAGCAGCGATGGGGCTTCAACGCTCGGCGGGGCAGCGGACATACGTTCGAAAAGTGAAAGCAGGGAAAACAGTCGCTGATTTGAGCTCCAACGCAACGTCTGGGATATCCGCGTATCAGGGAACACCCCGGCTACGTCATAGCACTCGGAGAGGCAAGGAAGCTTCGATGCGCACACAAGTCACATACCAGACGGCAAGGTTAAGCCGAAGAAAGAATCAATGTTTTTGAGCGTCCTTACACGAGCTTTTTCGCTCGCAGGAACATCTTCAAGAACATAAACTGCAGGTAGCCAGTCACGGCGACAACGCCAATCGTGACGGCGGAAAACCCCCACACTCGCTCAAATGTACTTTCAGACGTCGAGCGCGAGCGCTCGTTTCGTCCCCAAAATAGACCTAACTCCGTCTGTAAGTCAGCTAGCTCTTTGTCGATTTGATCGAGCGTGCCCGTGACTCGATCAATGTAGTCCTTGGTCCGCAGTGTCTCCTTCTGTTGCCCATCCGTGTCGGTGAACACGAACACCTCTTCCCCGGATGGTGCCTTGTTGCGGGTGATGCCCGCGACGACATCAGGCATCCGCCGCCGGCGGTCGTGATGGTCGACCGCCACCGAGAGATCGATCGTGGTCGCCTCGTGACTGCCGAACGCGGAGCCAATCAGCGACGAGAAGCAGATGACGTACTGGCCGATGTCCTTTTCGTTGCCTTTGAAGGAAAACGACCCTGACGAATCGCTGAGTACGTCGCCGTGAACGACGGTCGCCGATGGGACGGCAGACACGGCCACATTGATTGGCGTGTTGCCGAAGGTCGACTTGCGGCGCGCCCATTCCACGGTGACCACGTCCGTCGGTCCACTCATTTCCTCGGCGAGGCACACCGGGTCGGCGGCAATGCGAATGAAAACGGCATGGCCGCCAACCGTCAGGAAGGCGACCACCAAAAGTGCAGCTACTGTCGCAGTCATTGGCTTCCACGCGAGTTCTGGCGGCGAGAGGGGAGTCCAATCCATTGTTTGTTACACGTTGTTGTGTGCCAGAGAGGTGAGAGAGCGGCTGAGAGAAAAAATGAGTTACGTCCGCTACGAAGGTGATATCGGCATGCTGGTCACGGCTGCAATGGCTGAGCGCAATTGAGAAATATCCGAAATGCAATGATAGCGCGAGTGCTTCGCGCGCGCCTCGGCCACCTCTTCAGCGGAACATTTGTCAATCACAAAAACGCAGCCCCATCCCCGCCGCGCTGGTTCGTGGAGGTTCTCCTCGCTATCCTCGAGCATCACAATGGTGTCTCTCCCCGCAACTGCCCCACTTCGTTCCAACAGCAAGTCGTACGCACCGGGAAGCGGCTTCGACTCGCGATTCGCGGCTGAAAATTTCCACTGGTCGATGCAATCCAACACGCGTTCCGGGGGAAAAAAGTGGAGCACGCCGAGGGCCGCGAGGCATGCGTTGGCGTGGCTCGTGATGGCGTTCGTGAGGATCCACAGTTCGTGTCCGGCTGCTGTGAAGGCGGCGAGATCAGCGTGCAGTTGTGTATCGGGTTTCAGCGGCGACAGATCGAGCGCATGGACGTAGGCAAAATATTCGACAGCATCGATGTTGTTCTCAATGGCAAGTGCGCGACCAGTGAGGCCGTAACGTTTGTATAGCTGGCTGCTCACTTCTCGAGCGGCCTCCACAGTGATGTCTTTCAGTTTCGCGACGTAGGTGGCGATGCGTAGCCTCATTTGCTCGTGAATTTGAGTTTTCGAATAACTATACAGCGTGCCATCGAGGTCGAACACGAGAAGCGTTCGCGGGGCTGTCATCTTTCGGGTATCTGCACGACGCTGCACAAAGGCAAAGATGCAAGATGTCACAACGAGTTGCGCGTTAATACCTCCAATCATCGATGGTGATGGTGGAAGGGGGTAGCAAGGGTGTGTTAATGGTGTGTGGTGAGTGCGTTAACCGGTTAACTTTACGTCGCGGAATTTACGGCTTGAACGAGCGCTTGACGGCGGGCCTATCGTCGTCATCGTCGTCGTCGGCGAATTTCGTCACTTTGGGATTCTGCTCCATTCCGAACACAGCGGTGGGTGCCGCTCGTGACGCCGAGGGAGCGCCACCAGCTTGCGGGCGGCTGTTGTGGTGGTAGGCTGGAATGTAGTTGCTGTTCATCTTGAAGTTGTTTGGGTTGCGACGCACGACAGCGTAGGACAGGTCCTCCTTCCAGGCAAGAAGCTCCTTGGGAACGGTTTGCTTGGCTTCCTCCAAAATTTTCACAAGCGTGGCGAGCGTTGCGCCTGTAACCTGATCCTCACGTTTGGTGATAAGCGTAAACGCATCGCCCTTCGCCCCAGCGCGACCCGTCCGCCCGATTCTGTGAACGTAATCGTCGATTTGCATGGGAAAGTCGTAGTTGATGACCATGTCGAGCTCCTTAATGTCCAATCCACGGGCCGCGACGTCGGTGGCCACTAGGGTCATGTTGCTCTCCTTGCGAAACTTGTTGAGGACGTAGTCGCGCTGCGCCTGCTCCTTGTCGCCGTGGATGGCGTACACCGAAATGCCCATTGCCCGGATGTGCCGTTCGAGCTCGTCGGCGGTGCGCTTCATTTTTGCAAAGACGAGGCAACGCTTCCCGTGGTTTCCAAGCAGCAGCTTACGGAGCTGAGACAATTTGTCCGACTCGGTGGTAAACACGAAATGCTGAGCAACGTCCGGGTTGGCCAACAAGTCCGCCGACCCTACATGAATACGAATGTAATTCCGCTGAAACGCAGCGGCGAGCGCCTGAATTTCGCGGGGCCATGTCGCAGAAAACATGATCATTTGGCGGTCTTCGCGCACCTGTTGGCAGATAGCTTTAACCTGCGGTTCGAACCCCATGTCCAGCATGCGGTCCGCTTCATCCAGCACCACAAACGTAACGCGCAGCAGATTCGTCCGGCGAGATTCGAGAAAGTCGATCAGGCGTCCTGGGGTGGCCACAATGATGTGCACCCCCACCGCCAGCTGCGCAAGCTGCGGACCCTTGGGCGCCCCTCCATAGATGCAAGCGCACCGCACGCCGCCAGGCAGCACCTTCCGCGTCTCGACTTCGATTTGCTGCGCTAGCTCTCGGGTGGGTGCCAAAACAACGCAGAGCGGGCCGTCTCCGTATTTCAATGGGGGCTGAGCGGCGATGTGAAGAAGGGCCGGCACCATGAAGGCAAGCGTCTTCCCGGAGCCTGTCTTGGCGATCCCAACCAGATCTCGGCCTTCGAGAAGGATAGGCCACGACTGACACTGAATGGGCGTAGGACTTGTGAAGCCTTGTGCAGAAAGCGCCGCGGCGATGCTGGCGTTGGCCCGCTTGACGGGCGCGAACGTCGTAATGGGCGGTGGGCACTCAACGGTCTGCGACACGACGGTAATCTCGTGCTGCTTTCGCCACGCCGCCGCATCTGGAACTTCCTCGGCTGGTGCTTTGACCTTCGTCGCGGAGGGCGTCGGTGCCTTTGTTCCCATGACATCCGAGGCTGAAAATACTTTCCACTGGCCAGGCACCAAGGTTGTTTTCTTCCAATCCGGCGCGTCGAGCCGAGCGCCGAAGTCGGCTGCGCGGCCACGTTTGGGTCCGTTAAACGGATCGAACTGCGCGTCGGCAGACGTTGGGTCGTGATATGACCCTCTGTTCATGGCGATGGAGGCGGAGTGGGCGGCGACTGCGGGGGGAAGGGAACCATACCGGCAATGCATAGCAATGGTGCATCTTCTGAATGACGCGGATGGCTGGGGACTCACGGGAATCGTGCCGGGTACGTGTGAGGGGGGATCTACTCGTGTCTACTCTCTAGGTAATGATGATCGGGGAAATCGGGGTGCGCTGGTGGAACGGGCCTTCGGCCGCGCCAACGGAGACGTAGCTGCTTTAAAGTGCCCGGATGACAACGGCGACCCGACGGCGCGCGCTATCGCACGCGGTGCGGCTGCGCCTTGCGCCGCCGTGGACGACGTGGGCGACCCATCTCTTGACGGGCTGGTCTCCATGTGTCCGCCGATGGGGCGACGTAGCAACGGTAGCCTGATTGTTGCCTCACGCAACACGTCGTCAAACGGTGGCGACAGGCCGAGTCGATCGAGCACGGCCTGGTAATCGGCGATCTGTACTTTTAACGACACGACCTCGCGGGTGCGCTGCACTTCGCTGGCATTGGCCGCGTCGGCGTCGCGCTGCAGAGCGATGAGCGACTTCCGCAGCACGTCGGCCTCCATTCGTGTCAGCGTCGTGGCAGCCGCCCGTTGCAACGCCTCGATTTTTTCCTCCAAAGCGGCGCAGCGCCGCTGGTGCTCCTCCGTTTGTGCGGAGAGTTGCTGCTCCAAGCGGCGTCGTTGATGCGCCTCGAGCACAAGTTCGGCCCTCAACCGGTCGACCACACTTTCCGCATTGTCGACACCGCACGAACGGACGCATTGCTCGTCTCCGTCGCAGCTGGTGTTGGCGGTGCTACTGGCATCTATTTCGAAGGTCAAATCCGTCTCTTCAGCAACTTTCGCGCGTGTGGCCGTTTCAACACGTGCCGCGCCCCAAACGGACGGTATCACATTGAGCTTTTCACTTGCCAGGTGCCGTGCCGGAACGTTGCCGTCTCGCGGGCGAAGAAAAGGCGACTCAGGGGCGTCGGCGCGGCTCTCCGTTTGACGCAGGGGACGTTCGCTGGAAAATGCATCGACTTCACGAACAGAGAGGTCATGCTCGGACGCGACAGCGGCGGGTGGCGTGGCTGCACGTGGCGTCTGCTTCTCAGTCGCATCGTACAAGCAGAGGCAGGGCATGACGGGATGCCGCGTCGTCGCCATCGAAGAAAGGATAAATTGAAATCTGTATATGTGAAACCATGTCAACGACTTGAACCATTTTTTATCGGCGGGTAGCTGATGGAACCGGCCGAACAATGCTCAAGTAACAGAGTGTACAACTGCGTACAAAGCGAAGGATAACCCTCGCTGCTCATCGGTTGTGACGTCGTTGCCACCGTTGAAACAGCAGTCTCAGTTGGCGGAGCGTCCTTCGCTCGCGCAACCCTTCGCAAATCGCACCATTGAGCACAGCGCGGCAGTGCACCCGTCGCCACCAGTGGAAGGCAGCGGTGCACGCCGCCAGCTCCCGCTCGGCACGAATGTCGCACAACCGGAGATAAGTGCACGTATTTTCGCGTCGACACGTCGACGTGGCGGCTCGAAGGCACCGAAACAACAGTATCGCGTTGCGACTGGCGCGTAGGTGATGTTTCGCTCGTGTCAATCGGAGCCAAGCCACAAAAGGGCCCCGCATGCGAAACCGGGGCGTCACCACGCGGCAACGCGCAGAGGTGAGCCACCGTGAGAAGCAAGACGCCTTGGTGCCGATGTGTCGCAAATTCTCAACGTGGCGAGCCAATGTCACCTGATCGTGACGGTGCTTCCAGCCTATAAGCACAGCGTGCGCCTGTTGTCGCACGAAATTGACGTTTGACACGCGAAGTCGCCGCTCAGCACCGCCTTTTCGCATCATCCGCCAGAGAATCGACCTGTTCCGGTGCCACACGGCGGTTTGCTCGTGCGCAAGGACGCGATGATGTGCCATGGACCACTTGGTAAGAGCACGAAGTTTGACGGCACGCGAGAATGTTGCGCATAAATATCGTTTCCTGGTTGATTCCAACCAGCGGGAAAACAACGAACGAGCGACGCGTGCGTCATGGTACTGCGCTGCCTGCTGAAGCAAGCCTCCTCCCGGCACGGCATCGTACCAAATCGGCCGAGCTTGCAAGTCGGAAAACGGCATTTCGCAACTACCACGGTCCATTGATGCCGCCAGCTGCAACGAAGGTGCACGCAGAGGAGATGCTCTCGCGTCGGCGAATCCACCGTCGGGATGACCCATCCGCGACAATAGTCGCACCGGTAAGTGCGCCGGTGGTGGCTGCAGCGCGCGATATGTGTACATACACGTGAATGGGGGGTGGGGTAACGATCACTACTGAAGCAATACCAACAATCGCGGCCGTGCGTATTTTTGACCACGGACGAACGCTTTCGCTCTCGGGAGGGTCGGTGCAGAAAGGGGTCACGAAGGCGCCCGAGGCGACGTGGCGCCGCGGAGGAGGCCCTGTGACCTAGGGTGCACCCATCCTGGCAAATGAACAGACGCCAACGTCACCAGGAATTTTACTCCCTTCGCCACAAGCCGCTGCTCGTGACCATGGAACTCGAGAAGGCGCTCAAGGTGCGATATCAGATTGCATCGAGTGACCATGGTGATTCGGTTCTCTCGCGCAGTGGCCGAAAAATTCATCAATGCGGTGAGCCAAGCTTCGATCACGGGCACTTCGTCGTACAGCAGAAACGGCGCGCACACCAGGGACTCCATCGTGTCTGCCCGTATGACAAGCCCCTCGCAGTGCGCGACGTTGGAGGCGGCCATGAGCCCCAAATGCACCAAGCGGCGCCGCTTGGGAAACCGCTGCAATGCCGCGATGACTGGCTCCACAATTTGAAGGGGTTTCAGCGTCGACCTACAGCTGGAGTAGGTGCACAGATTGGTCACCAACGTCAGAGACAGTAAGCAGGTGCTCGCGACTTCGGCCAACGAGCCGTTTCCGGCGTTTTGAGCAAAGCCGTCCTGACGGCTCAGCCGCACGGCGTCGGCGACGGAAACGAGCCCGGCTGCCAACTCGTCGCCAACGTCACCGCGGCACAGCATCACACAATCCGCCTCCTGCTGAGTGTAGTCCAGCAGTGCGGTGAGCGCACGGTTCATCAGTGCCGTGCTCGACGGTCCAAGGGGGGACGCGGTCGGCAACGTCGCGGCCACGGCTGCCTTTTCCGATGCATCTGCCGGCGGATCGGAAGCTGTCTGGGTTTCGGCAACGTGAAGGAGCGACGCTGATTCACGAAGCATGCGGACGTGGAACAGCGCTCGGTCTGCCGAGAGCTGAGGAAGGGACACGGCCGCGGTGTCATGCGATGACATTCGATACAAATGGAGGAAGCTGTGACAACTGTGCCCTTCCCTCAACAAGCGGCAGCGTCGCGTTCACAATGCCTGGACGCGTCAATCATGGGCGACAGGGCTGGTGAAGGGGAGGACGGCCCGCACTGCGCATGGCGTCAACCAAGGAAGCGCTGAATGTGGCGCGCGTCTTTGCATACTTGAGGATCGTCGTCGTCGCCGTGGCGTGCCTTCTTCGACGCGCGCTTGATCATTTCCGAGTTGCAGCGGTTCTGCAGGTACTCGGCTTGCCACCTGAGCACTTCGGTCTCGACGTCACGCAGCTGGAGGCCGCTGCGTTTCATGGTGTCATAGAATCCTGCTCGCACGAAGTACTGTGCCTTGATGCCGTGCTCGGCCAGGAACGTGGTGGAACGTTGCACGATGAATCCTTGCTCTTTCGACTGTGTCAAACTGACTATAGAACGAATGGAGCGCTGACTGTGGCGGCGGGCGCCCGTGTCACCGCCGTCGATGAACAAGCTGGATGACATAGAGAACACCATGAAGACCACGAGGGCAATGAAGATGGGAAGCAGCGCGTTGATGTTAAGTTCGACCGGCTCAAACTGGTGGTGCTGGAAGCCATGCTGCTGAAAGGGATGACCCCGCTGCTGTGCGTACGCGCGGCGGTACGGATCCTGGCGAGGAGGATGCGGGCTGCCAGTCGACTCTTGCCGCTGCAACCCTTCGACGCCATACTCGTCAAAGATGCGCCGCTTGTTGGCGTCGGTGAGGATACTCTGTGCGGTGCTGAGCACTTTGAACGCTTCGGAGGCGCGCGCATCGCAGTTTTTATCAGGGTGACACTTTAGCGCCAACTTTTTATAGGCCAGCTTGATTTCTGCCTCCGTGGACGTTCGCTGCACGAGTAGCACGGCGTAGAAGTCGTGGCGCTTCAGCAAGATGGACGAAACGATGCGTGAATCATCGACCGTTGGTGTCAAGGGCGACGACATCGCAGCACGGCGAGGGAGGCAGACAGGGGGGAGGGGCGATGGGGAGCTGCAAGAAAAGAATATTGTTGACGCAACATCCGTCGGAATCCGCTTTTGAGCCCGGCGGCGGCCGACCTCCACGAACACGTGGCTCGGCGGCTGTACGAATGTTCTCTCCCTTCGCGCTACAACACAAGCACCATCACACCTTGTACTCGCGCAAGCAGCCCTCAAAAATGTTGTAGGTGCTCCGGCAGAAGTCGAACTTGTTGCGGTTGTGATCCATACACCGGTGCAAGTTCAGCGCCACCTGATTGCACGGGTGCAACGTGGCTTCGCCCTCGAACGTTTGCTTTCGGCCGAAGACGTACGTCAGCAAGCTGTTTTCCGGTGCCGCCGGGAGGTACCTCGTTTTGTAGTCCTTCCAAGACCAGTGCATGAATTGCGGCGGAATGTCTGATTTGTGGAACCGCGGCACCTCTGGCGGCTCGATGATTTTCGGGCCTTCATCCTTCGCATCGGCCATGGCGTCGGATGGAGGAGCAGACAAGGCAGGAAATGAACGACAAACTGAGGCACCTCAACAAAAAACAAAGCGTGTGGCTCGCGACCGAGTGGAAGGAGCCCGCAGCGACATGGCTGGCAACTTGTACAAAGTACTGTAATCATTGAGGGAAAGACTAGGCAGAGGGCGACCGGGAAGACGGTGTCGAATCATCGCTGGTCGACGGTGACGGTGAACGCCGTCCCGATTCTACAACGGCGGCCCCTTCACGACGATCCGATGAATGTTCAGATGAGTGGATTTGTGGTGATGCTGCGCCCGTTCCGGCTGCCGCACGTTGCTCGCAGTCTTTCAGCGATGCGCGCAGCTGATCCTTCCACGATGCCACGGATAACCCAACACCGGAGTTGCAATTGGGGATGACCCGGGGCAGATTCAGCACCGGGAGGAAGCAGCCCTCCTCACACTTGCTTAGGAGCTCGCGCACAAGATCCATCTGCAACTTGGACTCATCGAGCACCGTCAGTTCGGCTGCCCGCAAGCGCTGCTCAGAGGGGGCGCGTGGCGACGACGTTCGTGGCTCCGAGTCGGTAGGTTCCGCGTTGGCGAAAAGAGAAAGTGAAGTCACGTTGGAACAAAGCGGAAACTCGACCATGCGCAGCGGCAGGATCGATTTCAGAACGGACGAATTGACCATCCTGCAGTCCGCAGCGATTTTCAGCAAGTAATTGGTGCCTTTCCAGTGAAAAGCGTATGGGCGAGTGAGCGCCGAGCGCCACGACGCGATGCCTTCCACAACTTGATACGTCGCCTGTTGGTGGAGAAACAGCAGTTGCAGTGTTTCGGTTTGCATACGGAGCACGGAGGCGCCGGGCGACGTGACGTTGGTCCCACTTGTTGGGTGATCGGTGATTTTCGCTTGAATCTTCTCGAGAATGCGTTCGCGGTCAGCGATGCGTTTCATGACACGCAATGTTTTCTGGCGGTGTTCGGATAGCTGCTGCACCACTTCTCGTAGCTGTGCGAAACGATACTGGCTCTTCTCAACCAGGAAGTACTTCTTGAACAACTTCACGTCAAGGAACGGCAGCCTCACGTCGACCGCTAGCGTCTCAAACTGCTTCTCCAATGCGGCGTAGGCGGCCGCGTCCGCCGGTGGCGAGGGCGCAGACATCGTCGAGTAAAAATAGGACAGTAGCGTGTCTGCAATCGTTCGCCACCCAGTTCAACGTTCATTTCGTGCGTGACGGGTCATCTGACGTCTCCTGAGATTCCCCACACTCATCGGTCGACCCGATTTCAAACTTCGTCACTCAGCGCGGCTTTGAGTGAATCCAGCGCGGCGTCGTTGTAGCGGCGAAATGCTTCCTGGTCAAGCGTATGCGCCGGGAGCGGCGCAAGAGGCTCAACGGGGTCACGGCGGAAACCGAACTCGATTCGTGCTGTGTCCGCTGGCAAGCGCATCGACTCCAAGGTCCTCCTTGTGGCGTCCACGTCCACCATCACACCGCAAGGCATCAACGCCACGGTGGCCCACGATCCTGTGTGGTGGCAGAGCAGTTGCGTAGGGCGCACCAGTCGATGAATCAGCGCCGCCGCCAATCCCCGAGTGGCAAGTGCGCGCTGGGCGGCGGCAGCGTCTCGCGCGGCTCTTTCAGCCGGTGTCACAAACCATTCAGAGCAACCATCGGCCAAAAATGTATTAATGGCCTCGAGCTTACGCCGACGGCGGCTCGCGTCAAGAAGCCGATGCTCGAAAGAAATATCGCGGCGAATGACATCGCGTATCGCCAAGGATTCCTCGTGATTGTGGGCGCCCATGAACAGCAGTCGTTCGTAGCCTGCGACTGGCGTCGCGGACGACGAGTCGTTCGTTATCTGCCAATCCGGCTGCGGCGAAACGCCAACCGCGTAGCTCATTGGACTGGGGGACTGTGGGACATGTTCAACATCCCTTCCAGACGAGTGAGGGGGCCAGGCATCGCGACGGTCACAATTCGGAGGGGGAAAGTGATCCGAAATCTAAAATGAGCTCGCGGACGACATTAAAGCTGCATCGCCATTTCGTGAGCTTCCAGGATGGCCCGTTTTGCATCCAGCTCGAGCGCTTCGCGGCAACCCCCGATGCGAAGCACAGAAACGCCCGGCAGGCTGGCGGCGATGCCCGTCTGCAAACTGCCGAGGACAATCGACTGGCCGTGGCAGAATATAATCGTGTCGAAGGATGCAGCATGCGAGGCGCCATCTGCTTCACGCCAACGCAAGGTGCCATCGGCGTCCAGGGCCTCATAGCGAGCGCCAGTGACCTGGCGGACACCATACTTCTTCAGCTCGAGGCGGTGAATCCAACCGGTCGTTGGGCCCAAGTTAGCGCCCATTTTTCCTGCCCGGCGCTGGAACATGCTGACGGCTCGCTGCCCCAAACCCGCGACGCTGGCCTTCGTGAGTCCGCCGGGCACTTGGCCGGTCAAATCCACCCCCCAAGACTCTGCGTAAGACTGAATCGTGCCGGCCGCCGCTGCATGAGTCACAAACAGCGCAACGTCGAAGCCGATGCCCCCGCCACCGATAATCGCCACGCGTTGGCCGACCGCGCTCTTCCCGGTAAGGACGTCGAGGTACGACACAGCGTGGGGGCACGTCGCTGCCCCCTCGATGTCGGCGTTCGTGATCGGTTTGGACGTGGCCCCACATGCGAGCACCACCGCGAGCAGCGGCTGAGTGCTCTGTTTTGCGATGTCCGCAACGAGCGCTGGTGTTGCCTCAACGCCCAGTCGGGTCGAGATTTGCCCACTGCGACGTTTGAGGGACGCGCTCCAGTATGCGATAGCGGATTCAAATTCGTCTTTCCCTGGGATCCGTTTCGCCAGATGAAATTGACCACCCACGTTAGGGTTCTTGTCGAGCAACGTGACGCGATGTCCACGATCGGCCAACGTAATCGCCGCGTGGCAACCCGCAGGGCCCGCACCGACGACGACCACGTGACCGGGCGTCGCGGAGGGTGTCACGGTGCGCGACGTCTCGTGACAAGCGACTGGATTGACGAGACACGACGTGACCTTCATTTTGAAGGTGTGATCAAGACACGCCTGATTGCATCCGATGCAGATGTTGATCTCCGATGCCTTTCCATCGCGGGCCTTGTTGACAAAGCTGGCATCCGCGAGGAATGGTCGGGCCATCGACACGAGGTCGGAGTCGCCCCGATGCAAGACGTCCTCCGCCACTTGCGGTGTGTTGATCCGGTTGGTAGCCACCATCGGTGTACTCAGCCCCTTGGAGCGCAAATGGTCGCGGCAAGCGCGTGTCACCCATGTGTAGGCGGCCCGAGGAACCGATGTGGCGATGGTGGGAATCCGTGCTTCGTGCCAGCCGATGCCGGTGTTCAGGATGTCGGCTCCGGCTTTGACGGCCTCCTCGGCGAGCGTGTGCGTCTCCGCTCGCGTCGAACCGTTCGGTATCAGGTCGATCAGGGACAATCGAAACATGATGATAAAGTCTTTCTCCGGCACGGCCTCTCTCACCGCTCGAATGACAGCGAGAGGAAAGCGCATGCGGTTTTCGTAACTGCCGCCGTATTCGTCACGGCGCTTGTTCGTGTGATTCACTAGGAATTCGTTGAGCAAATATCCTTCGGATCCCATGATCTCCACGCCGTCAAATCCCGCCTCACGCGCCAACTTGGCGCAATGGGCAAAGTCTGATATCGTTTTCCGCACCCAAAATTTAGGCATCGCGATCGGCAACATTGGTGAAAAGCGCCACAGGGGAGACGCAACCGCGCTGGGCGCCACGGCAATTGGACTGTAGGCGTAGCGACCCGCGTGCAATATTTGCATCAGAATACTGCCCCCGTGCTCGTGCACCGCGGCGGTGACGGGGCGATATTTGACCGCATCGGTCGATTTGGTGAGGCGTGCGGCACCCGGGTAAACGCGACCTTCCCAGTTTGGTGCGACCCCTCCCGTAACGATCAGGCCGGCCCCTCCTTTGGCCCTTTCACCGAAATACGCCGACATACGACCGAAAGGGTCATCCTTCGCCTCCTCTAAGCCAGTGTGCATGCTGCCCATGATCGTTCGGTTGCGAAGTGTCAACCCGCCGACCTTCAGCGGCGACAGCAACGTCGGGAATGCTGACATGGGAGAAGAGAGGTAAAGTTCTGTGCAAGGCCAACGACGCAGCTGCCTCCTCCGCCGAGCCTCATCGCTGAGCCACACGAGCGGCTCTCAGCACATTTGTAAATGTGACGCCAGAAGGTGGGAACAGGAGGAAACCAAAAAGCCCCCGGTCGTTTGCGCTTTTCCCAAAGCTGCGACATGTGGCACGTGACGGCTCTTGCTCGTTTCGTGAAGGTACACCCCCGCGGCGACCGCCGCGAGACCCCCCGCATGAAGCAGGGTGAACGGTTTGGGGAACAGCAGGTAACTCGCCATGACCGTGACGACCTTTCGTGCTCGTGAGTAGTCGTGAACACGGGAGTACTGTCGATTTTTCACGGCGATGCCTGCAGCAGCTGGCTGAGATCGTCCAGCATTGCGGATCGAAGACGGACAGCAGCATGCATGCCGGTGGCGTATCGAGCATGGCTTTCCTTCAAAGCTTCCAATTGCGCTGCCTGCTGAGAAAGCAAATGCGACAGGCTACTGGATGGAGCGACTCCGGCGTTCTCGTCGTTGTGTGGCTCGCGCCGTGCCGCCTCGAGGATCGCGGAGGAGGCGGCCCCGCAAACCATGGTGCCAGCCGCGTCACGGGGGTAGGAAAAGTAAACATCACTGAAAAGTGACGTGTCGTGGGTGTCACGAGGACCGTCGGCGTCATCTATCGCTCCACAGCGCTGCCGGTCCCGCGCCACCGCGGGCGCCGATCGCACATCTTGTGGCTCGGCGCGGAAGGCTTCCGCGTCGTCCGCCAGCTGGTGCAATTGGCCCTGTTCGGTCAACGCGATGTCCAGCAAGGCGGCAAATGAGTGAGCTTTACGCCGATTGTCACTGATTTCAAGAAGCGTTTTGGTGGTCGGGCTCCGGAGCGAGTGCATCGTCTCGAATCCGCCGGTATCAAAGTCGACGCCGTTCACGCCGGCGGTCGACCGCAGTTCCTCTTCCAATTCGAGCTGCAGCCGCACAAGGCGCAACGCCTCTCGGGCCATGTGTACAAATGTGAACAGGAAAGCACACAATACTGGCACTGAATTCGAGGTGTTGCACAAAATCAACAATGCGCCGACGTTTGTTGTCCAGGGGCCTCTCCCTCTCGTCCTTCTCGTTCGATAGTCACAGCTCCGCAGGGTCGTCTTCTTGAAGGGCATCCGGGGCAAGGGGCGACAGCCGTCTCGCTTCGACCGGTGCGTCCGGCCAGAAGTCGTGAGGAATGCGATTAGACGGAAACCCACCAACAGGCACATCCTTCAACTGCGCCGACATCGACACCTGGCGCTGAACGGCGGCGGGCAGCGCAAAAGCACCGTGGTGCAAATCCGGCGAGTAGTAGTAGGTGGTCAGTCGTTGCTTGGACCATGCGCCCCAGTCGACAAGCGTCGCCATTGGATGAATGGCGTCCGAGCAGAAGAGGTACGAGTAGTGGCCCCCAAGAAACGTGGGCTGGTGCGCATGGTACACGAACGCGTACTTAAAATACCCGGCAAGTTGGCGCTGGACGGTCGAGACGATGTCCAAGTTCCAAGACGGGCTATCAAGGTTGACGATTGCGATGCTCCGCGGGTGCATGAGGCGCTTGACGTCAGCATAGAATTCTTCCGTGAAAAGCGTCTCCGCGCTTCCGTAGTCCGTCGAATCCACGATGACCAGGTCGAAGGGGTCCGAGGCGGACGCGCCGAGCAGCCGATCTCGAATCCACCCGTGGCCATCGCTGGCGTGCGCGCGCGTCCGGGGGTCCAAAAACGCGCTGTACAGCTGAGGAAAGTACCGCAGGGAGACGTCCCGGACGGAGTACATGTCGATGTCCACTAGGTGCATCTCCGTCACGTGACCGTAGGCGGCCACCCTGGACAGCGCCCCACCGTCGCCGCCGCCAACGATAAGAACGCGTTTGGCGTTCGGGAGGTACGCCATGGGGACGTGCACCATCATTTCGTGGTAGTAGGCCTCGTCCCGCGTCGTGATTTGCAGTGACCCGTCGATGACCAGAATATTTCCGACTCCGTAATGCTGGTACACCTCTATGTGTTGAAAAGGTGTCGTCACTTCGTAGACGAGGCTGGAGTGATCAAACACGTAGGCCACACCAAGAGCGGCTTGCATTTCAACGAATGGCTTGGACCTCACTGAGCCCAGGGAGGAATGACGGCTGAAGGCGCCGAAGCACGTGACGTTGTAGAGGTTAAAGACGTGGTCCGACACCAAGTAAAGCACCAGGGACGTGAGCGCGGCCAGGCCGGCGAGGAAGGCAACCGTGCGGTAAGCAGAGCACATCGCAACGCACGACTAATTCTAACCATTAACGCAGCAGGGGAGAGAGAGGGGAAACCGAACAATTTCCGAAAGCCGGCAAGGGGTCGTGTCATGAGCCGAACGTCCGTTCCGAACGTTGAAAAAGGAAATCTCTCACACGCACACGGGAGTCAACATCACGTTCAATTCAAACAGATGGGTCACACAGACTTGACGAGTTTCAAGTTCTCTTCGTAAGCGCGTCGGCTCTGTTCCGGCAACGACTCGCTAGCGAGGGCCTTTCCATTGGCCCACGATGGATGCGACGCGACGGTCTCGGGAAGCATGAAGCGGCCTGCGTGGGTGAACAGACCGTCCTTGAACGTTACAGATCCGAGAATCTTGTCCCAGTCGTGGCGGACGAACTGCGCGCTTGTGTACTTCGCCCGCTGTTGGCGCTCCTCGGCTTCGATGGTCTGACGCATGTTTTGTTCGAAATGTTTGTTCCATTCGTCGAAGTACGGATCGCTGGTTCCCTCCGTGTGAAAGAAGGCGTAGGTGTACAGGAGCGCAAATATGTTGACTGCATACTGCAGGAAGGTGAAGGGCAATCGCCAGAAGGCACGCACTTCGCTGCAGTCGCCGTAGCGCTCGTGGCACTCTGTCGTCTGGCTGTTCATGGGATGGTGGCCTGCGTAGCGATGCAGCTTGGCGTCGTCGTACCACATTGTCTCAGGTGACACCCAGTGGTCATACACCTGGCAGTTGTCGGGATGGAACATCGGATTGGTCTGGCACGCAATGCCAAGGGGGCTCCGGTGATCGAGGCGCAGAACGTGAGGGTTGCAATTCTCACGGAGGTACTTCTGTGTCTCGCGCACCATCAAGTCGCACATGGCGGGGTCCGTGACGTAGCGATACTTTTCGAAGCGTGCGCGAACGACCTTGTAGCCAATGTTAAATTTGGTGGCATTGCGTTTGGTGACGTAGCACACCATTTCCTTCAGCGCCCAGCGGTACAGCCGCGAGACGCGCTGCTGGTGCGTCAAGCGGGGATCGTCGATGATGGGGTCGAGGTGGCGGCCGAAGCCGCCCCAGTCCATCACGTAACCGTCGAGGCGAGTCATTTTGGGGTTGTCTAAGATGCGCCAGCCTTCGTAGTTGACCAGCAGAGGCTCGTGCAAATGCCACTCGTGGTACGGCACCATGCCACCGCCGAGTAGCGATACGGACCGGCGAAGCATGACAGCGGCCTCCCAGTCCTCGGCGAATGATGCTAAGGCTCACATGGAACGCATTACAACACAACAATTCAACAACATGATGACGACGGAGACAGTCAGAACGGTACGAAAACCCAGGGGCGGGAAACCGTTCATTTTCGCGCGTGAAAGGCTACAGACACAGCGGAATTCGCACCCACAGAACAACAGGTATCCAGGTCTCACTAACACGCGGGAAGCGCCCGTCTGCGGTGGGGTTCCTCACAGCCACTTCATCTCGTCGTACTCCTGCCCGGTCGCTCGCTTCCAGTGTCTCTCAGCCCAGTGCCAGTCCACGGCATCAAAGTAGCGATCGACATACTTAGCCTTCTCGTTTTCGTAGTCCTGGTACCAGGCGTGTTCCCACGCGTCGAGCACTAGAAGGCCCGTCACGCCTGGCATGTTGAGCGCGCAGCCAGCGTTCTCGACGGCGCGAATGTCGAACACCTGTTTTTGAGAGTCATAAACGAACCAAATCCAGCCGCTGCCGAAGAAGTTCATCGACGCTTGCTTGAAGGCCGACTTGAACTTGTCTAGCGTTTGGTATTGCGCTTCGATGGCAACTTGCAAATCGGGAGGGATGTTGGATCCCCAGGGATGAATGGACTTCCAGAAAAAGCAGTGATTGTAATGCTGGGCCGCGTTGTTGTAAATGGCCTTGTGCTCCGGGTCCTGAAATGAACCGCGAATGATGACGTCCAGCGGCTGGCCATCGAACGGCGACCCTTTCACAAGCTTGTTGAGATTGTCGACGTAGGCGCGGTGGTGGCGACCGTAGTGCAAGCGGAGCTGCTCGGCAGAAAACAGAGGCAGGCACCCCTTGTAGGTGGCGAAATCTAGCGTCGGCAAGAAAAAGTAGCCTTGATCCTGGATGAACTTTTCCGAGCGACGAGCCACCTCGTCGACACGCCAGTACAATTTGCGATACTTTTCGAAGTAGTGATCCGGCGCACGGCCCGATCGGTTCCTGAACTCATTGAACTGGCTGTCCATTTGAAATGTTCCTAGGATGATGTCCGCCTTCGGCAAGTGCACGCTGATACTGCGATCCGCGAGGATCATGGAAGACGACAGCGTCGACGTGGCGATTGCGGAAGCCGCCGGAACACATCGCACGAAACGTAGCATTTGCAGCTCCAAAGGGGAGGGGGTGGCGTCTGTGTGCAAAAAAACACACAAGGGGAACGCTATGGTGATTCAACATCCGCTGCCTAGTTGAGCTAACGCAGAAACGAGCGCGGGATCGACTATGATAGCTACACCGCGGGCAGATCCCCACCGTGGTCGTTTGGAGGGCGCGTGTACCGCTGCACCTCAGCTTCCGCGGCCTTGGTTTCGCGTCGTAACGTCGCCAGTGACTCTGCCACCCGCTGACACTCTCTGAGGACCACGGCATTCATTCTTGCGAGTGCTGTCTGATCTCGCTGGGCGGCCAAGATCAACTGCTGCAGCTTGGCGTTTCCCACTTCAAGTGACCCAGCCGTCTCGACGGCGTCTTGATGGCGCTCAAGAATCGAGAGCTGTTTCAGTTTCCGCGAGTACTCCTGCGAGAGGTCCACGCGGTCGGCAGAGCGCGCGTAAGCTGTCTGTTGCACCTCTCTCACACGTTTGATTTTCGCCGTCAACTCCAATTTCAACGCCTGCCGCTCTTCGATGGCCGCGCGAAGCTCGTTGGCCGTTGCGTGGGCCGCTCGCAGGTCGTCTTCCGCGACGGCAATTTCGCGCTCTCGCTCCGCCAACTTGCTGTGCAACCGTGCGAGCTCGAGCTTGGCATCCGCAGCTTTGGAATCCATCGCCACAAGCGACTGCTTCAACGTGTCCGTGTTGTGAAGCTCCTTCTCCAGATCGGCCTTCAGTTCGTGGGCTTCCACCATCAGCTGCTTGTGGCGGGCTTCCAGCGCTTCCCGGTGAGATTTGCTGCTGTCAAACGCACCTTGCAGCATCATGACGCGCTTTTGAATCGACTGCAGCTCCGCATCGCGAGCTCGTCGTCGTTCTCTCGCTTCCTGCTGAAGCGCGATCAAGGCGCCCTGCTTGTCGCCTTGCTGCGCTTGCATATCTCCGAGTGCTGCCGTCTCTAATTCGATTGGCCCAATCAATCTCGCAATTTCCATCTCCAGGTCGACTTTCGACTGCTCAAGCTGAGTAATTTGGGCTTTGAGCGTCGTTTCTGCCTCCACGCGCATGCGGGCCCGCTGGTGGCGTTCGTCCCTGGTGAGCTTTTCCAGTGTCGCTGACGCCGATCCTCCGGCCCTGAGCGTCGTCGCCGACGGAGCTTGTGTCCTCCTGGCCAGTTCTTTTTCCAAATTCCACACCGAGCGCTTCGACTCGACGTGGACAAAGTACTTTTTCCCTGTCTTCACGTCAACCTTCTGCTTCCACTCCCCGGATGCCAGCGCCTGGGCGACAGTGGAGTGCCCCGCCGAGGCATCACCCCCCGCATCGTCGGCCATAGTTCTGCCAAAACGATCTCTTATCCACAAAAAATACTCAGGTCAGGGTCATGAATGTGATTCGTGACCTTCGCGCCCCAACATGTCTCGGCGCACAAACGAATCCACGGACCGTTTAAAAAAAAATCAACAATTAAATCTTCGATTTTTTCGCTGACAGTCCGGCGAACACTTTGGCGAAGCGTCGTGCCGGCTCGCCGCTGCGGAAGCGTTCAGCGAGCGCGTCGGCCTCTTGCTTGTTCGCAGCAGTCAGAACGGACCGCTTCGGAGCCAGTAGCAGTTTCTTACCCTCGAGCAACGAAGCTCCAGAGCACTTACCGAGTTGCTCATTTAACGAAGTCAGAGCTTTCGCCACGAAGTCGTCACCAGCAGCGATCTTTTGAGATGCAAGACCAAATTTAAGCATTTCGTCGCAGTTGAGTGTTTTCCCGGAGACGAGCAATTCAGTCGCTGTCACGTGTCCGCATGCGGCTGGCAAGGTGACGGACGAACATGCCTCGGGTACGATGCCGAGGTGCAGAAAAGGAACTTGGAATGACGCCCGGTCGTTGACGATGACTAAGTCATAGATGCCGAGCTGGGCTGCTGGATATCCCACGACCGGGCCGTTGACGAGGCCCACGACAAGCTTCGGAAAGTCGATGATTGCTTGCGTAAGCGCCACGGGGCCGGTGTACAGGCGCTGGATGAGTTCCTCAACGTCGCCTCCCATGATGCTCTGTGCGGCCTCCGCCACATCCGCGCCGGTGGAAAAGAATCGGCCCGCGCCCGTAATGGCGACTGCCCGAATGGCCTTGTCGCTGCGCGCGGTCGCGAGGTGCTGCATGATTTGCGTGTACATGTCCATGCGCAAGGCGTTTCCTTGATTGGGGCGGTTCAACGTGATGACGTACACGCCACCGTGCGTCGAGCCCGTGACATCCTGCGACATATTGAGCAGCAGAGGGGACGGCGGGGGTGTCTGAAATCGCCATGCCGCAACAGGCAGGGACAGCATCAATACCGCAGAAGCGACGGGGAATGTTACCCGGTTCGTTCACCGTGGAGTGGACCACATGCATGGACTACAACTTCGACTTGGAGACGAACTCGCGAGACAGCTTGAGAAAGTCGTCCGACTGCGTCAACGTGGCCTTTCCCAACGCCAGTTCGCGCGACATGGCGCTGTGCAGCGACGGCGCGTCCCACTGTTCAATCGCACTGCGGCGGTCGCTTCGCATGCACATCTGCGGCAGCTGGGCGAGTTGCGTGGCCAACTCGATGCTCGCGTCAAGCGCCGAACCTGGAGGCACCAATCGGTTCACGAGGCCGATGTCGCTGGCCTCTTTGGCGTCGACGGACCGCCCCGTCAGGATGAGATCCATCGCCCGGCTGTGCCCGATCAGCCTCGGCAGCCGCACCGTCCCACCATCGATGAGCGGGACGCCTCGACGGCGGCAAAAGACGCCAAACACGGCCGAATGGCTCGCGACACGCAGGTCCGACCAGCACGCTAGCTCCAGGCCGCCAGCGACGCAAAAGCCCTCGATGGCGGCGATGACGGGCTTGGACAGGGTCATCGCGGTGGGGCCCATCGGCCCCAGCTGCGTCACATCGTTGGCCTGCGTGGAAAGTTCAGGATCGTCCGCGATGGCTTGCAGATCGGCGCCCGAACAAAAGTGGTCCCCGTGACCGGTCAAGATGGCCACCTTGAGGTGGTCCGCTTTCTCGAAATGTTCGAACGCCGAGCGCAATGCGGCGGCGGTCTTCCTATCGACCGCATTACGTTTGTGCGGGCGGTTGATGGTCACAAGAAAAACCGATTCGCGTATCCTTGCGGTCGTGACGGGCGCCGCTCCGCCCCCGGCGGTCGCGAGGGCTTGCATCCCAGGTGCCGTGCGCTTCAGCATGGAGCCTGTGAAAAACAACTAGGTAGGCGCACATTGCAAGCGCCAACGAATGAGCGACTGTACCCCTGCTATTGACACACATTGGGAGACAAGAGAGGGCGCTTCACGGGCGTGACGTGTTATAGGGAATCGCCGACCGAAGGCTCATCCAACGGGTCGTGCCTCAATCGCCATCCCCAAGGATTCTCGGCGCAAGGGAAGGGTGGGGGTAACAATCCGGCTTCGCGCTCCCTGGCGGCCGCTTCCTCGGCGGCTACTTGGAGCGCCTGTTCCACCGCCTTTGCGCCCGTCCCCCAGAACAGCATTGGCTTGTCGGGGATGTCCCACGGCTGCCCCAGAAATGATGCGGTCATGACGCGGGATCGGTCACCGTTTTTGAATGGATTAGCTGCGTCTTTCTGCTGTTGCTCCCGTAGCTGCTTCCAGGCGAGCACGTCGGCGGCCGACACATATGACATAGGCTCCGGCATGGGCAGCGGTGGGGGTCGATCGGCTTCTTGCAACGCGTCAACGAACATGATGTCTTCACGGACATCGCGTTCCATCAGCTTTAACATTCGTTCGACTTGCTCGCGCTTGGCCGCCTGTGCAGCCTCTGCAACAGCCGCGGCAGTGGCCTCTGGGCCTAGTTTTAGAGCCGCGCGAAGTAGTTCCGCTTTGGCGGCGGTGCTTTCTTCCGCAAATTGCTGTTTACGGGTGGCAATGAAATCCTTCGCGATTTTAATGATTTCAGCAAAGCAATTTCGGGCGGCGGCATCTGCAAAGAGGGCCGTCGTGCTCGGCGGCAGGTCTCGCGGCGCTCGCTTTCGCCGCAAAAACTCGTCGTGTAGCTTGCGACATTCCTTGGCCGAATCGGTGAATTCCGCGCCGTTGTACATTTTCGCATTTTCGCGCATCTGTAACAACTGTACTTGCATTTGTTGATGAGCGAGATAGCGCAGGCGCCGTTCCTGAAGCGATGCGATGCGTTGGTCGTCTGGTCGTACGAACATGTGCTTGATAAGGGACACAACACGGTTGGCTGCCTTATCGGCAGACTCCAGTGCACCGGGATTTGTCGCGAGCGCCGCCTGCTCCTCACGTCGGACACTCTCGAGGTGCTTGAACTCGTCCGTCAACTGCAGTGGGAGTAGAACCGCATTTTCAAACCATCGGGCCGCCCAGTCGACCGGGGGCACGCCTTCCAACGCGGCCGTGTACTGCACGGCGTCGAGACCGGCGAGTTGCGACGGGTCCGCCGAGTACAGTGCCTTCATGCTCGCCGCGTACTGATCGAGACTCTCATCACCGGACGAGTGGCTAAAGCCCACGCCGACCGTGAGCCGGGCCACCACTTCGCACAATTCGAGGAACTCCTGCTGCCGTTGATGTTGACGTTGCACCTCCTCGACGACGTCGAGGTTGAGACCGAACACCTTTCGAAGGGTGTCGCGAATGCGCTCCTTGCGACTCGAGGAATCGGTCGCAGGCGAACGGTTTCCTCCATCGGCGTGCATCGATTTGCGAACCGTCGCGATGTGCTGCAGCTGGCGCTCTCGCTCGCCCTTGATGGCGCGCTGAATTTGCGCATCGACGTGCTTGAACATGGCCGCCAGGTGGCGCTGGGTCAAGTGGTTCAAGTCTGCGCTCAGCGAAGCCAACGTGCGCCGTTCTGCCTCGGTCGAGTGTCCGGCCCGGCGCTTCGAGACGTAGTCGATGAAATGTTGCTTGACTTGGGTCATGGCATTCTCGATGGTGATAGCGTCCACGGGATCAAAATCGGACTCGGTGACTTGGTCGTAGACAGCCTGCGTGACTCCAAGTTGGCGGTCGCCTTGTACTGTGGCTGGAAGCCCGATCTTGATGCGCTGGTAGACGTCGCGGACGGTCGAGTGGGGATCCTCTCTCGACGGGTCTGCCAAGGTCTGCTCGTAGTAACGACGGCGCTGCTGATCGGAAACATCGGCGGGTGCCTCCTTCAGCTGTTTTGAGATGAACTGCGCGAACGCGTGTTTATCTTCGAGCGGAACGGCTTCCCATTCCAGGTCAGACATCGATCGCATTTGATGCGCGACGTCGGCACCGCGCAGAAGCGATTGGTGGGACAGTGCACCTTTGCTCGTCGCCAGGTCGGCTCGCGGCCCGCGCTTGCGAGACGCCGCCACGAGAGAGCTCATCGCCTCCTCCTCCGCCAGTGTCTTGGCCTTGCCTTGCTCTTCGGCGTGCTGCTTGCGCGCAATATTCACCGGCCGGTTCATATTTGTAGAGCGAGTGGCTGCAACGCCACTTTTTCGCCACGAATAGCGGGCTTGCGGCGTCGACTTGCGCGCCAAGGAAGCCAGCGTGCGACCGAACATTGAAATCGCGAGAGTGTATCTGTCGTTTTCGGGTCACAACCCGCATGTTTCAAAATAAATTTCATCATCTCGTCACAATGCCATCAGCAGAGATACAGGCGGCTTGCCGTCCCACTTTGGAGGCGTGGACCCTCCCGTGGGTCAATCGTTGCGCAGTCAGGGTTTGGCGATCATGTCACTGGCTACCGCCCGATGCGCTGCCCAGCAACAGCCGTTGCTAGCCACCGCACGACCGCCGCATTCATCGGATCCGTGCAGTTGTTCGCCGTGACTTTCTGGTGGTTGATCGGCTCCGGGAACTTCGGGGTCCAAATGCACATGTAGTGGATGCCGTCGCGCGTCTTCGGGAAGCGGTTCCTGCCGGCTGCGTCGGCAAGCGAACTGAAGTCGATGATCCCGACGTCTCGGCGGCCGAGTTGAGCCAGGCGGTCCAACACATGTTGGTTGCGTGGAATGCGCACAGCGTCGTCCACACCACCGAACGTCTTGGGAGCTGTCCAAGGCGTCGTCACAAAAAAGTACAGCGACGAGCCCGCCGTGGCCTTGCTTCGCGCATCCAGCAACGAGGGCAGCCGCGTCAGATACGGATCGATGTCCGTGATCGGCGACTTCATCTGCCACCAGTACATGAACGCACTGATCTGAGTCGTCACGCGATGCATCGCAAAGGGCTCCCGCCGATACTCGGCGGGTTTGGGATCCCATAGGAACAACATCACCAGCAGCGGCGCGTCCTCGGTGACCTCGCTGACGGCTTGACCTTGCGACGGCGCAAATCCAGGAAAATACCTCGACACCATGGCGGCGAGACTACGATTGCTTCGGAGGGCGGATGTTTCGATGGGCATCAACGCGTCGCGCGTGGGCCACAAGACATACATCGCGTCGGTGTGGAAGTAGTGATCGGCCGGATTGGCGTCGCCTCGTAGCATGGCGATGGCGCGTAAGAACAGCTGGCGAATCATGCTGTCCCCCGTCCACAGGATGGTGGAAGGGGGGCCCGCGTCGTTCCGGCGAAGCGCGCGGAGCAACTGCTGGGGGTCAAGATTTGGCCAGTACGAACAGGCAGCATCGCGACGCCTGGGTTCGCCTTGGTCCGATATCAGCAGTGCGACCGTCGACACGGATCGACTCAACGCCTGAAAGTGCGGCCAGTCGCATAAGGGAGGGTGGAAGGAACGTGGTTGGCCGCTTTGCCATTGACGCCCTTCCCTGAAGGTCCCTTCGGCATACTGGCCGCACAGCTCCCCCGCGCGGATGTTCCGGCAAAACACGTCGGCTATTTCCCCGCGCTCGCACTTGGAACGGAGCCGACGATCGGTCAGCAGGCTCCCCTTCATGCAGAGGGAACCCGTCCACCAGGGATCCGACGGTCCGGGAGCGACGAACGCGTCCTTGATAGCCGGAGAGCCCGAATCGGAATCGTCACCACGCGGCGACATCGGCGTGGAAACATCACCTCGCCGAGCAGCGCTATGGCGAGGAACGGTCACATGCGGTGCGGCGGGAGGCCCAAGATCTCGGGCGAGGTGAAGAGCAGCGCCGATCAGCGCCGACGTGACGATCAAAGATAAAGAACCCGCGATCCAGCGGCAACGCATGACGCGGACAAACTGTTGTGAGAGTGCATCACAAGTCAGACACGGTGATGATGAATCCATGAACAACCACGATCCAAAAGGGCCGAGGGCGCACACCGTGCGAGTAGCACTGCTAAACACGGGGAAGGCCTTCCTCCGCGACTCCAGCGTCCTCTTCCTCGTCATCGTCCGTTTCATCGTCCTCGGCGTCTTCTAACAGTGTCGTGGACGCATGGACGGCGGGAATCACCCGGGCCGGCACGGTGTCCGTGGCGGGCAAGGCCTGAAGCCCGTTGCTCCGATCGCTAAAACTCGCGAATTGCACAAAGGTATCGCGGCAATTTGGGAATGCGTGGCAATTGGCGAAGTGCGCGATGAAGTCGCCCGACTCGTACTGGGAGTCCCTGTTGCCATACGCAAACTGTTGCGGATAGCTGTTGAAGAGCCGTTGAGGGGGAAAGTGAAAGTGCTTGAGGCGTTCGCGGGCCTTTTTCTTCTGGCGCTGGTAGTCCACCAAGTACGACAGAGCCGACTGTTCCAAATGAGGATACCAAAAGGTTTGGGGTGTTTTCCAAATGTCGTCCAGCAGCGATTTGACGACCTCTGAGTTTTTCAGGAAAAATACCCCCATGTTGATGCCGTGCCAGTCCTTCGTGATGATGATGTGCTTCGTGGACGACGCGACGATGTCCTCGAGACGAGTTTCAAACTTCATAAATAGGGCGTCCATGTCCATCCACATGACCCAGTCGTAATGCGGGAGCCACTTCTGCAGCACGGGGATCTTGGACCACACCACGTCGCGCGTCGGATTGACGGCGGAGTCGTCCTCGATGATGAGATCGTAGCCCCACTTTTTGCAGTACTCCGCCTTGTTGTGGTAGGACACCCGGTGCTTCCAACCATTGGCCCCCGTCCCTTTCAGCGATCGAGAGTCACTGGTGTCGGCGGCCTTGCCGCCAACGGCATTGAGCGATACGACTGCAATTCGTAACTTGGACCGCGGAATGATGCGTACCGCTTGCGGTGGAACGGGGTCGAGCGAATCGTCTTCACGGGCGATTTCGTCGTCGCGGGAACTGCCGTTGAACTGTGGTGCCTGAGAAGTCGGCGAGTCGGAGGTCTGCCGACCTGCTCCATCGGTCGGCTGTCCACTGCCCGTCCGCGGCACCATCGCGGCTGACTTCGCCTCCTGGATCAGATGCTCCGTTGCGCACGCCACCAATCCCTGGTACTGGGCGAGCACCTGCAGCTGCCGGCGCCACCGGTAAACTCCAAGTCCGGCAAAGACGCAGCCGATGAACACGGCTGAGACGAGCAGCAAGGAAATTTGTGGAGTCGAAGCCATGTTGGATGGGGTGACCGCAATCAACGGCCGCGAAGCCGACGGACCGGCTCGCAGCGTTCTGGGTGTCGATGCCGACGTGGCCGTGGCCACGTAGGTTCGCAGAGCAACCAGGTCATTTGAATCCCCAGACCGCGACGACATGTCTCGGGTTGTGACTGTTGTGACCGTCAATTGTATCAACCAAGCGCTACGTGGGGGGCGGTCCTACCTTGCACTCGTGTCGCATCAGGAAGGAGGCCCCAGTCAAACAGCCACGCGGCCGCGGATTCACGACGCTACACGGTGAGCAGCTTTCGACGCGGCTGCCTGTGACGCCAGTTCCAGGTCGAAGGCCCGGCGCTGACAGCGCAGGCCGGCCTCGGCGACGCGTGCCTTCAATACGCCACCGTAAGAATGCAGCGCTTCCCATTCGGCGGCCGAATTTTCTATGAGCGTGGCGCAGCGCTCTCGCCTGGCGAGCAATCCGGCGACCACCCCACTCAGGTACCTTGCGTCCTGGGGGGACAAGTCTTGCCGGCTGGTCTTGGTCCATGCGTCCGCCAGGGCCGCTCCCCGTCCCTTCCAGCCATCGACCAGATGCGCGATCATCGCGCGACGCTCGCCAACTAAGTCGGCAAGTTCGTCTTGCTGACCGACCACGTCCTTTTCGACGACGGCGTACTCGGTGGTGATCGCGTGTGCCTCCGCCACCTGCTCCGACGTGGAAGCCGCTTCCGCTCGCTGAGCAGCGGATCGCAGCGCCATCAACTCAGTGGAAAGCCCTTGCCGGGTTGCCATGGCGGTTGACAGCAACGTGGTCGCCACTTGGAGGCGAGACCGCGACGCGGCGTGGCGCTGCCGCAACGCGGACAGCTGCGCTTCACGAACCGCCAGGTTTCGACGCAGTGCATCCGCCTCCGCATTGTCGAGAGGGTCTTCATCACTAAGCAGCCGCGCTGCCAGAGGGACGAGCGACGTCGGCGGCAGTCCGACGTTGCTGCGTGGCGTCGCGGCACTGGCGACGGCTCGGTCTCTGTCGTGGCGCTCGGTGGCGTCCAGGTCTGCCTGCAAGCCAGCCTTGGCGTGGCGAGCGACGGCCAGCGCGTTGCGAAGTCCGTTGGCTTGAGCCCGCAGCTCGTTGGTATCGCGAAGTAGCGCGTCGCACGATGCTTGCAGTTGCTCGCGAACTTCACGGCTCGCGCGTTCGCACGCGACTTTTCGTGCCTCCAAGCTGGCGAGGCCGAAATGGGGCCCGGATGACGACATTGAGGGCGAGTGGAAATGTTAGCTTCGCCGTCGGGCAATAAACCCCCGTGTGTGGCGCGCACATGCGGCGCACTTTCGTGCCGTCATTATAGTACGGGGCCCCCAAATGACCTGCCTCTTGGTGTGGGGGATTCGAGCATCAGTCGTCGTCATCCTGCTTCGGGAAGACGGATACTGGCACGTTGGCCGTGGGGGGCGCCGGCTTGAGCTTCGCGCTCGATATCATCGCCTGGTAGTACTTTTCAATGGTGGACCGGCACGATGGATGCCCCTTGCAGTTGGGGAAATGTGCGATGAAGTCACCTGTTTGGTACTGCGACAGTTTGTTGCCGTAGGAAAATTCGTCCGGGTAGCTGTTCATTTTCCGCTGCTCGAGAAACTGCGTGTGACGCAGATGACGCTGTGCCTTTCGCCCGTTGTGTTTGGGTTCTAAAATTTTCATGAGTGCTGACTGCTCCTCCCACGGTTCCCACCAGGATCTGGGTGAATTCCACATCTCGGTGAGCAACGTGTACGTATATGGCGAGTTGCGCAAGAAAAAGACGCCCATGTTGATGCCATGCCAATCCTTGCTGATGATCAGGTCCTTGTCGCACGGAAGTAGCTTTTCCAGTGGTAGGTCGAAACGCATGAACAGAGCATCCATGTCCATCCAGAACACATACTGGTACCGAGGCAACCACTTTTTGAAGATGGGAATTTTGGACCATGCGGTGTCGCGACTCTCGTCCACGATGCTGCGGTCCTCGATGATCAGGTCGTAGCCCCAACGTTTGCAATATTCTTTCTTGTTGTGGTACGACATCACGTGCATCCACTGGTTGTTCGCGGTGTGGCCCGCCTGCATGTGCTTGGGCTGCGCGTTCAACGAGACGACCGCGATCAGCTTCTGCGAGGCATCCGGGCCCCAATTGTAGTTGGGATCATCCGGCGTCTCGCCCCGGAGTTCGGGACAGCCGTTGATGCCAGGTCGAGCCGACGGCTTGGGAGGATCAGTGGGTCGCCACCGGGTGCCGTCGTCGTCCAGCAGGCGCGCGCGGTGGCTTTGCCGAATCCTGCGGCGAAAGACTCGCGGCAACCGACCAACCGCCGGAAGCGGCGGGAAGGTGCGAAAATCCGCGCCGCTCGGTGCTGCTGTCGACGTAAAGTGATGCTTCGCTCGCTCACTTTGTCGGGCAATAATCCCAGCATGATCGTCCTGCTTGGGCATCAGCTTCGTCTTTCGAGAGTCGCTTCCCTTCGCAGCGGAGCCAGAGGAGTCGGCCACGTCTCCGGCATTCGTGACGGCACCCCCATCGTCAGCCGCGGGAGCGCGCAGGGTCATCTCAACGACGCCGCTTACCGGGTTGTACATGCATACGTCAGCAAGGGCTGGCACCCGGTGGACCATGTCCTCGTACAGACGTCTTTCACGACGCACGCCGGCTGCAAGAGCTCGGTCCAACCGCGCCGCCGCCAACGCGACTGCGACTGCCGAAAGAACCGTCACCAGGAAGCGCAGAAGCGTGCTCGTGTCGGAACGCCTCAGTCGAGCCAACACCGCAGCCACTGTCGGTAACCCGTCGCTGGCGACCTCGGCTGCCATTGACGGCGGAGCGCCCACGCAGAGAAATCTGGTCCTACTACGACGCGTGGCCGTACTACGACGCGTGGTCGTACTACTTCTACGTACGTGTGTGTGGAGCAACCAACAAGTTCAACGTTTTCACTGTCGAGAGTAACGCGGGGCACCTGACGCAGAGACACTGAGGTCCGAGAACCCACCGGCGACGACGCGAAATCATCGATGGATGGTTGCATCGAAAAAGAGTGAGTGGAATGAAATTGAAGTAATGGAAGCTGCGCCTCCATCACACGTTTAGAAGCGGAGCTTCTGGAAGAACCAGCGGTTGCTGTTCGAGTTGTATCGGGCCTGGAAGACCTTCTTCACTAGCTTCTTCGACTCACCGCGCTTGGACGCGT
>ERZ1292630.559-Hain-H41-02um-R3-559-length-37936-cov-20_pt1 | contig 37936 bp, 35 predicted proteins | sample MGYA00564408_ERZ1292630 | MGnify/ENA primary metagenome ERZ1292630 (study PRJEB36523, sample SAMEA6512641) | groundwater metagenome | collected 2019-01-08 | study: AquaDiva: Metagenomics assemblies of 32 groundwater samples
TGTACTCTGACCATCTGACGACACGGCTTACGGCCGCGTCGTCCGCCATCCGCCAGGCGCCACTTACAGAAGGGCTGACACTGTCCAACCAACCGGAGCCACCTCTGTTTCACGCGGTCACAAGCTCTTCTTTCTTGGGCATCACCCGCGTCACTTTGATCTTTCCGGCCGTCTTTTGCGCTTCCGCGAGATCATATTCCATCTGGAGCCCAAGCCATACTTCCGCCCGGCTCCCAAACGCCTTGGAAAGCCGAATCGCCATTTCAGGCGAAATCCCCGACTTCCCGTTCAGCAGGTTGTTCAAATTCTGCCGCGTCACGCCCAAGCGTGCCGCCGTTTCCGTCACTGTCAGGCCCAGAGGCTCAAGGCACTCCTGCCTGACAATCCTTCCTGGATGAGGGGGTCTCTTCATAAGCATGTTCCGGTCTCCTTAGTGGTAGTCAATCAATTCGACATCGCACGCGTTTCCGTCCTCGAATCGGAAGATCACGCGCCAGTTTGCCCGAACCGTGACCCCATAGAACCCCTTCCTGTCCCCTTTCAGCGGATGAGGCCTGAAGCCGGGCAGATCCATATCGTTCGGACCGGCCGCACGATTGAGCACCGCAAAGATATTCTCGACCTTCTCAAGAAGGTCAGCCCGGATCCCTTTGGTCTCACCGTCTTCAAACAGCCGCTTCAGTGCCTTGTGCTTGAAGTTCTCTATCACCGCTTCACCCTACTCTGTCAACTGACAATTGTCAATACTCAACAATGTTATTCCTGACAGGCCCGTAATACTCCCCGTTAAAAGCGGCTTACTCGCCTTTGCGACTGCGCATATACAGGCAAACCCTCGGCAGGCTTCATTCGTTTCATCCGCAACTATTCATGCTCATGGCGATGATGGAGCTCGGACACATGCGGATGATCATGTATCAATGGCACATGTCGGTGCAGATGTGCGTGCGGCTCCTCAGCGAAACCGCCCTCATGTTCATGCTCGTGGTGGTCACTGTGTGCATGCAGATGGTCGTGTTCCATCTCCTCATGCTTGTGGACATGTTGATGGTGTCCCCGAAGCAGGAACACGATCCCTATCGCCATGACCAATGAAGCGCACGCCTCATTGATTCCCCATCGCTCGCCCAGGATCGGTACAGCAGCCAGGGCACCCACAAACGGCGCGGTGGCAAAGAACCCCGCTTCCCGAGCGGCTCCCAACAGACGGAGGGCTTGCAGGTCCAGCACGAGACTCACACCGTAGCTGAACAGTCCCACCAACAGGATCGCGATGAAGATTGCGGGCCGAGGTACGCTCTGCCCGGAGAGGAGTGCGATGCTCAGCGTGCAGACTCCTGCTCCTAAGGTCTTGATCCGCGTGACCACAATTGGATCGCGAAGCGAGACACGCTGGCTGAGATTATTATCGATGGCCCACCAGAGGCAGGCACCCACGATTGCAAGGAATCCCCATGGGTCAGGGCGCACCGCTTCCGGCCGAAACTGGAGGATCACCGCTGCACTAACAATCAGCAGAGCCCCTGCCACCTCACGACGACCAAGGTGCTCTCGAAATAATAGAACGGCCAATCCAATGGTAAAGGGAGCTTCCAAGTTCAACAGCAATGCCCCTAGCACAGCAGAAAGACGCTGAAGTCCCCAGAGCATGCAGACTGGGCCTAGGATGCCGCCAGTCAGAACCATACCTACCAACAACCATCGATCAGCAGGCCTGACAGGCGACTCTCGCCGTGAGGCTTCGGATTTCCGGTAGAACAGTACTTCAAACGCCAGCAGTCCGAAGCCAGCCCCAAGATACAGCAGGCTCGCAATGAGTATGGGACCCGCTTCAGGAAGCAGCAGTTTCGATAGCGGGGAACTGACGCCAAACAGCATTGCGGCGGCAAGCCCATACGCCCCACCACGAACGTTTGGCGAAGAACGGAGCCCGTGTCGCTCAGAAAACATCAATCAATCCTTAATTTATGATTGGTACATCCTACTCGCGCGCCCTATATCTCAGCCAGGTCTTTTTCATTCTCTATTGTCGCTTCCGCGCTGCTACCGAAACACGCCCAGCCATCCCGATGCATCAAGAGGATGGTTCTTCAGGCTCGCCAGTTTCTCCTTTCGCACTCGGGCCCAATAATCACGAGGAGGGACCGGCACCTGCAGCGCTCGACAAACCTTGCCCAGCCGGACATCTGAGATGCCGTATAATTTTGTGATCTCTTGGACCGGTTGCGACCAGACCTGTTCGTAAAGGGTCGAACGGTTGTAGCGAACCAAGAGCCGCGCAAGTTCCTCCGCACGTTTCTCCTTCTCGCTTTTGGGCTTCTTCAGAATTCCTAGCGCGAGCAACCGCGTCTGCATGTTCGGCGTACGGGTCAGCTCCTGGAATGTCTCCAGTGCGCAGATGTCAGGCCGCTTCAGGCGTGACATGATCCTTTTCAGTTCATATTCGGCAAGCTGCAACAGCAGCTCACGAATCTCGGTGAGCCGTTTCAGATCTGACTCCTTCCACGACACTTTGCAATCAAGAATCGCCTCGATGGTGCTTGTCCCCGCACGGGTTTCCCAGGGGAGCGGGCTCGCGACCCACCGGAGGTGCGAGGACAGGATTGACGTCAGATCTTTTGGCAACTGAATGGTGGACAGGAAAGTCACGATAAACCCGTGTTTTGTGTATTGATAGAGATCGTCAAAGTTGTCTCGCCGAGGATCAGGACCCAGTCGTTTAAGGATCGTGAGATGCCCTTCTCGTGCTGCTTCTTCGACGGCTGTCCAGCCAATAAAGCGCTCATCTCCTTCCTCGGTGTCAGTGTCACTCGAATCCCCCCACTGGGGATCTGGAGCGGGCGCATGGGGATCCGCCCCAGCCCACAGGCAGAGATTGACACCTTTCTCGTTCCCTTTGCGTGCGTGGCAGCTCAGGGCAATGTTGAGTTCTTGTTGAATCTTTGGGTCCTCTGTTCGGTGCCGCTTCATGAACCCCAAGAGGGGGCGATTTGAGGTGCCATGCCCAAGAATGGAGCCCATCTCGTGGCGCACGGTGAGGTCGTATCCTGATGCTCTCAAGCGTTCGTAGAGTTCGATGTTATAGGTCTCTAGTACGGTATAAACATCGACTCTTTTGAGATCAGCTCCCCAGTGGAGCAGGAGATCGAAAAGATCCCAGCGGCGCATCTGCAAGGCAAGGTCTAAGGGTGCGTACCGCTCAAGGTCGAGTCGATACCCTTTACTCAACAGGAGCTGACTGAGGGAGTGTTGGCCCGTTTCAATCGCGATCTGCAACGCCGTCTTCGGTCGTGTGCCCTTGCGGAGGGCTTCCGGCGAAACCTGAAGCGGCTTGCCTTCAGTAATCCAGCGCTCAACGTCATACAGACGTCCATCGCGGCACAGTTGGTGGAGGGGCTTCAGCTCTTCAAGGGAGCCAGCGAGAAGAAGCTGCCCGGTTGGACCCTGGCCTTCGGTCATGACCGCCTCTCATACTTGGTCTAGGGTGCTTGTGGACCTTTCTTTTATGTCATTCGTCCCCCAAAAAGAAGTCTTGACGGCCAAACACAACGGCGAGAAGGCAAACCACTGGACGCACGCTGAAGCGCAATTCTTTTAAGACATTGAAATAGCTAGAACAATATGTCACGACACTGTCTTGACAATGACTCCTTCTTGAACTACCTTTAGTAACAATGAGAGGTGATCCAATGGCAGTCCGCGCCGTTCGCAGTGAGAAACTGGATCTTCGGCTGAGTTCTTCAGATAAACGAATACTGGAAGCGGCGGCATCTGTTTCCAGTCGATCGGTGAGTGACTTTGTCCGTGAAAGTGCGCTGGCCCGTGCTGATGAAACCCTGGCAGATCGTCACACGTTCCTGCTGAGCAAGACGCAATGGGCTGAGTTTCAGGCAGCCCTCGATGCTCCGACTCGCCCCCTCCCTCGCATGAAAGCCCTCCTGACTGAACCAGGATTCTTTGACGACATACCCCTTCACCGCACGCCCAAAAACCGTTGACGCGGAAGATCGAAAAGCTCCAGCGACATCACGCCGTTGATGCGTTCGACTGTGGGCGGGAAGATCTGAATCGTTTTCTCCGGCAATACGCCCTCCCCAATCAACACAGCGGAGGATCTCAAACCTATGTGGGGGTGGTCGACGACACCGTCGTCGGCTATTACGCACTCGCGGTGGGATCGGTTGAACAAGACATTGCCCCGGAACGATTAAAGAAGGGACTCGCAAAACATTCCATTCCGATCATGCTGCTTGCTCGGTTAGCTGTAGACCTCCACTGGCAGAAACAAGGCGTGGGTGCCGCGCTCTTGAAAGATGCGGCACTACGGACTCTGCAGGCCGCGGATATCGCCGGAATTCGTGCCTTGGTGGTTCATGCCAAAGACGAAGGAGCAAAACAGTTCTACGAACGCTTCGATTTCCTCCCCTCCCCAAGCGATCCGTTGCATCTCTTCATGCTCCTGAAGGACCTTCGAACGCTCTTTTCGTAAGACGCGCTCTCATCAAGACCCTCCCTGCCCCCTCTCTCGTCGTTCCTATTCCCTCGTCACACTGTTGTCCTTCTAGACGCCCGGGCCATCCTTGCCATCATCATTTCCTGCGGGTTCAGTAGCCTGCACAGAATCGCCAAATCTATCTCTCGATCATAACCTGATCAGTCAGGGCCCCCTCCCCTCCACCTGAGAATTCTCGTCACTCGATTACTACACCAACGCCTCCCCCGCTCATACCCCGCAGGAACCTCTCTCCCCCCACCAGAAGGAGCGAGCCAGCCAGAGATCAGCTTCTGAACAGGCGGGGTAGAAAGATATGACAGCCGTAGCGCCTGACCACCGTATGGACATCCACAAAGGAGTTTTCTATGCCACCAAGACAACACCCCCCATTCCGTCACTTACGTAGCAAGATCCGCGAGTGGAAAGCCGGTGATCTTCTCCGGACTGGAGAGCAAAGCTGGCAACGGTTCCGACAAGACGCCCCCTTACACCTGGCTCCCATTATGACGGCACTTCAGGAGGCGCTCCAGGCAGAGGGGCTTCGGGCGACGATCCACGACATGTCCGACGAACGGCGCCATCTGAACCTCCTGATCGAGCCGTTTGATATCGCCATCACGTTCGGCCCTGACGAGAACCCTCACCTCTTTCACCTGTCCGCTTGTCGCCGAGCCAACCCAGAGGATGAATGCAAGGCACTCATCTCGTATCAGGATCTGGAACTCGACCTTGGGCACGTCATGGAAATTTTCGAAGATGTCGTCCTTCGGATCCTGGGACCCAGACGGGCCAGCGAAGAGCCGGGAATGGAGTGAGCCAACTGCCTTCGGCCTGTAATGGTTCAGTGGTGCGTTCCTGCGCCCATAACTCTCGCAGGTTCACAAGTAAAGGAGAAAAAACACATGGAACTGTTAGACGCTTACACCAAGCTGCAGGGGAAGCTGCAACACTATGAAGAACAGGGATGGATAACCCCGAGTCCCGAGGCCGAGCGGTCGCGCTTCCTGGCCTTCGCGGAGATCGACCTCATTCCGCTGACCCGGCGCCTGGCGACGGTCCTGCAGCAAGCAGGGATCCCAGCCCATGTCGCGATCGAACTTGAAGAGCACAACATGTGGTTTGGGCTGTTCATGGATGAGACTCGGACTCGCGGCCTGCTGCTTCAACCACACGATGCGGCGTCCATGCAGTTGACTATGAGGTTCAGCTGGGATCCCGCCGTCGAAGAGCCGCATGCGTTGCTCTACCATCGCTGCACACGTGCAGCCTTTGCCTCAGCGCTCGAACGCTGCATCGACCGCCTGCTCATTCGCCCACCGTTATAGAATTGGAATCCCCTTCTAATCACTCAGCCTCACTTCTTCGCCTTCATCACAAGGAGATCTATCATGAAGACAGCCACACAAGATTCGTACGTTCAATTAAAGGAACATCTTGCCTCCTGGAAAGGTATATCGGACGCACCTCAGGCAGACAAATCTGCGCGGGAGTATTTTTCGCTCGTCGCACAAGATACCTTACTTCCGGAATTACAGAAGCTCGCGCATATCTTGGAGAAGGGGGGGCTTGAATGCGAAGTCTTCACCGCTGATGAGGACACGGTCGAAGTCGGCATCCGCGTGAACACCTTCCGCGCGGTTCTTCGGCTATCGCCAGCCGACAATCCTGTTTGCATTCGGGCGATGATCGCCGGAGGCAGCCGGCCCGGTGACGATCTTGAATGGTTCATCCCCTATCATCAGATCCAACGTGGACGATTGGGACACGAACTCCAGGCTGCCATGCTCAGGTTACTGAGAACCTTCCAGGCAGCCTGACTCAAACCGTTGACCAGTACATATAAAGGAGACTGCACCATGATGCACAAAGACCAGTCCTTCCCTCTCTGTGAGGAGCCCCGCAATCTCCCTCATGGGCTTCAACGAAGTCACCACAGCACTTCGCCTTGCGAGGGAGCACTACCTCCAATTGACTCGATTGGTTTGTTAGCCTATTTGAAACGGCTTGATGAGAACATTGTTCTCCTGCTCGCACGATTTGAACCCGCATCCCTTGGGCTAATGACGGTCAAAGAAGCGGCCCAGTTCTTACGGATCAGCGAACGCACGATCCGAGCACAACTCGCGTCCAAACAATGGCCTGGCTACCGCTGCGGCGCCGCCGTTCGCGTTGACCCGCTGGAACTCAAGGCCAGAATGAAGCGAGTTCCATTCGGTGGAAAGCCCTCGCGAAGTCGTCCTCGGTCTGTTTCTGTAAACCCGTCAGCTGATTTGCCATAACCCAGAGAGTGCTCCAGGGCAAGTAGCCCCAGCATCTGTGACCAGGTCTGTCTCCCCCACGCGTCATCGCATCAGCCTCGCACCACCCTCTCTAAGGACAGGCTCCACGAGGGCATTCCTGCCCTGCCAGGAACGCGCCCACGGTGGCCGCGTCCTGGCCCGCACAACAGCCTCTTCCACCACTAGAGTGAACCGCATGGATGATCACGAGAGGCATTCATCACGGACACTCGAACCCAGGCCAATCAGGGACTGTGACCAGAGAAGGACCGTGCGTGAGGTGGAAGACTCCACCCCCAGGGCTCAGCGAACGAGCCAGCGCCCTGTGGCAATTGCCACTCATTCCCTCTCACCAACGCAGGAGGCCAACACATGACCCTGACCACGCTCGCAGAGAAAATGATCCGGAACCAACCCTTCACGGCTAATACAGGCCGTGACTATCGAGGGTATTACGATCGCGCCATTCGTCCCACCTTAGGCGATGTTAACGTTAAGGATTTAGATGATACCCGTGTGCTGAACTGGCTCAAGGAAGTCATCGCGAATCAGCCGGCGTCCCAGGTTATGCCCATTACCACCCTCATGCGGAAGCTCCTGGACATGGCAGTCCGGAGACGCCATATGTCGACTCATCCTCTTCAGAAGCGCCCGCTTCGAGAAATCCTCAGTGAGCTCGGCTTCGAACGCCGCGCCCGCTCGGGATCCCGCACATATTTCCACGCGACATTTCAAGCACCGGACGGAGGCCATATATCATTTTGGCGCTTCCGGAAATGGAGTGGGTCAAGAGCCTGGCGCTCGGTCTCCTGCGTCGCGTCCCCTTTTCCGGTGCCTCCCCTTCGTAAGGGGAGGGAGGTGGGGTCGAGTCTTCGCAGGCCGGCGCACGCTCACGTGTGCTGCGCGGGTCCGTATGGCCCCCACGTCTTCGACCTCCCCTGGCCCCTCCTTCGTAAGGAGGGGCCAGGGGAGGCGCGGAGAGCATCACGCCGAGGGTGGAAATCGTTCTCTTACCCACGGGAAACCCGGAAGCGCCCATTTATCAAGGTGGACTCCGCATCGATAAGGCACGGCACCTGGAACCGTCCGATGTGGATAAAGAAGAGAACGTCTTGCACATTCGGGTGAAGAAGGGGTGGAGTCCCAAGGACCAAGAGGATCGGGACATCCCTCTCGTCGAGCCAATGCGGACCGTCCTCCTGACCTTAAAACACCAGAACCCGCACGCCCGCTGGCTCCTCCCCCGCGGGGACAAGCGAACCTATACGTATCAGCGTTGCGGTGGACCCACCACGCACATTGGCAATCTCCGAACGGCGATCCTCTCGCTCGCCAAGGCCGCCGGGATCTCCAAACGCATGACGCATCACATCCTGCGGCACTGCAACTCCACGCACAACCGGCAATTGGGCGCGAAAGATTATGAGGTCATGGAACTGCTCGGCCAGCAGTCCACCAAGATTCACGCCATCTATACCCATGCCGAATGGCAGAACGCAGAACATTGTCGACGCGACGGCCCGGCTGGGCGCGTCGATCGGGCAGGATGGGTTGTCCGCGTGGTTGTCCGCCAGAATCCGGGAGGCGAAGGAGTGCGATCGGTCAATGACTTAGGAGGCCGGCAGCAGCCGGGCAAGAGCAGGTGTCGACAGTTCGATTCTGTCCCTCGGGACCATACTCCCTTCAAAAACCCACAAGACCAGCGACTTCTTGTAGCCCGCGCGACCATCTGCCCTTGTAATCTGCTTCTCCCACTCGGCTACCAAAACCTGCAGGAGCCCTCCGTGAGACAACTGCTGGCGATCAGGATCCATCTCCCAGAATCCAGCCACCACTAGTGGCAGGGGAAAAGACGGCGAAGTGCTGACCGGCGGGGGGCGCTTCTCGATCGGGCGAGAGAATCGGACGGCCGGAACAGATTTGGCACGACAACGACTGCGGCAGGAGTTCAAAAATTCATCGAGGCTGCGATCACAGGAACGCAACCGGCATTATCCCTGGAGCCGGTCAGCCGTGGGTCCCTCGCAAAAGCTGTCCGCAGCCCCGCCAGAAGGCCCCGATCCACGTGGCGTCTTCTTCGGCGGCTCTCCGTTCATTCTGTTCTGAACGATTCAGTCGGGCCAGACGGGTCGCCACGTCCCGGTACGCGGGTTGCCCGCGTTCCAGAGTGCGATAGACTCCGACGGCTTCGTCATACTGTCCCTTTGCCTCAAGCGTTCGCGCCAGCAAATACCGTAAGGAGACGCTCTCTTGCGGGGAGGCAGACTGCCGGTCCAGAGCGGCTTGTATCGCGGCCAACGCGTCATCGTATCGCCCCGTCGCTTTGAAACAGAGCGCCTTTTGTGCCAGCGCTTTGGCTGTCCAGTCTTTTTCTCCGGCCAATGCTTCGAATAGAACCAGTGCCCTGGTATATTCCCCTGCCTGCTTGAGCGCCACGGCTTTGCGATACGACATCGCAGGGGCTTGAACGCCCCTGGAATCGACCGCTGCCGTCTGTCCGGCAGGCTGCACGGCCACCAGTTTGAACGTATCGACCTCCGCCTGCTCCTCGTCCAGTTGGCCTTGAGAGAGCTCAACAGCTGCGGGAGACATCATGAATGGAAGCACGCCATGCCGGGCTCGCGCGGCGGCCGCATCCAGCACGATCCTGGCGGTAATCGTGCCGGCCTGCGCGGCATAGCCATAGACCAGCGCATGATCGCAGAGTTGATTGATGAGGCGAGGCGTCCCGCCGGTCAGACGGAAGATGGTGCGGCCCGCCAAGGTGGTAAACAACGGATCTTGCCGGCCCGCCACCTGGAGGCGATGCCTGATGTAGGCGACCGTTTCGTCATCCGATAACACATCCAATGTGTACTCGACCCCGATCCGTTGCGCGAACTGCACCATCCCCGGCCCTTCGAGAAGGTCCCGCAGGCCCGGCTGTCCCGACAACATGATTTGCAACGCCCGGCGTCGGCCGTCGTTCAGATTCGAGAGGAGCCGGAGTTCTTCCAACATGACCGCTCCGACATTCTGCGCCTCATCCAGCACCAGGAGCACTTTCCGTCCGGCCGTATGCTCCACTTCCAGGAACCGTCCGAACTCATGGAAGAGCTGCACCTCGTCCTTTCCCTTGGTCTCCAATCCAAACGACGCCATGATCCACGGCATGAGCCCCCCGAGCGCCTCATGCGTATTGGATAACACCCCGATCGTCCATTGATGGCGCGATTGGCCGAGAAGCTGATTGAGCAAGGTGGTCTTGCCGGTTCCCGGTTCCCCGGTGATGACGATAAAGGCGGATCCGTTGACCAGCCCGTATTCCAGCAGAGTCAACGCCATCTTGTGGCGGATCCCCAAAAACAAGAACTCAGGGTCCGGCACCAGCGTGAAGGGCTTGGCCCGCAATCCATAGTAGGTTTCGTACATAGGCTCCCTACCCGGCCTGAACCATCAGCAGTTCGTGAGCCCGTCGTGTGGTCAGATCGGCCCGTCCGGCCTTGTTCAGGACCCCGCCGAGAATCGGCACCGTGCCTTTGAGCAACCCCATCGCCCGTTCGACGTCCGTGGACGCCGTCCGCCCCTCCTCCACCACCAACAGCAGCGCATCGAGATGGGGCGCAAATCCGAGCACGTCGGCCCGGGACAGAATCGGAGGCATATCGAAGACGACCAGGCGGGCCGGATAGCGGTGCTTCAGCTCATGCACCAGCGCCGCCATCTTGGGTGAGGCCAGCGCCTCCGCCGAATTCCTGATCCGGCGTCCTCCCGGCAGAAACACAAACCGGCCGATTCCCGGATGGACCAGGAGCTGGCGAAGCGGCACATCGTCGAACAGATATTCGGTCAAACCGGGGCCGTCGGTCAGCCCGAACGTTTCATGGACGCGAGGACTGTGCAGATCCGCATCGACCAACAACACCGTGTGCGTCAGATCCATCGCCAGCGCCAGCGACAAATTGACCGCCGTCAGAGTTTTACCGGCATGCGCCGTGGGACTGGTCACACCCAGCGCCGTCCATCCCTGCTGGCGGAATTGCTGCACAACCTGCGTCCGCAACATCTTATAGGCATCGACGAAGTGTCCGCCTTCAAAACCGGTGATCAATCGCTTGGCGCGCATGGTGTCGTCGGTCAGTTCAACCGTTCTCGTAGAGGTATAGACGACGGGAGGCGCGGCTGACGGCGCCGAGCCAGCCGGTCGCTGCGGCCCCGTCCCGTCGTCGCCGGGACGAAGTTTGAACCGTTCCATCGCCTGTTGCACGAAATCCATAAGCCCCTCTCTCTCGTGTGATCAGCTCAACTCAGTTTGCGGAGAATCGTAAACCACAACACATCCAGCGGCATCCACACCAGATGCACCACCAACATGCCGACCGCCACCACGCCGAGGCCGGCGAGACCGACCGCGGTGCGCCGGCGTCCCAACTTCATCACTTCTTCTTCCAGCGGCAGATAGGGAATCGTGACCAGCGGAACCGTGCGCATAATGCGCCCTAACTGATCGGCGGTGTAAATGGTCCCGTCGAGATTATCCGCCACGACTCCGCTACCGACCCCGCCGGCCAGGGCGAGAAACGCTCCCAGCAGAAGGATCGCCAGACGGTTGGGCCGGTCGGGTTTCTCCGGCAATTCAGGCGGATTGATCAGCGAGAATCGCTCGCCCTTCCGTTGCACCTCCAATTCGGCGGACACTTGGGCCTCCATCAGCCGGGAGGTAATCTCCTGATACTTGCGCACGGAGTTCTCGCGATCCCTGACCAGATCCTGATACTCCGGTTCGATGGTCGACGTCAGCTCCAATCGCTTGGCAAAGTCGCCCATGCGGCGCTTCAGGTCTACGCGAGCCGTTTCCAGGGACTGCAGAGAGGCTGTCGTCGAAGCCAGTTGCGACTGAATATTGATGTACGCAGGATTCTCCGGCTTGACTTTCGGCGCCTGCTGCGGCTGGGCGATGGCAGCCTGAAATTCGCGGTCGAGCGAAGCGACGACCCCTTGAGCTTTCACCACATCAGGATGCAATTCTCCCAGCTTCTCCCGCAGAGCCGCGAGCGAAGCCCGCTCTGCCGTAAGACGCTTCGACAATTCCTCGCGCCCATCCAGCGGCCCGACTTCCTTTTCGAGCGACGAGAGCTCCTGCTTCATCTTGATGATGTCGGGATGATCCGGCGCGAGATAGGCCGACACGCTGGCATATTGGGCGCGTAAGGCCTTCAATCGCTCGCCCGAATCCAGCAACCGCTCGCCGCTGGCGCTGATGATCGGCGTGTGCGGTTTCAACGAAGCCAGTTCGCCGTCCAGATAGGTCTGACGCTCACGGAGACTTCTGATATCGCGGTCGGCATCGATCAGCTCCCGCTGAGCCTGATTCATCATTTGCATATTCAGCTGGACCAGCTCCGGCAGCGCCCCGTCGGCGCGCTGCTTCACGCCCACAATCTTCTCTTCCAGCTCCTGAATATGCTTGGAGAGGTTTTCCGATTCCCGCTTCAGAAACGCGGTGGTTTCCTGCGCATGCCGTTCGCGCGTTTTCAGATTTTCGCCCAGGAATAAGCTCGTCAGCTCGTTCGCCACCTTTTGCGCGAGTTCGGGGCTCTCGCCGTCGTACGCCAGCGTGAATGCGATGGTGGCCTGTGTGGGATTCTGCGTTCGCCGGTCGATTACCTTCACATTCAGGACATCGATCTGAATATCCTTGGTGAACCGGTTCAGCACTTCCTCCGTCGGACTCCGCTTGCGAAGCGTTTTATAGAGGTCGTACTGCTCGACGATGCGCCACAAGGTCGACCGGCTGAGCACCTGCTGTTTGATGGTCTCAATGCGCTGATCGGCATAGGTCGCGATGGCCGACCGGACGAGATCGGGAGGAATCTCCTGCTCTTCGATCAGGATCGTCGCGGTCGAGCGATAAACCGCCGGCAAGAGAAACGCCAACGCGGCGCTCGCAGCCAGCAACACCGCTCCGACCGAGAGCATCATCCTCCGGCGGCGGCGCAACAGTGCAAGATAGTCGGAAAACGATTTCGCAGGAGCATCCATACCCGTCCGGCTCTGCGGTCTGCGTTCATTGTTCATCGGGACACCGACCACTTGGCCCCTCCATAGGTCAACATGACAAACGTGGCATTAGAAAAATTCCATTGCTCCAGACTCCCTATTCCACGCTCCGAATAGGTATAGGCCACATCGAGCGTCCACCATTGCGCGAACTTCCAGGACAGGCTCGGACTGGCCGAGGTAAACCGGGTGCGCGGAATGGTCTGGCTCAATCCGACCGTGGCTACTCCGGATACGGAATAGAGCCCCCAGTTCAGCGCAGCGGTGAGTGTTTCCGTCAGGCCATGGCTGATGATCCCGCCGAACCGGTCCGTCTGCAACAACAGCCCGAACCCGCTCGGATTCACCTCCCGGCTGGCATCGAGCTGGACCATCGTTCTTTCCCATTTCTTCCGCACCGTCGCATGGTAAAGACCCACCATTTGGTAATCCGCAACGGACCCTCCCGGAAAGTTCTGCGTCGAGCTGATGAACCGCGCGCCGCCCGAGAGCGAGCCGGTCACTTCATGGCCAAAATCGTGCGTCCATCCGGTTTGCGCGCCGTAGTAGTTCGAGTGCTGCAGGATCGCAGGCATGGTCACGTAGGTATACTCACCCGTCACCTGGACCTGATCCCGTTCCCCGCTGTTGTAGGTCAGTCCCGTTGAGCCCCCGTGCACCTGATAATCCACCAGGCCGAATCGTATACCGTCCTGATATTGCGCATCCATGAATTGATACGCCGTTTGCCAGGACAGCCGCTCAGTGATACCGACCGTGAGACTGGGTGCTGCCGTCCACATATTGCGCTGGGTAAAACCCAGCACCAATCCCGTCTGCCGAAGTTCGGCCAACAAGGTATTGTCGCGTGTAAACCCTCCGTCAAATCCGAACGTCAGCCGATCGCGGCGATACGATGCTTTTAAGGGAAAATAGAGATTGGTGAGTTCGCGGTCGTTCTCGCCATAGTAGCGAACGAAATCCGCGCGGGCTCCGCCCTCGATCTCCAACGATTCAGTGGACCCCTTGAACTTGACTCCGGGTGTCACCCAGGCCCCCCAGACCTGATTATTGCCGTTGAACAACAACAAATTACTGTTGTACTCGCCCTTCATGCTCAACGACGGTTCCGCCGACCATTCCGCCGCGCGGCTTTGAGGCAGTCCGTTGAAGAGCGTCAGCATCATAACCAACAGCGCCCAGCCGGCACGAGACCGTATCCACACTCGCCGACTTCCACACTCAACGTCGAACCCAGACAGTTCCATTCGATCACGGCACCATCACCAGATCGCCCCGCTGGAGCAGGATGTTTTGTCTCAGGTCTTTTCCTTTTTGGGCATCGCCGTAGCGGAATGGAAACACCTGCTCATCCACGCCGTTCCGGCGGATCACCTTGATATCGTTCTCCGCGGCATAGGGCGTTAATCCGCCGGCCATGCTCAAGGCCTGCAACACATCAGTGTGATGGCCCACTTGATACTCGCCCGGCTTGTTGACCCGGCCGAGCACGTAGATGCGGTAACTGAGGACCTTCAACACGGTGACTGTGACATTGGGGTTCGGAATGAATTTGACCAGCCGCCTGGCGATCTCGTTCCGGACCTCTTCGACCGTCCTCCCCGACGCGACCACATCCCCGATAAGCGGAAAGGTAATCATGCCGTCCGGTCTGACCACCGTGTCCTGTGTCAGATGCTCATCTTTCCACACAGCGACTTTCAAGACATCTTCGGGTCCCAGGAGATAGGTCGGTTCGGCGCTCGCCGCGTCGGCCGCGAGACATGGACTCTGACTGAGCAGCGCCAGACAACCGGCGACGCACAAGAGGCGACCCACTCCGCACAGAACACCGGCTCGCGACAACATGTTCATCCTGCCATCTCCCCTAAGAGCGTCTTGGCCTGTTCCAAGTCGTCGAACGGCGTTCCGGATGCGACGGCCCTCTTGAGATGCGTGATGGCATCAGGTCGCTGACCCGCCTTCGCATAGGCGGCGCCGAGGTGGTAGTTCAATACGGGATGATCGGGCGCCAACGCCGTCGCCTGTTTCAACACCCGCACCGCATCGGCTCCATGCCCCAGCTTGTGATGCGCCCAGCCCAAGGTATCGAGGAGGTAGGGACTCGGCTGTTGCGATTCAAACCCGCGGCTCAACGCCAGAGCCCGCTCCAGGCTCTGCGGATCGCCTTTGTGATCCACCAGCGCCGACGCCAGATTGTTCGCCGCCAGGACCGACGCGGGCGCATACTTGAGCACGGTCTCATAATGGCCGATGGCCTCGTCATACCGGCGTTGCGCGGTCAGACTCAACGCCAGCAACAGCCGCAGCTGTTCATTCTCCGGACTGGCTTGAAGCCCCTTGAGCAACGCGGCATCGCCTTCGGCCGTCTGCTTCTGAGTATAGCGAGAGCGCGCCAGATGCACCCATGGAGTCGTCCATTTCGGATTGACGCGGGTGGCTGTTTCAAAATGGGCGACCGCCGCCGCGGGCTCTCCCTTCGTCAACAACAGTTCTCCAAGGAAGCCTGCCGCATAGGGATGCTCCGGAGACGTGGCCAACACCGCCTCCAGACGGCTTTGCGCCTGGGCGAGCTGACCCCGCCGCATATCCAGTTGCACTAAGGCCAGCAGCGGTTCCGGCGCCGACGGCCGTTGTGCAGCAGCCCGGCCATACACCGCTTCCGCCTGATCCCATTGTTGTTGCGCCAGGGCCACGTGGCCTTCGGCCAGATCCGCCGCCACAGTGTCGGCTCCCGCCCGGCGAAGTTGCTTCAACGTATCTTCGCTCTTGCTCCACTCTTTCTCCTGCAATTGCATCTGAAACAGCAGGCCCAGCAGCGCCACATTGCCGGGATCCCTGGCAATGAGCGGATCCAGCCGCTGCCTCGCTTCCTTGAGCCGTCCCGCCGCGGCATCCAGTCCCGCCAATACGGTGTGCGCTTCCACAAGCGTCGGCTTGAACGCAACCGCTTTATCCAGACTCTCGCGGGCCAACGATGGCTCACCGGCCAGCAAATGCGCCCGTGCAAGAAGGACGTGTCCCTCCGCGAACTCCGGTTGATCCTTGAGCACGGACCGGAAATCCAGGATCGCATCTTTCCCATTGCCCCGCTGGAGCGCAATCTTTCCGCGAAGGAGCAGCGCCTCGCCGGACCGTGCATTGTCCTTTAAGACCGCCTGGATCTGTCGTTCCGCCTCCTCCGTCTTGCCGGCGGCCCAATCGAGTCCCGCAAGCTTGACCTGGGCCTCCGACGCCTCCGGTTTTCCGGCAAACTCCGTCTGCATCGCTCGATAGAGCGCGCGCGCCAGCTCGACCCGCTGGGTCGATTCGTAGAGGGCGCCGAGGGCAAACCACAACTTTCCGGCATGCGGCAGCTCTTTGCGCGCCTGTTGCAACGCGGCCTCGGCCGGTTCAAGACCGCGCCGCTTGCCCACATATTCCACCAGCGCCAACCGTTGTTGGTCGTTCTCCGGGTCCGACCGCACCGCCTCCTGCAGGATCGCCTCCGCCTTCTCATATTGTTGCTGCTGATCGTACAACGCCACTTGCCGCAACCGGTGGCTCAAGACCGTCGGCTCCAATGTGACGATCTGCGCCAGGGTCGCCTCGGCCTCCGCTATCTGCCCTTGCCTGATCGAGGTCGTGGCCAGCGCATCCAACAATTCCAGATTGCCCGGACGCGTCTCCAGAGCCCGGCGCAGGAACGGGACCGCCTCTCCGGCGCGCTGAGTCGACGTATACAGCGAGGCCATGAGCAACACCGCGTCGGTTTCCGACGGGGCGGCGGCGATCAGTTTTTCCGCCTGCTCGACGGCTTCGTTCAGCCGGCCGGATACGGCCGTGATGGCAATCTTGAGCGCCTGGGCCGGCACATGCCCGGGTTGATTGGCCAATAACCGGTCCGTAATCTGCGCGGCCTGCTCCAGCGCCCGCGCTTCAAGGTAGTATTTGGCCAGCTTGATCAGCGCCCGATCGTGATCGGGGCTCAACTCGACGACCTGCTGGTATCCGGCAAACGCATTCCGCCAGTTCCGCTCCTTTTCTTCGACCTGCGCGTACAGGAAATAGGCTTCCACGTCCTTGGGATCGATTTGGAGCACGTTTCTGATCGCAACCCGGGCCTTGGGGAAATTCCCCTGCTGAAAATATTCCTGGGCCCGCAAGCGATACTTGGCCTTGCGCTCTTCGGGACCGCCGCACGCGGCCAACCCTACGGCCAGGACAACCACGAGTCCGAGGGCGATATGCTGTTTCATCGTTCTCTCTCCTCTTCCATCATCCGGTCACAACCACCAGGCCCGCAGCAGGATCCCGCCCAGCATCGCGAGCGACACCATGCCGAGACGCGTGACCGCAGACGATCGCATGTGCAACAACAACTCAAACGCAAAGAACAGCACGATCAACTTGGCGGCAAGCAGGCCGACCGGCACCTCGCCGACCGTCATCTCCGGCAAAAACGGCATCACGCCGGCCAAGAGGACAATCAGGTAATCCAGCGGCGTGGTTTGAAACCGATCCTCCCCCGCAAACCGGATGGTCAGGAGCACCAGAACGGCCAACGACGCCATCCCCGCATTCACCGGAGTCAGCAGGTCGGTCGCCGCCGTCCGCGGAAAGACTTCGCCGTAATACATGAGGCAGGTGCTGCCCACATACAACGCCGCGCGAACCATCCATGGCGTCGCACGTTGAAGTACCAGCGATCCCAGCACAGCGAGCAACAATCCTCCGGCAATCAGCCCGGCGTCGGAGGGGATCTCCCGGGGAATGGCGATGGACCCGACGAGATAGACGGGGATAGCCAGATACAAGAGCGTGAGCGGCCACTCGCTGATCGCTCCGCGGATGGACGGAAGGGACTGAGGGGGCTGAGGCGCAGACGTCGGATCAGCAGGGACCGAGCCGGCAATCTGCGGCAGCCGGACAAACAGACCGAAGACGCCCGCGGCAAACAGGAGATAAACCCCCATCAACACAACATCCGACTGCCAGCGCAGGAGATACGCGCAACTCACCATGAGCCCGTGCACGACATAGATGACCGTCACGGCCTGGCCATGCGTCAGCCCGACGGCCAGCAACTTGTGGTGCACATGATTCCGGTCGCCGACGAACGGAGACCGTCCTTCCCACAGGCGCTGCCCCATGACTCCGGCTGTGTCCAGCAGGGGAATCCCCCAGATGAACAGGGCCAGCAACGGACTGTAGGCCGTCCGCGTGGCGTCGGTCAGCAAAATGGCCGCGACCGCGAGATAATGGCCGAGAAACTGGCTGCCCGCGTCGCCCATGAAAATTCTCGCGGGATAGGTATTGAATCGCAGAAACCCCAGCAATCCTCCCAGCACGGATACCATAAGCAGGACCAGAAGCGGCTCATTCGCTTGATAGGCCAGATAGGCCACACCGGCAAAGCTGATAAGCGACAATCCTCCCGCCAGGCCGTCGAGTCCGTCCGAGAGATTGACGGCATTCGTCACGCCGACGATCACGATCAAGGTGAGCGGGACGGCCAGCCAGGCCGGGAGCAGAACATCATCGACAAACGGGAGCGACGACAGGCGAACGCCGGCGAACCCGATCACGATGGCCGCCGCCAGCACCTGGCCGGCGAACTTCATCCGGTGATTCAATCCGGTCCGGTCATCCCACACCCCGAAGGCAACGATGACCGCGCCGCCCAGCAGGCTGGTCAGGATCAGCGGATCTTTCGGCGCCCACACCAGCACCGCGATGAACGTCGCGACGGCAAAGGCAATCCCGCCGACCTTGGCAATCGGTTCGCGGTGGGCATGCCGTTCACGCGGCAGATCGATAAACTGCAGCCGACAGGCCGATGCCGACAGCGCGGGGATCAGCGCCATGCAGATGATCAGGGAGCCCATGAAACTAAAAAACATCGCCGTACCCATCGCAGCTTCACCTCAATCGGGAACGTACCGGCTCAACAAGGGAGTCACCAGGCCGGCCATGGTCCGCAGCCGCTGATCGACCGCCGCCTCGGTCTCACCGGCATGCATCGACGACACGAGACGAACCAATGCGCCGTCGGCCCGCTGCCGCGTCAGGGAATCCCAGAATAGAAAGAACTTCACGGCATACTCGCTGGCGATCCAGCGATCGCGCTGCTTGAACCAGTAGTAGACAATCTGTTTCTGGCCGCCCTTCTGGATGACGACTCGATTGGCTTCTTGCGCAGCGTTCATGCCAGACACAGCGTCCATCCGCACCGGCGCGAAAGACGTAATCTCCCATCCCCCGCCCGGAATACACTGCCGGGGCGAATGGGACGACCGGCCCTTCTTGGGAGAGAGATAGTAGGCCACATACACGTTCACCGGAATCTTCTCGGCTGTAACGTAATCAGCGAGCACATAATCATCGAGTTGCAGCGCGTCCAGATACTGCCGCTCCATGGCCGATGAGGCCCCCTGCCACTCGCCGAGTTGCAGAGGAAACTCGAGCAACGACTGCCGCACAGGAGCGGGAAACTCGCGCGGCGCAATCGTCGGAGCCGCCAGGGCCGCCGCAACCAGGAGGACCCCGCCCGCGACGAGCGGCCCGTACGATGCGAAGGCGCTCGTGGAACGCGTAACGGCAGTCGACTCCGATGGGTTGGTTTCAACGGACGGCACCCCGATCAACTCCGCGAACGGGCGTCGGGAAGCGCTCGACCCCATACGGGAGAGCAGCCACATCTCGGCGCACAGCAGGCCGAGGCTTGCGACAAAGAAGACCCAGCCTTCGAAGAAATGCCGGAAGCCTTCGGCGGCACTCTGCCCGTACGATTCGACCAGAACACCGATGGCTCCGATCCGGAACCCGTTCAAGAGAATTGAGATCGGAATACTGGAGAGCACCAGCACCGCTCGTTTCCAAAAACGCTCGCGATAGAGATACGCACAGAGCAACGTCAGCGCCATGAGGGGAAAGAGATAGCGAAGTCCGCTGCAAGCCTCGACTACTTGTAGTTGGATCGGACCCAGGTCGATCACATTGCCTTCCCGATAGGCCACCACACCGATGAGTTGTAGACATCCGACCCCGAGGGCGGACGATAACAGCTGGAGGCGACTGGACAGTTCGTAGTGCAGAAATTCAGGCATCGGGATGGCCGCCAACAGATAGAGCAATGGAAACGCCAGCAACGCGACACCCGAGAGGCCGACCAGGCAGGTCACAAATCCAACCACAACCATCCACAGCGACAGCTGCACGACGGCATGCATAGCGGCGAACTGCCCGAGAACGTAGATGAAAAGTCCCGCGGCAATCACCGCTACGCCCCACCAGGTTCCCCGTCGTTCCATCTTCTGTAAAGACTGCCGTCGTAACCACCCCAAATACAATGCAATCAGTGGGATGAACGGCCCATGACTGTAGTTGTCGTCCTCAAACCACGCATGGAACAGCACGCCAAGACTCTCGGCATAGAGATAGGCGATCACTCCGGCCGCAACGGCCAGGATGCCCCACACCAACCACGACCGGTGGCCGAACAGGATCGGGATCGGCGATAACACCGGGGAAGGAGGAGCAGGACTATCCAACGTTGTAGGACGGACGTTCATCGAAATCCTCTTGGCTCATCCGCCAGAGTGGGTCGTATATGAGAGAGAAAGCACCGTTCTTCAGATGGCCCAGTCTATCGCCGGGGGGCAAACCAGTGGCCACGCGAATCTCAAGTTTGTGTTAACTGATTGTTAAAAAGGAAAACCGAGAGAAATCAAGCAGGTCGAGCCGGTAAAAACACCCATCGCGAGACAGGCATTTGCCTGAAAATCCAACGTCTTTAAAGTGCTTATTGCGCCACAAGATCTTTCGGCGCCGCAGGGGCGACAGTATCGATCCGGCTGAGAAACCGCTTTGTGACCTGCCACCAGGGAGCCTCTTCATTCCAGGGTTCCGGTCCGTTTTCTCCCCACCCACCCCAAATCACGACGCCATCGGCATGTTGTGCAATCGTGGTCAATTGCAAATCCCAATAATCCGGTTCGATCGGCCGAGGGCCGAGCAACTCATTGCCTTGATTATGATACAGCGGCCAAAGAAAGCCATAGACAGGTTTGCCTTTTGCGAGACGACGGGCTTCCGCGATTTGTGCCCTGGCATAGGCAACCCAGGCCTGGCGGTCTGGATAGTAGGTGTAGATCGACGGATACAGCGCATCGACGTGATCGGCGATCTGAGCCAGCCGGTCATTGTCCGTGCGCCACGCCAGGTACTGCAGACTCATCGGATCACTGGTTGCGCGCCAATAGTCCGGTATCGGAACCGTGCCGTAGACGCCAAATGACACGCTAGGCGCCTCCCCCTTGGCCCACGACAGTACCGAGAGAAACTTGGCTACAGCCGATTGTACCGTGGGTCCAGCTCCTGTGAGCGGCCATCGCTCGATGTCGAGGACTACCGGCTCCCGAGATCCGCGCAGTTCCTTCACAAGAGACCGAACGATGACCTCGGGCGGCATGGCGTCAGGCGACTGGTTGGCGACGAAGAGACGCGACTCATACAACAGCGTGATAGGCCGAATGTGATAGGCCTCGAGCGCGGGCTTGTCCTTATACAGCGTCCCGTCGAATACGACGAACGGCCGCTTGACGAGGGCCGCCAGCGTTGGATCACCCGCAGCAGGATGGCGGGACAACAAGATTCCTGCCATGGCCACAGCGATGAAAACAAGCAACACCAGTACCAGCCGGTCCCGATCCATCATTTTTCTCCGAAGATGACGGGAAGATTTTGTGCCATCCGCTCACTGCTGCGGGGCACGACAGCGGAGGCAGCCTCTAGAAGCACCCGCCAATTCTGCAAGGCATGCGATCGCGCATAGCGCCGGTCGAACGCTTCGCGGGCCTGTCTTCCGGCTGTCTCTACTTCCTCAGGTTCTCGCGCGAGTCTGAGAATGCATTGAGTCAGCGGCGCAACCTCACCGATACCGAACGCCCATCCGCACTGCTCCCGATGAAGAATGCGCGCAATTTCACCGTCGGGATCGCCCACATGAATCACCGGTCTCCCGGCGGCAGCCACGCCATAGAACTTGCTGGGAACGATCAAGCCTTCAAGGTTCGGGCGCAGAGAGATCACATGCACATCCGGAACGCTCAGGCTCCATCGCAAATGACCGGCAGGCTGGTAGGGGCGGAACTGCACATTCGTCAACCCGCGACTCGCCGCCTCGGATTCAAGCCATTGGCGCGCGATCCCGTCGCCGATGAACACCCAGACGATCCGCCGGTCGTCCTTGAGTTGTTCGGCCGCATCGATCATGGTCTTGAACTCATGCGCGCGGCCCATGTTGCCGGAGTATCCCACCACAAATTTTCCGTCGAGCGACCATTCTTGTATGAGCGGATTGTCTGTTTTGGCAACGGGTCGAATGGCCTCGCCGTCGGCCCAGTTTTCAATGATGGTGATCTGATCGGGCGCCACGCCTTCGTCACGCAGCCGTTGCGCCATGATCTCGCCCAGCACCACATTGTGCCGCCCCTGCCGGAGCGACCCGTTTCGGATACGCCGGAGGATCGGCGCCGCAAATCGCGCCCCGCACACCTCCATCGACGTCGCCACTTCAGGAAAGAGATCCTGGACCCAATTCACCAGCACACCGCGCTTGAATTTCACCACCCAGGCCGCGCAGACCGACATCATCGGCGGATCGGTTTTGGCGACGGCCACATCCCCCGGTTGCATCAGCCGCCAGAGTGTCCAGGTCGCTCCGAGATAGAAGGTCAGATAGTCGAGCAACCGGCCCACCAGCCGCGCACGGCCGAATCGCGATGTCCGCACACGATGCACCTGCACGCCGCGGATGGTTTCCTCAGCCAAGAGTGCCGCCCGGGCATCGTTGTACAATTGCCCTCCGGTAATCACATGGATATCCCGTCCTTGATGAGCCAGATCGAACGCGAGATCGCTCAAGAGCTGACTCGTGGCCGAATGATCGGGGTAAAAATAGCGGTTGATGAAAATGGTCTTGGCCGCGGGCGCGGACTGACGCGCTCCGTCGCCGACTCCCGGCCCATTTGCTGTGGGGCTCGCAGCCCGCTGCTTCAGTTCCCGCATTTTCAACACGATCATATATTCATAGAACGCCTGCAGCATGCAGTAGGCAAACCCGGCCCGCCCGTCGAGCCAGCCGCCTTTCCAGCCATACATGTAGAGAAACTTCAGGAAGGGCCGACAGGGCAATCGGAACGACAGATTCTTCAGCGCCCGGCGGCGTAAGGCGGGATCGGAGCTGAACACCGTCGGCTGAGGCCCTGCCTCATGGCGCAGAAGCTTCATGCCTTCCATTGCCTCGAATGCCGAATAGCGGTTGTGCTTCTCGATCCACTCGGTGATCCCTTTGCTGAAGTTGTAGTGGACCAGCATGCCCCTCAGATATCCGTGCGGCCCGTCGATGACCGGAACCGGATTCACCAGCCGCTCGAACCATACATGCGGAGGCCGGAAGAATCGCATGATCATCCCCGGGGGCATGGCGCGCCTGATCCAGCGGTCCATAAACATATTCCGGCGCCCGCAGTAAAAGGCCACTTCTGAACGGGTCGCCTCATTCGCAATGGCGATCAGTTCCTCCTTCAACTCATCGGTCATCCGTTCGTCGGCGTCGAGATAGAACACCCAGGGATGCTTGAACGGAATCTGCTCCAACGCCCAATTCTGGTGCGCCGCCCAGTTATCGAACCGGCGCTGCACCACCCGCGCGCCCAGCTGTTCGGCGATGGTCACGGTTCGATCGCTGCTGAACGAGTCGAGCACCACGATGTCGTCGGACCATCGCACCGACTGCACACAGTCCGGCAGATTGGCCTCCTCGTTCAAGGTCAGAATGAGAATCGACACGTTCATGGCTATGACCTTCTGGCAATCGCAATCATTGACTTGGCCAGCGCAGGCACGCGTCCCACTCGATGAAAGGTAATCGCCCGGAATCCGGCCTCCTGCAGCAACTGACCTAATGTGGCCATCGACCAGAATTTGATATGCCCATGGTCCCACAAGGCCGTGAAATGGTTGTCCATCTTGCCCGTCAACGCCAGAGCCAGATTCTTCCAATAGCCATGGTAGGGCGTTGAAACGATCACGGTGCCTGACGGTTCCACCAGATCGAACAACGTCCTCGCAAAATCGCGCGGCGCATACAGATGCTCCACCACTTCGAGACTCACCACGACCGGGAAACGGCCATAGGTTTCGGCGAGATAGTCGTAGGCCGATCCGAGGTGTACATTCAAATGCGGATAGCAGCGCTGGGCCTGCGCGATGCCCTGCGCAGAGGCGTCGACACCGGTGACCTGGTAACCCTGCCTCGTCAAGACATCTGCCACAGATCCATTTCCACAACCCAGCTCAAACAGACGCTTTTCAGCCGGGGACAGGCGCAGCGAGGCAAGCTCCGCCAACAGTGCAGGCAGGAGATAGTCGTGCGACGCGTTCAGTTCCGGGTCTTCGTAGGTATACCCAGAAATATCTACAGCTGTTTCACTCATGGCCCTCCATTTGGAGTTAGTCCTTCTTGGTGAGGCCGGCCGGATCGCCTTCTATTAAGATCCATGGCTCGACATTTCGAAAGAGACTCACACACACGAACAACTGCTCCCTCACCGGACGACATCACCTGGCACTACCGCGCTATCTGCCGCACTCTAGTATTTACTGGAGCGATCAACCTGTCATAACCGTATCCATCTAGCCTTGGTTGCTGTGGGAAAGAGCTCACGTCAGAAAACTACTTTATACTATCGTCGCCACGAAGCACCCTCATCGCTTGCGAAGGAAGACGTGCAAACTAGTCTTCATCACCGACGGCAACACTCGATTCAGCAAGAGAAACAACGCCAGTATCGCGCCACGGTTGAAGAAATACGCAGGTTCACCTTCGTACCGGTACGTGAAGTTGTCGTAGATATCATTGGGAAACCACTTAGCCAAATTGCGCTTACTGTTGAGCTTGAACACGGTGGGAAACACGTCCACCGTCTTGCGTTCTGGCTGCACCCACCTCAGCAGCCTCCTGTGGAAGGAATTGGGGATCATCCTTGTACACAATGAGACTACGCAGTACTTGTTTGGCGTGCGCGCGCATATCCATCCGGCGGGCTTCAAAATCCGTCGTAGTTCGGCAGCCACCAAACCCGGAGCTGTAACATGTTCAAACACGAAGTCTGCTACGATGATGTCGAACGTTTCGTCTGGATAGGGCAAGGGCTTCGCCGGATCAATGACTGTTGTTTCGTCGGCGCCCTGGTTCTCTAGTACGACTTTATCAATATCGCAAGCCACCACCCTAGCTACCTTCCCCTTTAGCATGCGTAGCTGTTGACGAAGTGTGCACGTTTCATCCAGAAGCTCTGCACCACGCCCCGCGCCGAAATTGAGTAGAGTCATTGATGGGTGCAGCAAGGCATTGACTCTCGTGTAAAACTCGACGGTCCCATCGAGAGAGGAAAACCCGCCGACCCCAATCTCTGGAAACCATTTCGAAATCGTTTCCAAACTCGAGCGACTCATTTGATGTCTCCTTAAGATTAGAGCGACCACTCCGACCCAACTTGATCCCACCTATTTGAGTGGATCTACCACCTGCCCTAATTTCATATAACGATCACCGAATCGTTCATCGGCAACCGATAAACGCTTATATTCATGGCCGACGAGTTCGATGGTGGCTTACGTCATGGATCGACCTGTAGTGCCTCGATGTTTCTGATCACCCTTGCTGGATTCCCACCCACCAGGGTCCACGGATCGACATCACGAAACACACTCGCACGCGCCCCAACCACCGCTCCTTCGCCGATCGTCACCCCCGGGCCGACGAAGGTATCCGCCGCCACCCATGCCCGGCGCCCGATCCTGATCGGTGCGGTAATGACAGGCATCTCCTGAATCGTATAGTCGTGACTGGCCGTACAGAGGAACGAGTACTGACTGACCGTCGCATAGGGTTCGAGCGTCACCCGATCGACCGAGTAACAATCGACATGATCGCCCAGGCAACTGCCTTCCCTCATCGTCAGATTCCACGGCGCCCATACTCTGGCCGACGGATAGGGATGCGCGCCCCGCTCGATCGTGGCGCCGAACAGGCGCAGGAGCCAGCAGCGCCAGGCATGACACGACCTGGGACTCGGACGAAATAACACGCACCACACTATCGTCCACAACAGCCGGCCCGCTCGATTGCGATACGAGTGGGGACTGGGGAAAGTTTGATTCGCTGACGTCGTTCGCATGTCGTTATGTCAGCGGACCGGGATGCTCGCCCCGTCTCGTAGGCTGCGCCAGCATAGCTTCGTGTATGGCCTGTCCCCGTTCATCGAATCGATACCGCAACACTTGGGCCGGCACTCCTGCCACAACCGCGTAGGCCGGCACATCTTTCGTGACCACCGCTCCGGCTCCGATAATGGCCCCGTTGCCGATCGTGATCCCGCGCATGAGAATCGCTCCATGGCCGATGAGCACATCCCGGCCGATCTCCGTGATAACCGACGGAGGGCGGCCGGAGAAGACGATCGGCACACCCGGAGGGTCGTAATTATGGTCGGCGCCGACAACCGCCACATGCGCCGACAGAGACGAGTAATGGCCGATATGCACCTGCGGCGGCAGCTGGCTATGGGGTCCGATGTACACGTAGTCGCCGGCCACAAAGCCGGCTCCGATACTGACCGATCTCCCGACATGAAAGCTCCTGCCGACCCGTGCGTTCCGATATCGGAATCGAAGCAGCAGCCCCACCCGTATCTGCTTCAAGAGATCTTTCCATTCACGCATCATAAAAGTACGCCATTCCGCGCGGACAGACCGGCTCTGATCAGGCGGACTCCAGACTCGCCGCTTCAATGCAGAGGCTGTCTCGTTCATTCTTCACCTCATCGATCGACTGTCCGTACCGGCACCCCGGGATCACACGAAAATCCCGTTGATATTCTGTCTCGTAACCACGGTCCCGCCACTCAGACTCTCGTCGTGCCCCCGCAAGTTCACCGACAACCTCTTCCTCCATAGACGGCCAGTCCTCGTCTTCGTCTTCCGGCGAAACGGCCCTATCCGAACCGCGAGGCTGCATGATGCAGAGCAGAAACAACAACGAGGTGGGATTGCCGACATTGATCAGATACCGTTCGAATATCGCGAGCAGGAGATACCCGACACTAAGTCCCAATAAAATGCTTTGGATGAATACGCGGTCCGGGTCATGTGAGTCGGCCCAGAGGAGACGCAGCCCCCGCACGACCAGATACAGCACGCCGAGAAATCCGAGCACCCCGACTTCCGCGAGAGTCGCGAGATACCCATTGTGCGCCGACGAGTCAGTTTTCAGGAGATGTTCGTGGGCGCGGAACCCCACTCCAATCGCCGGATTGTGTACAAACAACTCCCATGTCCCCTTCCATGCCGTTAGCCGCCCGCTCGCGCCGGAGCCGATTCCACGATCGGCCGTGCTCAGGGCATAGACCCGATCTACGGACTGAAAGATTTTGTCGCCGTAGGCCACCGTCGCTCCGACCCCCATCAGCAACAGAACTGCAGCCGGCAACAACACCGATCGGCCGCGGGCTTGCAGGCGCAGACAGACGACGACCGTCAGACCCGACACGACGGCGACTGCCGCCGCCCGCGAGCTCGTGAGAACGAGAATCCCCGCAATCGGGGCCATCACCAGCAACCGCAGGACCAACGTTCTGATCGCCATCGCCGCGAGTAGCACAGAGGCGGACACCAGTGCGATGGTATTGGGATTCAGAATGTCCTTGCCGGTCCCCAATCGGGTGCCGGGCACGTAGTCATACCAGGCAAATCCGGCCAGAAACCCTGCCGTAAGAACGGCAAAGAGTTTGAGCCCCCGTTCGTATTGCTCCGGGTCGAGGTTGGAATTAAATTGCAGCGCAAGCCAGATGCCGGTCAGCGTCAAGATCACATAGCCCGTCGACAGCAAGGCGACCGGACTCATGAAACTCGATACAGCCGACACGACTCCGAACAGCAGCACAGCGCCGGTCGCCGCGACAGGCATTGTACGTGGAACGAACCGGCAGCGTCCGAGAGCAAAATACGCGAGCGGCCACAACACAGCCACGCCAAGCAGCGCCATGGAGGTCGTCCTTTCATGGCCCGCCTCCATCCATCCACCGAGGGATGCCGCAAAGACTCCGCTGAGCCAGAGTCCCAACACCAGACCCACCTGGGTCCCATGCAGAGGGGCGGCTTCGTCAAACTCCTCTTCAAGCTGAAGATTCATGCATTCCTCAGTGCTATCGCCAACCGACTCCCCATGGTCACGCTTGTCGCTGCCTCGCCAGTCACGATTGCGAACGCCAGCCCTTGCACCCCGATACGCGGTATCAGCACCGCTCCGAGGCCGGCGAGCAGAAACCATTGCATGATCAACCCCACTACGGGCGTGCGATAGTCCGATAGCGCATAACAGGAGTTCCGGAAAACGCGACCCAGGCTCATGAAGGGAAGCGCCCACACAGTGACCGAGAGGATCGAGGCGGTGAAATGAGCATGGTCAAGCGAAAACTTTCCTCGGACATAGACCAATTCCACGATGGTTTCTGAAAATGCGGACACGACGGCCACGACCATAACACTGACTGCAAGAAGCAGGAGTCCTTGCTTCCGAAGAATCGCTAGTCCGGTCGATCTGCTTTGTCCAAAGGCTTCCACCATGCGAGGAAACGCCATCGTCGTGAGCGGCATGACGAGCAGGGAGAGCGGCACGAACACAATCGCGTTGGCGTAAAAGAACCCGGCGATGGAACCAGACGGAAGCCAGGACGCCAGGCTTCGTTCAGTCACCGCGACGACCGCAAAAATAAGTTCGCCTACCAGAATCGTCCCCGCGGCGCCCCAGAGCAGGAACCATCCATCACGAACAGCGGGCCTGGTCTCCACGGCTGCAAGCGGATTCAGCCGGACGAACTGAAATGCAAAAAGGATCATGACAAGCACGTTTCCCATGGCCACACCCAACGTCAGCGCATCGATCCCCAGCCTCTCGGCGCCGAGGGTGACAGACAGGATGGAGCAGAGGGAAATGATAGAGCCAGCCATGAACCCTGGAGCGAAGGCCCCCAGCACCGAGAGGGCTCCACGCAATAGCCCCGCCGTGCTGGCAAACACGACCGGCGCTGTAAGAAAATGCACTGTCCGGACGCCTAGCGCCTCTTGCGCCGCATCGAAGCGTGGAAACATGGTGCTCACCAAGAGGCCTGCACTTCCCAATAAAAACAGCACGACGCCTAAATTCACGAGCAGGAGGCCGTAGAGCGCAGGCTTCACCGCTCGGCTGACCGTGTCAGGCCCGCCCCCTTTCGCCACCCGTGAAATGAAAGCCGTTTCCAGGGCATTTCCGACCTGGGCGCCGAAGAACAGCTGAATGCTCATGACTGCGATAAAGACGTCAAGTTGTGGACTCAAGCCGAACGTGGACGCGATGGTCAGTTCACGTAGAAATCCGAGCGCAAGACCGACAGCTGTCAACAAGGAATAGCCGGAGGCCTCACGAAGAGTACACAACACATCGGCAAGCATGCACCGCAGTCTTCCGGCAGGCGCCTTGTCCAGGTCCGAAACAACCGTTCGGCCAGGGGAGATAAGAGACCTCAGCCATAACGACATGGGCGCCACCATCCTTGAAGAACATGCGCCCGACCTCCAAGAGAGGCGCGGACACCAAATATCAGTTCCGAATCTGCGGCTCGACATCCTGCTTCTGAAGCCGGAATCCCGGGCGCAACCAACTAAAGGCCCGTCCCTCCACATTCCCTTGCTTCCAGGCCATCGTGTGTTCGATACAGTCACCGAGGCCTTGCGCCCAGGTGTCCGGTGTGTACAAGGCCACGATCCGCCGGGACGCCGCACCCATCGCGTCGATATCGGCCGCGGGCGACGAGATCACCGCCATCGATCGAGCCAGACCGGCAATGTCCGACGGGTCGCACAGATACCCGTTCCATCCGGGCCGCACCAGTTCCGGCACACAGCCGCACCGGTGAGATACAAGCACCGGCAGTCCCGCCGCCATCGCTTCGTTCACGACGAGCCCCCACGTTTCGCTCATACTCGGCAACACCAGACAGGAGGCCAATCCATAATACGCAGGCAGCTGATCCGACTGTTGAAATCCGGCAAAGATCACTCCATCGATTCCCTGAGCCCGGCGCTGTAACAGATCGTCCTGGGGCCCGCGCCCGACCATCACAAGCCCCCAGGCCTGCCGACCGGTGGCCTGCCGGTACCCGGCATAGGCTTCGAGCAGGCGCGAAAGATTTTTTTCATCCGCAAACCTTCCGACAAACAAGAAAAACCGTTCAGGAAGACCGAGACGCGTCCGCAACTCCGATGCATCGGCGCGCGCGGACGCAGCTCCCGATGCGATAGCGTCGTTATCGACGACGTCGTACCCCGTCCAGATTCGCTCGCGAGGAAATCCCATCCCCGTGAGATAGGTCGCCGCCCGTTCTCCGGCCACAAAGGCCGAATCGTAATGCCGCCGAACCCACCAGCCTTTCAGCCATTCCCTGATCGCGATGCGCGGCCGATCCACCCACTGGGAGTCTCCCATATAGATACTCGCACGCCCATGCCAGCGCGCCCATTGTGCAGCAGCCCGCATGGCAGGATAGTAATAGCCGGTGATCACCACGGCCTGCGGGTCGGAATCGTCCAGCCACTGTCTGACGCGCGCCACAAGGATTTGCGGCCGGATGTTTTCAACTGTCTCCCCAGGAACCGCCTCCAGATAATCGAACCCCAAATCCTGCTTCCGGACCTTCCACTCACGCATCCGTTCCGTTGCGCCCAGCGCCATCACCCGGACAGAGTAGTCCGCCCGCAGCGCTTGCAACGCCCGAAACCGCGGGATGCTATAGGGAGCGAGAACCGGCTCCAGGCAGCAGATCGTCATGCTCATCCGGGTTTCCTCTCTAAGATGGAAACGCAGTCTACTGCCGGAAGTCCAATGAAAGGGTCCCGCATGTCTCAAGTTTGTGTTAACAAATCGTTAAAAGACTCAGGGGAACCAGGGACTAGCATTTCGCACCCATTGCAGCAATCAGTGACCTTGAACTCACAGTCTTTTCGAGAGCAGTAGCCAGCCGGTTCCACCAGTGCAGCGGATGATCAAGGCTGGGAAAGCTAGCTACCAACCTAGGAGAGCGCCCATCTCCGCTTCAGCTAATTCGATGGCGCCACGGGGGGTATAGTGGATGCCATCCTCCAGCAGTTCAACCAGCCGGTTGGGGCGCTCGGCCCTCCATCCCCGGTCATCCATCAATCGGCGTGAGTTGACCACCAAGACATGTGGGTCGGTGGCGGCGATAGCTCGCTGGGCGCCGGGATAACGGGCATACTCGTTTTCGCTCGCTACATCTAATAAGCCTTGCTGGTACGGATCGCTCATGAGAATGACGGGGAATTGGGCATCTCTGGTCCAAGCACGGAGCCGCGCAATGAGCATTTCCGTATTATGCTGGAAGATCTCTGCCGTTGCGTCCTGATTGATATCGTTGGCACCGAAATGCAGAATGACCGCATTGAATCCCATGGCCCGAAACAGGTCGCCGGCCTCTCCATATCTTTCGACAAAATCTTTGACCGATAACCCGCCAGCGCTCAGATCCTGAATGACTATTCCCTGCGGACACTGGTCACTGATGAACCGAGCCCCGATGATATCCGTCAAGGCCGAGGTCATACTGCCAAGCACTTCCAACTGGAGATAGCGCAACCCATTCCGCGGCAGAATTGGAGTCACAAAGGACCTCACGGCAAAGGATTGCTCGGCAAGTGACAACAACACCACTTCCTCAATCGTTGACGGGGCAAAATAATCAGGCGCTAGATCCGTAGGCCTGGCCTTATAGAGGACTTCTCCGGATTGAGGGTATGTCGCAGCGAAGATCTCGGCGCGCACTCCGCCCTGCATGCAAAAATACTCGACGTTCGCGGGGATCTCTGCGCCCGGATTGACTCCACGAGCATTGTGTTCGAGCACGGTCAGTTGCCCGTACCATTGTCCGTTCACAGACTGCGGTCCGGCCGACGCGGCATGCGCCGCTGCAGAGATGCCGGGGAGCAACCGGTCCGACACCACTCGGGTGGGAGAAGCCCCTGGGGCTGCGGTCACTCCACTCAGTAACCAATCTGCATATGGCACGGTCTGACCACCGTAGGTGTGGTAACCGGTCACGACGGTTTCCGGAACATTGCCATATCGTAACCAGGCTTCGTAGTGCAGACGGGGCACATACACATCCCCCCTTCCTTCAGGCGATGTCTCCTGCGAATCCCCCAAGAGGGCTATGCGGACGGTGCGAGTCCTCGCTTGCGACCACAAAGCAGCAAAGCGAGCCGGCGACTGCGTGTAGCTGTATTCGACTTGATCAAACGGAAGAAGAGCTGCCGGTCCGCCGCCTTGATTTTGATTGGCGTTTGACGCAGGCTGGCCTGTCGGTCCGCAGGCGCTCAGAACGATCGTCGTGCAACAGAACAATCCCATCAGGCGAAGACGGTTCCAGGCTTGTCGCTTGCCAATAACCCTGTTCGCAAGTGACGATGGGGGCACAGATCTCGGGCTCCAATCCATCAGAATTGTCGCGCTTCGACGTTCCATCGCTACCGGAATGTCCGATCGCTGAAAGACCCCGGATTGTGCAGCATCTTCATCCGTAAGGTCTCGGGTTACGGGGTGAGTGTCCGGATCATCGTCGCCGCCACCGTCGCGTCACCCTGCAAGGTGAAATGCACATCGTCGCCTGGGGCAAACAGGTCGCGATGGGACTGAATCTCGTTCGCCACGTCGGCCAGAAAGAGATGCTCCCGATCTGCCGCGGCCTTCGCTCGCACCGCGCTGTTGAACTGATCGACGACCGACAGGTCATAGATATTATAGGTGCCCTGCTCCCGTCGAATCATCGTGCTCAAAAGCATGCGGTTGCCATGGTGCAGTACCAAGGCCATCGTCTCATCCAGTTCCGCGATGAGCGTGGCCGCAGTCGCATCAGCGGCGGCTTGATTCGCCGCACCGGACCCCACATCGTTGATGCTCCCGCCATCGATGTTCCAGAGGATGATGCCGCGGGCGTAGGTCATGCCCGCGCCGACATAGGTGTTCCAACTGGCCCGTGACAGACCGGACCGTCCGATGTTCACGTCGATTCCACGGCGCCCGTAGCCCCGCGCGACCCAGTCAGGCCGCCGGCGCCACATATTCGGGATAAGGTCTTGATCGCCTTGCTGCGCAAACTGGCCTCCCACATTGTTGGGGCCTTGCGCTTCAGGTGAAAGCGCAAGGATCGCCGCCGTGGAGAGCGAATCGAAACCGGCCAGTTCCAGCCAGCGATGCACAGAGATGGCGCCGAGTTCGAACGGCCTATCTCCGTAAACCGCTTCGAACCCTCCTTTGCCGACGGCCTGGGGAGTCCAATTCGCCAGAGGACCGCTGAAATAGGTCTGTGTCGTCCATGGACCGCTCGTCTCGTCGATCAAGGAATAGGTAGCCTCTCCACCCTGATGCAGGTGTACCGCCAGCTTCCAGCGTGAGGTCTTGGCAAGGCCTGGCTTCAACACTCTCGAACCTTGCTTCAGATCCTGTCCGTCATACGTCAACCGGATGACATCCGCCGTGTCTGCAGCATTGCGAAGGATAATGTCGCAAGTCGTCCCGGTCCCCGGCAGGTAGAAATCCGTGAAGAATACCGTGGCCCAACCTTCTTCGTTGAACGGCAACACTCCGATGTCGTCAATAGTCATAATCTCGGCGTTTTGTCCCGCTGTGCCGCTCACGACAATGCGCCGACGTTGAGGATTGATTCCACCACTCGCATACGCTGTCGGTGTCATGGTGGCGGTGCCGGCATAGGTGAACATCAGCCCATGACTGTAATTCGTTCGGGCAAAATGGTGGGCAAACTTCTTGGTCCGATAGGAATTGGATGGTTCCAAGCTGTAGAGAGGGCGCATCGGAACATTCGTCCCGCTCCACGATTCAATGGGACCGCTGATGCGGAACTTCAAACCCGACCAATGGCCGAAACCCATATCCCAGTTACTTCGCAGTGATGCGAGATTTACGGCCGTGGTATCCACCCCGCTGACTTCCCCTACCAACACCCGGTTGACATAGAGGCCATAGCGGGCATCTGACGCATTGAGGCTGACGTGGAGCGTAAGCTCTGTCCAGGCGTCGAGCGGAATCACGCCAGGCCCGGCCCCACCGCCCATCGAGTCGAGATGGGATGTCGTGCCGCCCATGTAACTGGAGACCAGTACGCCGATGCCCGGCGTGCCGTACGCGTACGGGGTGAATGGCGCATTCATAAGAAACAGCCATGAGCGCAGCTTATCCGCTCCCCCATCGTGAAAATTATGAATAATATTCGATGATTGCTGCGCCGCCAGCGGTTGGGCCGTCACTCGTTCAGGATAGACCCAGAAGCGCACCCAATAGTCATTGCTACCGTTGAACGGCGCGCTGGCGTTATCGACGCGAAAGTATGCCGCCGCGCCCTCGCTCGTTTCGATGTAGCCAGTGGCACTGGACCCTGGCGGGACATCGGTGCTGCCGACATGGGTCCAAGTTCCCGCGGCAAACCGGTCCAGGCCGGTGCTTTCCGGGGTGGCCGGACCGCTGGCTGGCCAGGATGCGCCGGTAATGTTGGTGAGACTCGGGATTGGTGTCGCTTGATTTCCCGCAGGATCTCCGCTTCCACCTGCTCCAGCGGATCCTCCACTTCCCGAACAAGACACCACGAGCAGCGCCAAACCCAGCGCCATCAGAAGCTGGCTCATACGTTTGCTCCCACAACTGCGCACACGCAGGTGATCCTCATTAGTGAGGCGAAGTATAGGCCAAGCATTCCTGCTGGATAGTCACGCGAGACCAAAATTTGTGTTAACAAATCGTAAAGCGGCAGGATGGTCGCGGCCCGTCGAGAGGAATCTCCCGGCGAACGGGCTATAAAGGCGAGCTCACAGAGCGTGGTCCGGTGGTCATGAAACCAGGAGACGGTTTCACGGATTCCCTCCCGCAACGACCGGGTAGCCTGAAAGCCGAAATCAGCCGCGCGCGACACGTCGAGACAGCGCCGGGGCTGGCCGTTCGGTTTATCCGGATCAAAGACCAACGCCCCGGAATAGCCCGTTTCCTCGGCAATCAATCCGGTAAGGTCGCGAATCGCAATCTCCTGCCCGGTCCCGAGATTCACCGGCTCGCTGCGGTCGTACCGTTCGGCCGCCAGCAGCAGCCCTTCTGCCGCGTCTTCGACATGGAGGAACTCCCGCGTCGGCGTCCCGTCTCCCCACAGAGTGACCGACGGAGCACCGGCTTCTTTGGCTTCGACACATTTGCGGATAATCGCCGGAATGACGTGCGACGTCTCCGGGTGAAAGTTGTCGCCGGGGCCATAGAGATTGGCGGGAAACAAGACGATCGAATTGAATCCGTACTGGGCGCGATAGGCTTGAGACTGGACCAACAGCATCTTCTTTGCCAGTCCGTAGGGGGCGTTGGTTTCCTCCGGATACCCGTCCCAAATAGACTTTTCCCGAAACGGAACCGGCGTGTACTTGGGATAGGCGCAGATGGTGCCCACGGCTACGACCTTCTTCACCCCATGCTGACGCCCCGCTTCCATCAACTGGGCGCCCATCATGAGATTGTCATAGAAGAACCGGCCCGGCTGCGCCTGATTGGCGCCGATGCCCCCGACGCGCGCGGCCAGATGAAAGACCAGATCCGGCTTGGCATCTCGATAGAGGCGCTGCACCGCATCCATCTGCACGAGATCGTAGTCCCGGCTTCTGGGCACAATGAGATCCCTGCAGCCCCGTTCCCGCAGCTTTCTCACGAGGACAGAGCCGAGAAATCCGGCTCCGCCTGTTACGACAACCCTTTGATCTCGCCAGACGTACATAGCTCCGGTCTCCCCCTCATGCCATCAAGCTTCAGGCGTTCCGCCTCGACATCCGCGCGGACCATCATAGTGATCAAGTCATGAAACGACATTTTTGGCTCCCACCCGAGCACCGTCCTGGCTTTGTTCGCATCACCGATCAGGAGATCGACTTCTGTCGGACGATAGTACCGGGGGTCAATTTTCACATAAGGACGCCAGTCGAGTCCCACCGTCTCGAAGGCCAGCTCCAGCATTTCCCGCACCGTGTGGGTTTCGCCTGTCGCAATGACATAATCATCCGGCTGGTCGGCCTGGAGCATCATCCACATCGCCTGCACATAGTCGCCCGCAAAGCCCCAGTCGCGCTTGGCGTCCAGATTGCCGAGAAACAGTTCCTGCTGGAGACCGAGCTTGATGCGAGCCGCCGCCTTGGTGATTTTCCTGGTGACAAACGTTTCGCCGCGCCGCGGCGACTCGTGGTTGAAGAGAATGCCGCTGCAGGCGAAGAGCCCGTAGGCTTCCCGGTAATTGACGGTGATCCAGTGCGCATACAGCTTCGCCGCGCCATATGGGCTGCGGGGATAGAAGGAAGTCGTTTCGCGTTGAGGGATTTCCTGAACTTTCCCGAACATCTCGCTCGACGAGGCTTGATAGAATTTGGGACGCAGGCCCACCTCCCGAATCGCTTCCAGCAACCGCACCGTCCCGAGTCCTGTGACGTCACCCGTATATTCCGGAATATCGAAACTGACCCGCACGTGGCTTTGCGCGCCCAGGTTGTAGATTTCGTCCGGCTGAATCGTTCGAAGAATCCGGTTGAGCGAACTCGCGTCGTTGAGATCGCCGAACACGAGGCGCAGCCGCGCCTCGGGCACATGAGGGTCTTCATAAATCTGATCGATGCGGCCGGTATTGAATGAGCTGGAACGCCGGATCACGCCGAAGACTTCATAGCCTTTTGCAAGCAGCAATTCGGCGAGGTACGATCCGTCCTGTCCGGTAATCCCGGTGATCAACGCTTTTTTCACAGCGGACTCCTCTTCGCAGAAGACAGGTAAATCTGACTGTCAACGACACAAACACTCGCCGCACATCCTAGTCTCCCTGGAATCGTCCCTGACCACACAGGTCTCAATTTTGTGTTAACGATTCGTTAAAAGAGGCGCGACTCCGCATGATTCCGGAGCAATACATCGGTCGTTGTCCCGGCTCTGAATGCTTGTCGAGTCCGCCAAGAACTCTTTGAGGATCAGCGGCTTTCGCGCTCATCGAGCTACGGAGAAGGCACCGCCCTCCTTACTCCAGCAGAACCCAATAGGCCAACTGGGCTGACGCCCGGTTTCAGTTAATCTCCCCGTAACACGGAGCGCGTATGGTAGCGGCATCGATGCAACGCACTGTGGAATAGGCTGGAGTAGCGCAGGGAGGTCCTGATGGCTTCGCAAGGTCCAAAGACCATTCTCATCGTCGAAGACGAAAACGACATCGCTCAACTGGTCAAGATCTATCTGGAGAAGGACGGGTTTCACACGCTTCGCGCCAAAACCGGCATCGAAGCCCAGAAGCTCGTGTCATCGAACCATCCGGACCTGCTCATTCTCGACTTGATGTTGCCCGAGATGGACGGACTGGAGGTGTGCAAATCTCTCCGCAACAAGCCGGACACGGCGCTGATTCCCATCATCATGTTGACGGCGAAAGCTGAAGAGTCAGACACCATTGTCGGGCTTGAGCTCGGCGCCGATGATTACGTCACGAAACCGTTCAGCCCCAAATCGCTGGTCGCCCGGGTGAAAGCGCTCTTCCGCCGGCTCGAACGCACGAACCATGAGAAGGCGACGGCCTTGAGTTATGGTCCGATCCAGATGGACCTGACCAGACACGAGGTGATCGTACAGGGTCAAGAAGTCACGCTCACCGCCAAAGAATTCGGCCTGCTCGAACATCTGCTCCGTCACCCGGGGCGGGTCCTGACCCGGGATGTGCTCCTCAACGGGGTCTGGGGATACGACTACTACGGAACGACTCGAACCGTCGACGTTCACATACGGCGACTGAAGCTCAAGATGCCGATCCTCAACGACGCCATCATCTCGGTGAAATCACTGGGCTACAAGTTGTCCGATCAGCTTTCGGCCAAATAGCGTTCCTTGCTGTCTTATATTTTCGGCGCTTCCGGGTTTCCCGTGGGTAAGAGAACGATTTCGCACCCTCGGCGTGAT
>ERZ1292630.263-Hain-H41-02um-R3-263-length-56190-cov-7_pt2 | contig 37888 bp, 26 predicted proteins | sample MGYA00564408_ERZ1292630 | MGnify/ENA primary metagenome ERZ1292630 (study PRJEB36523, sample SAMEA6512641) | groundwater metagenome | collected 2019-01-08 | study: AquaDiva: Metagenomics assemblies of 32 groundwater samples
TTAGTATATCTAGCATAACATAAGTTCCTAATAACCGCGCACTAGGAGCGTAGGCATTACCAAATAACCCTACGATAATCGGATGAGCCGCATAACCTAAGAAAAACACTGCCGGAAGCATTACAACAACCAATAATTTAAAATAAACCCTTATCGCCTCTACCATTCCTTCTTTGCCATGCTTTGCATAAGCCTCTGAAAGCACAGGAAGCACAGTCAAACCCATCCCAGCAGTAAGCACAGCGTGGAGACTTGTCAAAAGCATGGCTGCAATACTATAGTGGCCAACTGCTGCTGTATCTTTAAGTAGGGTCCCTATAAGAATTTTATCAATATGGTTGGCGAGGGCAAAATTAGCAAGATTGGTAAGCCAAACCACCATGCCAAAGCGGTAAGCTCCAGGCACGAAATAACTTCCGGCGCAGGATTTTCCAAAGAATCTTCCTGCGGTTGTATAATAAAAAACTATTCCCACAAATGTAGCAACAGCAGTAAACAAAAGTACTGTCGTTACAGATACGCCGTTTAAATAAAAAAACAAAAGCGTCAAAACTAAGATCAAAAATTGCACCAGTAGCTTTACATAAGTAACTACTTTTAATTTGAGTAATGCTGTAAAGAGCGAAATATAAAGCTCGCTTACCCCCTGTAGAACCACTAATGCCGCGATAAAAAATAAATACCGCGCATAATTCCGGCTTTGAGAAAAGAGAGGAAAATTTTTACCTATTAATAATACTATCCCGGCAATAATTAAAACTAATACCAGGCGTTTTTTCAATAACCCTTTAAAAAATACCCGTAGCTTCTCTACCCCTGCTGTTTCAATAATCTGCGGCGCAAACTTTCCTAGTATCTCTGCAAAACCTAAAGAAGCAACGAGCATAAAAAATCCTACCACGCTAATTACCAAAGAATATACCCCGTAACCAGCCGGCTCCATGGCCCTGCCTACAGCTACGGTAAAAATTAAACCTAAAACAATTTCTATAATTTTACCGATCTGGCCCCAGATTATTCCCAGGCGCGCCCGTTCAAATAACTTCATTCATTTTCTCCTGATATTACAATTCCAGATAAGCCCAGCCCTGGGGCCTCGGAAAACCTAGGCAACATCATCACTACTGCCGTAAGGAGCCAAAACGGCTCCATAATACGAATAATAATAAAAGTGTTTGCACTGATAGAATGCGTCAATAACCCTGCCAAGCCTGCTAAATACCCTACCACCAAACCCTTACCCCAATCCGCCGTTAATTGTTTGAGCATCTTAAAGCCAAGCTTAAAAATTGTAAATATAGTCCAAATAAACAAAAAGAAACCTACAATTCCTGCTTCACCCAAAACCAAAGCATAATGCATATCCGTAAAACCTACCCCGGTAGCTCCATAACCTAATAACGGCTGCTTTTTCCACATCTCAAAAACCCTCTGAAACCCTATAAGCCTAGCAGCAGCAGAATCATCAATAGGAAGTTGGGTTTGCCCTTTTTCATACTCTCTTCCCGGAATAAAAGTACTTTGAATACGCATAATAACTTTTTGCGGCAGAATCAAAGGAACAGCGACTAAAGAAATTAAAAGCACCCCCATAAGAAATAACTTCTTTTTTTTGCTAAAGATAATAAAAACTAAAAACATCATGATAAAACCCAAGAAGCTGCCCCTTGAAAGGGTATTTAACAATGTAAAAACTATAAGTGCAGCTAAAATACCTAAAAAAAACTTATTCCTAGAAACACCTTTATGAATTAAGCTGCCCAAAACTAGCGCAAACATCAATACCAGATATCCGCCCAGAGTATTAGCTTCCCCCCCTCTCTCAAACGGAGCAGTTGCTCTTCCATATTTAGCAAGAGTTACATTTGCATAAACACAAGTAATAAAACAAACTACCAGCATCGCAATTATCAGCCTTTTGGCTTGTTTGTGAGTATGTACAGAATTTGCGGTCATAAAATAAATCATATAATACTCAATATATTTTAAGAGATAGAAAATACCAGAAAATAATGAAACTTTTTTCCCCACTATCCCCCATATTGTAGAAATCGCATAAACTATGATATAAGTTATAATTAAAGAATTTAAGGGGGTTTTCCTTAATAGCCCCATCTCCTTATTGATAGCTATTTTAGCTAACCAGAAAAAAAACATCGTAAGAAGCAGCAAATCATCTACCCGCACTACTACAGCCCTTTCTGATAAATTCCCTAAGGGGATCTCAGGAGAAAGCATCATCGAGAAAATCAGGATAATTAAAGCTAAATCAACATTAACAAGGGTGATTAAACCGATAAGCACCCCACAGATTAAAGTAAATACTATGAGGGGTGATTTTATTACAAAAAGGAAGATAAAAAATAGGAAGGAAAAAAATATAAGGAAAAGCCCCACTCCTAATGGTTCAATCTGTCCCAGATTTTTCCGCATAAAATGCCTTGTTTTTGTTTGGTAAAACAAGTTGGAGTGCAAAATCCCGCTATTATGTATATTATAGTGGTTGCTTGAGTTTTTAAAAGATTTATTTTAACTTTAAGGAGGGCAAGGAGTTGCTAACCAAATGAAAACGGGGTCGACGAGATTTGGACTCGCGATCTTCGCCGTGACAGGGCGACGTGTTAAACCAGGCTACACTACGACCCCAAGAGTAGGATGCTAATTTTAATGCAAAAAGTGTTAGAATGCAACTAAATTCTACTCCTTGCCTAAGCACTCGCAGCACCCAGCTTTATAGGAATGCGCTGGTATGCGCCTCTGCGCTAGCTGCGGAGTGGATTTCCGATAGAAAAACAGGGAAATCCTATGGGCGGTACAGGAGTTGAACCTGTAACCTCTTGAATGTAAATCAAGCGCGCTAACCAGTTGCGCCAACCGCCCTAATGCTTGACCACCCTGTTAAACCTTTAATCCAACCTTTAATCCTGGACTGTAAACGAACATCGCTTATAACTATTTTAAAAGTTCCTAAAGGTAGTGTGTCCCTTTTTTGTTTACTAGCACTACTAATAACAACCTGTGTTTTATGAAATTGTTTAATTGGGATACCGCTAATTTTAGACCAAAAATTAACGGCTTTTCCCACGCCTAAATGTGGATGGATATTAATTATTCCTCTAAATTTTTCTTCCGGAACATTACAAATGGTTCTAAAGAATCTCATCATTAACGCAATCATACCCGGATCTGAATTACTAAAACTTACCGTATTAACTGATGCATTAAAACCTTCGGCCCAATACAATGCACTACCAACTACTCTTAAAACATCCTTTGAACAAACGCAAGGAATTTCTTTAATTGCGGCATCAGAAATATCTTGGCGTATTTTAGACCAAACTTGTTTTGGGCTATTAGGATGATTGGCAGCTTTTGCCCGGCCTTTATCCTGATTTAATTTAAGCCTGGCTATTTGCTCAGGATTAAGGGGGATATCCCGCACCCAACCACTGACTGAACCCTTAGAGCATTTAATTTCACGTGCAATTTCTCTAATTGACAACCCTTGCATACGAAGTTGTCTTGCTTTTAATCTTTCTTTGGCACGCATATTTGAACCTCAGTATTATTACTAGAGTAATATACTACAAAGGTTCATAATTGTCAATATTGTAATATTTCAAAGAGCTAGTCGCCCTATAAACTAAAAACTATATTAAACCTGCTAAAACTTCCCTAACAACCCCAGAGTAAAAGCCATTACAAAAAGCGCTACGGTCTCGGTAATACCCAAAATGACAATGTAATTTCCAAAACCCTTACCGGTCTCACCCATGGCATCGCAAGCAGCTGCCGCGCATTTGCCCTGCCAAAGAGCAGAAACTCCGATAGCTAAGCCTGAAAACGCGCCGATACCCCAAAGATATTGCCCTTTAGAAGCAATTTCAAACATTTTGTTCATTACAATCATTCCGTAAACTGTCTGGGTAAGCGGAGCGCCGACAAATGCCACTAACATGAAAGAAGCTGACTTATTCTGGGAAAAATTCTTTTTCCATGCACCGATTGCGCTCATCCCGGCAATACCTGCGCCCCATCCCGAGCCCAACGCGGAAAGAGCCATTGCCATAATCGCACCCAAATCCTTAAACTGTGATAAAATCCCTGTTTCCATTTTAAATCCCCCTATTCCTTAAAAGGTTTATAACTAAACCCGCTCCAGGTCACACTTGCATGCCCGGAAAATTCTAAAACATTAAGCCTGACCCCGTGCACTAAAACCGACATTGGCCCAAGTATTAAATTTAAACTATGTCCGGCGACAATAATAAAGCCGGCCGCAATGATGGAAATTATATTACTCGTTCCTAACCCCGTTGCCATATTATTAAAAGTATCAGCGATGGCTACGCCTGCCAAACCCACGGCAAAAAGGCGCACATAAGAAACTACATCCGTAAAATTATTCATCAGGCCAAGCGCCAACGTCCCCAGCCCCTCACCTATCGCCTTTAAAATATTCTTTTGTGGATTGGTAAAGAGCACGACCAATATTACACCGGCAAAAAGAAGCCAGGTGGCGTAAACCGGCAGGCCTTCAGATAAAATAAGCAACTTTGCAAAAAAGAACGCTGCCCAAAGAACACTTACCCATCCGATATCTGCCAGCGCTGCAAGCGACGGTAATTTTAATATCGCTCTCCATGAATGCGCCAATGTCAGATGCAGCGCGCCAATAAAAAAACAAAGTGCCTGAATATTTTTGGTATTATTTAACGCAGGTAGCAGCGGTTTAAATCCTGCTTTCAAGAACCACTCCTGCCCAAAAAAAGTTCCGGTTAACAACCCCCATATAATAGCGCAAAAGCTCAATACGTAAAAGAGAAAAAAATCTTTACTGCTTTGGTGTTTCTTACCGAACTTTTTGTGCAACCAGAACGTAAGTACCAAATAAATCAAACCGTATCCGGCATCCCCAATAAGAATACCGAAGAAGAGGCTAAAAAAAATAAGAAACAGAAGGCTTATGTCCAATTCATGATAACCAGGGACAATCTCCAAAAGTTTAAAAACCGGATTAATTAAAGAAACCCATTTGGGGTTGCGGATAAGTGTAGGAACATTATCTTCTTCTGCCGGGTCATTTACAACTATTGCCCAATGGCTATTTTTAGCGGTATTTGAAAGGCTATTAACTCTATCTACCGGAACATAACCATGCACATAAGAAATCACTGAATCTTGCCCAGAACCTTTGGCTGCCTCTAAAAATTCCAATCCTTTACTTAAATCTTTTCTTATTTTAATTAACGGTTCAAGATATACGTATCTATCTAAAATTTCGCTTTTAAGTTTTTTTATCACAAAAACATCTTCTTCAAGACGCTGGCGCATTTTAGAAAGGCTGTTTTTAGGTAAAGGTACCTCTTTATAATCTAACTCTATTTTCTTGCGTGCAATAACTAAACAATTTGCAATCCCGGAAAATACAGAAATTTCTTTTAAAAGATACTTTTGCCTTAACTTCTCTGTCTCTTTAACCGGAATTTCATAAAGGCTGACGAAAATACTTTTCTCTGCCAAATCTTGCACTTCTTTGGGCTCAAAATCTCCCCATCTTTCCCATTCACTAATATTTTTTTTCAGGGTGTGCGAATATTCTTCAAGTTGCAAAATACGATTACGCGCGTCTACCAAATGTTGAGCCAAAACTTTCCAATCTTTAAGGACAGGTAACGCCTCATAGTAGGAGACATTTAAATGCCCCCTACTACTGTTTAATATGCCAACCGCAGAATCAACAAGATTAAGTTCATCATGCAAATCAACTAATTCTTTTCCTTGCGGAGGATTAAGATGTTCTATGTGCATAGCAGCAGTCTGGCGTAAAACATTGAGCGCCTGCGTTAATTCCTGCGCATAAAAAAGTAGGGTTATTTTTTTCATCCTCACGATCATGCCAAGGCCTCAACATATAATGATTCTTCGATCTTGCGTTTTGCGATTTTACATCTACCAACAGCATTTGCCATCTGATCACCAATATAAATTTTAATCAGCCGGATCGCTTCTTCAGCTTCGGGGATTTTGACTTTTTCAAAAAGATTTACCCTCTGGGAAGTTAAGCGCAATTCAGCGCGTAAACGCTTAGCCCCTTCTTCAATTACGGATATTTCCGCTGCTAAAGATAGGAGCGCACATAAAGCTTCAACTCCCACATCTACCCACAAAGGCGTAAGAAAAAGATCGTATTCTACCGGATCAAATTCTGCGCGTAAAAAAACCCGGATATCTACTCCGGCAATATTTCTTGATTCGGTAAAAACTTCTTTTATCTTAATCCAGGATTTTAATTCTTCAGGCGCCTCAGCTAATAAACCTGCCCAGGATAATACCGCATGCCTCTTAAGCTCTTCTTGTTTAATCTTCTGTTCGAGTAAATTTTCCTGATGCAAAATCTCAAGCTGCAACTGCTGTTTTTTTAGCTGCAACGTCGGCAAATACCTTTGGAACTGCTTAAGCGCATCGCGCTGTTGTTTTAATTCGCCTTTTGTAAGTTTTATTTTTGCCATAACTCTATTTTGGCCAATATTGTTCAATCAAAGATTTCTTTATCCCTGTTTCTTCAGGAGAAAAACAAGCAGCCATAATCTCCCAGCCTTTATCAAGCGCCTGTTCAAGAGGAATATTGACTTTAAGTGACATCATCTCGGCTTCAAAACTTTTACCGTAACGCAATAATTTTCTATCCCAAGCGCTCATCTGAAAACCCATTGCCTGTTTCTCAATAGTTTCTCTATAACTGGCAAAAAGCTGGATCATCGTATCCATAATCGCGCGATGATCGGATCTGGTTTTTCCGTTTACCTGCTGTTTGAGGCGTGAAAGCGAACCAAAAGGCTCAATCACTGCATTTTTTAAATAAAATTGTCCCTCGGTAATATAACCGGTATTATCCGGAACCGGATGTGTCACGTCATCACCGGGCATAGTGGTAGCAGCTAAAATCGTCAACGACCCTGCGCCCTCAAAATCTACAGCTTTCTCATAACGGGATGCTAACTGACTGTAAATATCCCCCGGATACCCGCGGTTTGATGGAACCTGCTCCATGGTAATAGAGATCTCTTTTAGCGCGTCGCAAAAATTAGTCATATCCGTAAGCAAAGTCAGTACACGCTTACCCTGTAAAGCAAAATGTTCCGCTACTGCGAGGCTAATGTCAGGCACAAGCAAACATTCAACTGTCGGATCTGCGGCAGTATGCACAAAAAATATGCAACGGGTAAGCGCTCCCTGAGCCTCTAGCGTATCGCGGAAAAAAAGATAATCATCATATTTAAGCCCCATGCCGCCTAAAATAATAATATCTACCTGCGCCTGAATTGCTATGCGTGCAAGCAGTTCGTTATAAGGCTCACCGGCAATAGAAAATATCGGCAGTTTCTGCGACTCAACCAACGAATTAAAAACATCGATCATCGGGATCCCGGTACGGATCATATTACGCGGGATTATGCGTTTTACCGGATTTACCGGAGGCCCTGCGATTTCAATAAGATTATCCTCTAATGACGGGCCACGGTCTAAAGGCTTTCCGCTTCCGTTAAAAATTCTTCCTAAAAGCGCATCAGTACAAGATATGCGCATCGAATGCCCCAGGAACCTAACTTTATCCCCGGTAGAAACTCCGCGGCTCCCGGCAAAAATCTGCAGAGATACTCTCTTGTTATTTAACCGGATTACCTGGGCAAGCGAAGCCCCGCGGCTAGAAGTTACCTGGGCAATCTCGTTATAACCGATACCCTCTGCCTCGACGGTAATCACATCTCCTGCAATCTGTAAAATATTCGTATAAACTTTGTGCATACCTATCTCCTGTAAAACTTCGGTTCAACCGCGTAGGTTGATTTCAACCTACGCGGTTACGAGGCTAATTTTTTTGTTTATTAATTAATACTTTTATCTCTTCTTCAATTTCATTAAATTCCTTACTCTTAAACGCTGCTGAATTTAGGCCGCGGAATAGCTGACGTAACTGCTGAAAAATATTTAAAGCAGTATCTTTTGATTCAGATGAAAATTTTGTTTTTAAAATCTCTTCGATCAAAGAAAAAATATACTGCTGACGCTCAAGCGGCGTGGCCTCATCAACCGGATCAAAGGCATTTTGCTGTAAGTAAACAAAATCAAAAAATTCACCCTTTAAATAATCAAAATAATCCGGCAGAGACACCCCTTCTTCCCCTATAACTTTCATCATTTGGGAGACATCATTACTCCTACGCATAATTTGACGGCCATGCTCAACCATGTCTTCAGAAATAAAACTTTTATATTTACTCCAGCTAATTAACGGGTCAATTGCCGGATAACGCCGGGCATCAGAGCGGCTTCTTGAAAGCCCATGAAATGCGCCCACAACTTTTAACGTTGCCTGGGTCACTGGTTCCTCGAAGTTCCCTCCTGCAGGGCTGACTGTCCCACCAATAGTAACCGATCCGGTATTCCCGTCATAAAGACGCACAAGCCCTGCGCGCTCATAAAAAGAAGCAATACGCGATTCAAGATAAGCAGGAAATGCCTCTTCACCGGGAATTTCTTCAAGCCGTCCTGACATCTCTCGCATTGCCTGCGCCCAACGCGAAGTAGAATCTGCAAGCAGCAAGACATTCAATCCCATCTGACGGTAATATTCCGCAATCGTTACTGCGGTATAAACACTTGATTCCCTTGCTGCAACCGGCATAGAACTGGTATTACAAATAATTACCGTGCGATCCATAAGCGGTTTTCCTGTTCTTGGATCACTTAATTCAGGGAAGGTTTTTAAAGTCTCTACTACTTCACCTGCACGCTCGCCGCAAGCAGCTACGATTACCACATCAACCTCCGCATGACGAGACGTTAGCTGCTGCAAAACAGTTTTACCAGCGCCAAAAGGCCCTGGGATACAATAAGTTCCTCCGCGGGCAACCGGGAAAAGCGAATCAATGATCCGCATTTTAGTCACGAGGGGATCTCTTGGTTTTAACTTTTCAGCATAAGCTCGAATAGGAATTTTAACCGGCCAAAGCTGCTGCATATATAGTTCATGAATTTTGCCTTCACTATCACGCAGTTTGCCGATTACCTGCTTTAAAGTATATTTTCCGGCAGGAACTATTTCTACAATTTCCTGTGCGCCGGTTAAATTAAATGGCGCCATAATAAAATGCTTAAAAATTTTCTCAGGGACATAACCCAAAGCCTCGCCAGGCATTATTTTATCTCCCGATTTTTTAATGGGAGTAAAATCCCATTGAGTATTATCAGGAAGTGCTTCTAAATATAGGCCTCTTTTTAAAAAGAATCCGCATTCTTTAGCCAGTTGAGGTAAAGGATTTTGTAAACCATCAAATATCTGGCCTAACAACCCCGGGCCTAACTCAACAGAAAGCAGCTCTCCGCTAAATTCCACTTCATCGCCTACTTTAAGGCCGGAAGTATTTTCAAAAACCTGCATCTCTGCTGTTTGTCCTTTAATCCGGATAACCTCAGCTTTAAGTTTTTCTTTTCCATGCCCGACAAATGCCACTTCATTCTGCACAACCACTCCCTGGACAGTAGCTGTTACCATGTTTGAATTTACCCTGACGATATTACCTTTTCTTAATGTAGTCATAGTTTTTCCAATAGTTTTTCCTTTTCACTTAAACGTATTTTTTCCCAACGTTCTAATATTGTAAGCTTTAAACCATAAGCCAAAAGAACTTCCAAATCAAAATAATGCCCAAGCGTTAACTCCTCGATAAACTGCCAGCGGGTCAGATCAAGTAACTGCTCGGCTTCCTGTGGAGAAGGCAAACGGTAAGCGTGCGCCGCTATTTGCGTAAACTCATAAGATTGCGAAGTTTCTCTGCGCAAATATTGTGTGGTTTCAACTTTTCTTCTATTAGCGCGGATTTTTACTAATTCGTTGCGTAGCGATATCTCAAAATCCTGCCATTTTCTAAGCCATGGATTTAAAAATTCTTTTTTCCACCAATCCTCTCCTAGTGATTCTGTTAATAAAGAAAAATCTTGTTCGGATATTAAAAGACGCGATAGTTCTGATAGATGCTGCTTATTAAACGGAGGCCTAGTTTGCCATTGCAGCATCGGAAGACTTGAGATCAAATAATAATAATTAGACATTTAACCAAGAATTTGCGCAAGCGATGGTTTAAGTTGCGTTCCTATATATTCTGCCAAGGCTTTATCGGAAAAATCAAAATGCGATTTTCCCGCGTCATAACTAATAATAAAACCGCCGGAGACCCCTTCACTAGATTTAAGGATAACCTGTTTTTTCAACTCATGCTTTAGCTGTTTAAAAAGAGCTTCCTGAATTTCAGAAAGCTGGTCTTTGGCAAGGTAAACCACTGTTTCTTCTTTTCCATTAGCAGAACATTGCACGATTAAATTATTCAGAATCTGCGCAGTTGCTCCAGGAGTTAGCGTTTCGCGGATTTGCACTGATAAAGTCCGTTCAAGCATTGTTAAAATTTCTTTCTTGAGCGCAAGGACTAGGTCTCTTCCTGCCTGTTTTAACAAACTTTCGCTATTTGCCTGCATCCTGCCAATCTTTTCTTGCGCCTGAGAAAGCAATACCCCTGCTTCCTTTTTTGCTCTAGTTACAATTTCATCGGCATTTTTATGCGCTTCCTGTTCAATAGTCGCAGCATTTTCCTCGGCAACTTTTACGCCTTCTTCTTTGATCTTTTCAAGTAATTCTTTAATTTCTTGTGACATATTATCTCCTTAATTTTCTCTAATTTACTTGTCTGAAAATTATCCCGAAGCCTGCGAAGTAAATATTGGAGCCGTCTGGCGATAGACAGACTGGCGACAAAATTTACGAGCGCTTAGGCGAGGGACAATCAAACACTTTTAAAATATCTCCGACTACTATCTGCGGATCTTTGGCTTCCAATATCGGCCTTCCTACTACTAAAAAATTGCTTCCGGATTTTATTGCTGCTTCAGGCGTAGCAACTCTCTTCTGATCTGCATTATCTGCTGCAGCCGGCCTGATACCCGGAGTAACCATATAAAATTTTCTGCCGAGTTTTTTTCTTAATAAGCTTGCCTCCTGAGCAGAACAAACTATCCCGTCTAAGCCTAAATCTAAACCTACTTTTGCTAATTTTAATATTTTTCCCGGACTAGATTTTTGACTGGTTAATACAGTTACTCCAATCATAAGCGGAAGATCTATTTTTAATTTAGCCGCTTCTTCATTCCTGGCTTTTACTGCAAACCTAATCATCTCTTCTCCACCCTGAATATGCAATGTCATCATCTTTACTTTAAGCCGCACTGCCTGCCTTACCGCATTACCGACAGTATTAGGAATATCAAAAAATTTCAAATCTAGGAAAACTTCGGCATTTTTTTTGCGGATATACGTGATTATATCCTGTCCGCAAGCAGTAAATAATTGCAACCCGACTTTAAAAATCTTGATTTGTGGGTAGAGTTTGTCGACAAACGCCTTTGCCTGGGTGAAATTGTCAACATCTAGAGCAAGGATCAATTTCGGGTAACGAATCATAATTTAAGTGCTCCGATAAGAGATTTAATATCTGCAATACGATTTTTGTTTAAATACTCTTTCAAACCATCGATAATTTCTATAGTTACGGAAGGCTTGACAAAATTTGCTGTTCCTACTGCTACTGCAGTGGCACCGGCTAGAATAAATTCCAAAGCACTTTTTGTATCAGTAATTCCACCCATTCCGATAATCGGCAATTTTGTTTTACGATAGACTTCCCAAGTCATTCTTACTGCTACCGGACGAATCGCCGGTCCGCTTAAACCTGCGGTAACTGCGGCAATACGCGGCCGTAAAGTTTGCGTATCTATACTCATCCCTAACAAAGTATTGATCAAAGCCAACGCATCTGTGCCGGCTCTTTCTGCTGCTAAAGCAATATCTTCTATAGAAGTAACATTTGGGCTTAATTTGGTAATTAAAGTTTTCTTCGTCACCTTACGCACTGACCTAACGACCGCGTAGGTCGCTTTTGGGTCCTGAGATACTAATCTTACGTTCTGACTTCTGCCCTCTGACTTCTGCCCTCTGATATTCGGACATGAAATATTCAACTCAATTGCTGAAATTTCCTTTATCTCATCTAAACACTTTGCTAATTCAACAAACTCCCTAGAATCACCTTCTGAAGCAATGCTTACAATAATCGGAACGCCTATTTTTTTAAGATAAGGGAGTTTCTCACTAACAAATCTATTTAAACCCGGATTTTCAAGGCCGATAGAATTAAGCATTCCCGAGGGGGTCTCGCATGTGCGAGGCGGTTTATTACCAGGCCGAGGTTTCAAAGTAATAGTCTTTGTAACCACTGCCCCAAGCTTTTTTAGGTCCATAAAATCCGAAAACTCCTCGGCATATCCAAAAGTCCCGGAAGCTACCATCACCGGATTTAGTAATCTTAACTTCCCTATTTTAACTTCTAACCCTTTATACATAATTTTATCCGTTTAACTCCAAAGAATTTCTTTCGCATAAAAAACCGGGCCTTCTTTGCAAACCCGTTTAAAACCTTCTTTAGTATTAACGACGCAACCCAAACAAGCACCGATTCCACAAGCCATATGCGCTTCAAGGGAAATCTGTGCTGGAATTTTATATTCTTGAGAAAGTCGCGAAATTTCTTTGAGCATTGGAGTTGGCCCGCAGGCATAGATCGGGTAACGGGTTCCGGGTAACGGGTAATGACGCAGAACATCTTCTAATAAACCAGTAACATACCCCTTAAGACCCTGCGAGCCGTCTTCGGTGGCTACTTTCACATCACAGCCGAGTGCCTTAAATTCCTTCGCGCATAAAATACCGTTTTTTGTTTTAGATCCTATTAATACAACCGGATTTACTTTATTCCTTTTTTCTGTCCCCTGAATTATGCGTTCTGCTAGGAATAACAACGGAACAACCCCCATCCCTCCCGCAACGAGAACCGAGAACCGAGAACCCAAAACCGAAAACCCGTTTCCCAACGGCCCAATAACATCTAAATATTCTCCGGCTTTTTTCTGCGATAATAACCGAGTGCCATCACCTACTACTTCGAATAATAATTCTATTCCGGTGACCAGTGACTGGTGACCAGTGACCCGATGGATACCTAAGGGCCTTCGTAACAACGGCTGCGTACCGTCACTTACTCTGATATTCACAAACTGCCCAGGCAGAGCTTTTCTAGCAATTCCTGAAGCATCAAGAACCATCTTAAAATAATTCTCTTTTATATTTTTATTTGAAATTATTTTTATTTCTGACATTTTGGACAAAAATAACTCCCTCTTCCGCCAATCAGTATTCTTTTTATTAAGCTCTTGCATACAAAACAAGGTTTTCCAACCCGGTCATAAACTTTATGAAACTTGACATAATTACCCGGTTTACCTGAAAGCTGCACATACTGGTCAACAGAAGAGCCTTTTTCTCTAATTGCTTCGGTAAGCGTATCTTTTATCTCTTTAAAAAGCAACTCTTTTTCTGTTTCTTTAAGGCTGGCTGCGCTCCTTGCCGGGTAGATTTTTGACCTGAACAACACTTCTGCAGCGTAAAGATTACCTATACCTGAAATAAATTTCTGATCCATGATCAAAGGTTTTATTTTAGTTTTCTTACCCTTAAGCATTTTCTTAAACTGTTCCAGGTTAATTTCAAATGGCTCTGGCCCCAACTCTTGAACAAATTTTAACGCGCGCCAATCATCAACTAACCTTAATTCAGCAAAAATACGCTGGTCCCTGAAATCTAATGTTTTACCATCGGACAAATGAAAAATTATTCTTGCATCTTTGCCCTGCCCGGGATAAACCAATTGCCCGGTCATCTTCAGATGAATACAAAGAAATTTACCGCTTGAAAGCTCTATAATTAAAAGCTTGGCTTTTCTTTTTACTCCGGTAATTTTAACACCGCTTAATTCTTTTTTGAACTTTTCCGGGGTAGGCTCACGAATCACTTTCGGTTGATGAATGCAAACCTCGGTAATTTTCTTTCCAACGATTGAATTCTCTAATTCGCGTTTTATGGTTTCAACTTCCGGTAATTCAGGCATCGGTTTTAATTTTAGGCTTTTTATGATATTCCTGTATCGACTTCACATTTATTTTTTTCTTAATCAATGTTTCTATCCCGTTTACGGTTGCCTGCGCTCCGGAAATAGTAGTAGTGTAAGCAATATTATAAAGCACAACGTGGGACCGGATATCCACTTCATCCCGCCGAGGAATTCTTCCGGAAGGCGTATTGATCACAAGCTGGATTTTACCATCTTTCATTAAATCTAGGATATTCGGCCGGCCTTCATTAATTTTAGGAAGCACTTTTACCGGCATCCCGTTTTTTTTAAGAGCCTCGGCTGTGCCGGATGTTGCATATAGATTAAAGCCTAAATCTTTTAGTTTCTTCGCCACTAAAACCACCGCGCGCTTATCTTTATCCCGCACTGAAAGAAAAACATTGCCTTTTACCGGTAGGCGCTGTCCGGCAGCAAGCTGGCTCTTTAAAAAAGCGCTTCCGAAATCTTTATCAATCCCCATCACCTCTCCGGTAGATTTCATTTCCGGGCCAAGGATTACATCTACACCAGAAAACCGGTTAAAAGGAAAAACTGATTCTTTTACCGCAACATGCTTTACGCTTATTTCTTTCGTAAAACCCAACTCTTTTATTTTTTTTCCTATCATAATCTTAGTAGCAAGTTTTGCAAGCGGCACACCGATCACCTTTGAAACAAAAGGCACAGTGCGTGATGCGCGCGGATTTACTTCAAGCACATAAAGTTTTTCATCTTTAATAGCGTACTGAATATTCATCAGGCCCAAAAGTTTTAATTCGCGCGCCATTTTACAGGAAGCTTCTCGAATACGATTCAACATATCCTGTGAAAGGGTATATGTAGGAAGCACCATCGCTGAATCACCGGAATGGATCCCCGCCTCTTCAATATGCTCCATAATCCCGCCAATAACAAAATCTTCTCTATCTCCGATCATATCCACATCTACTTCAATTGCATCCTCTAAGAATTTATCGACCAATATCGGATGCTCTCCGGATACAGCCGCAGCTTCTACTATATATCGCTCAAGTGTACTTTCATCATAAACAATTTCCATACCCCGTCCGCCAAGAACATAGGACGGCCTGACTAAAACCGGATAACCGATTTTACGCGCAAGCTCTTTTGCGCCATCAAAATCAAAAGTCGTTCCGCTTTCAGGCTGAAGGAGCCCAAGCTTATCCAAAAGCTGTTTAAACTTTTTTCTGTCCTCTGCGATATCAATACTCTCGGCACTCGTACCTAAAATATTTACTCCGCATTCACGCAAAGGAACACTCAAATTAAGCGGGGTCTGTCCTCCAAATTGCACAATCACCCCTAAAGGATTTTCTTTACGTATAATCTCAAGAACATCTTCTAAAGTTAACGGTTCAAAATAAAGCTTATCCGAAGTATCATAATCAGTAGAAACGGTTTCAGGATTACAATTAACCATTATTGTCTCATACGCCTCTTCTTTGAGCGCAAATGCAGCCTGACAACAGCAATAATCAAATTCAATTCCCTGCCCAATGCGATTTGGCCCGCCGCCTAAAATTATTACTTTTTTATTCTCCATTTTATACCTATAGTTAAATTTTCAACAGGGGTAGGGGACGTTTAAACGTCCCCTACCTTGTGGATAACTTTTTTGGCTTCTTCTACTGCTTCATCAATGGATCCCACTTTAATCACTCCAGGGATATCCCATGAGCCTAAACTAATTACCGGTATGCCAAACTGAAGGCAATAAGCAATTTCTGATAAAGTCCCTGCCTCACCCGGTAATGCTATTACCACATCCGCACTCTTAACTACCAAGGCATTGCGCGCTAACCCCATACCTGTAGGAATAGCAATATCGACAAATTTATTAGCGCTCTTCTTGTCATAGTCTGGAAGAATACCTAAAGTAGTGCCTCCAGCTGATTTAAAGCCCGTACAAACCGCCTCCATTACTCCACCTAATCCGCCACAAACTAATAAATCTACCACTTTAGTCAGTCTTTTGCCTAAATCTATGGCTAATTGCTCCACTTCTGGCGTACACCGTCTTCCTCCAATAACCCCGACAACTTTTTTTAGCATAATCTTAAATATTCTTAGCTGTGAATTCTTCCCTCGCCTAAGCACTCGTAAATTCTGTCGCCGGTCTCGCCTGCGGCGGACGACTCCAGAATTTACTCGTAGGCTTCGGGATGGATTCCCTGCTATTAAATGAGGGGAATCCTACGCGCCTGGTAGGAATTGAACCTACACCACCAGCTTCGGAGGCTGATGCCCTATCCGTTGGGCCACAGGCGCTAAAATAAACTTAACTGTTCTTCGGATTTTTTTGTTTTCTCTTCAGTTTTTAAAAGGCCGACAATCCCGTATTCACCATCATAACCAGGCTTGATATCCACCTGGCCCTTACGCACCTTAAGCACCCCCTGCGCAATATTTTCCGGTAATCCTTTAAGCAGCTCTTTTTCTGTGGCGCGCAAAAGAATATCAAACTCTGTGCCAAATTTTGACAGATATCCCAGATATTCCCGCTCAATTACTACTGATTCTTTACCCACTCCTTTAATATCGGCAATAATTTCGATAAAAGGGATCATACTCTTAAACCTAATTGCATTCTCCGGATTGAATCCTATTGGCCGGTCAGCTAATTGCTCAACCCGATTCATTACTCCTACTGTAACCGGTTTCCTGCATTTAGGGCATACGCCTTTATGTTGGCGCGTTTCTTCCGGTGAAAAGCGAACTCCGCAAAGCCGATGCCCGTCAAAATGGTATTTTCCTTCTTCCGGAAAAAACTCTATCGTATAAAGAAACTTCTTTTTGTCCTTACTCTTTAAAGCATCTCTTATCCCGGCATAACTTAATTCACAATTAAATACATTGGCTTCTCTTCCGATGCGCGTTGGGCCATGGCTATCGGAATTACTTACCAGAGAAAATCTGTCAAGCGCAGAAAGCCGCCAGTTCATTGCCGGATCACTTGATAACCCCGTCTCAAGCGCAAATATCTTTTCTGTCTGCTTGCCAAAACAATCTTCTATTTTATCAAACCCTGACATTGAACCAAAAAGAGAAAACCAGGGAGTCCAGCAATGCGCCGGGATTAACATACAATTTTCATCTGCCTCAAAAACAATGCGCGCTATCTCTTCAGCATCAAGCCCTAATATAGGCCTGCCGTCAGAAGCGAGGTTTCCTCTACGCGAAAGCACTGCATTAATTTTTTCTACAGATTTAAAAGATGGCGCGGTAATAACATTATGGATGCGATAGCAGCGGCCGTTTTTTGAGTAGATACTTGAAACCTCCGCAGTAAGCATAAAATATACCCCTTTATGGATATACAATCCGTTGCCGGCATCCTCAAGATTTCTCTTTAACTCTTCCAGCCACAAATGATGGGTAAAATCTCCTGTCCCCATCAGCGTAACCCCTTTAAGCTTTGCCCATTCAGCAATATGAGGGACATCCATCTGCCGGCTGGTTGCCCGGCTATATTTTGAATGAATATGTAAGTCTGCAATAAATTCCATCTTATCCCTTATATTTCAATTCCCCGTTACAAAAAACATATTTTACCACACCCTTAAGCGTCTTTCCTAAAAAAGATGAGTTTTTTGACTTAGAAACCAAATCTTTTTTATCTACTTTCCACTCAGCACCCGGGTCAACTATCACTAAATCCGCAACACTGCCTTCTTCTATCCCTCTCTTAGGTTTATTTATAATTTTGAATGGATTATAACAAAGTTTTTGCGCTAGCTGCTCCCAACTTAAAACACCAGGGACCACCAGCTCACTGATACTTACACTAAGTAAAGTTTGCAAGCCAATTACCCCAAACTCTGCACGATCAAACTCAATATCTTTTTCATTTTGTGTATGAGGGGCATGGTCTGAAGCAATAACATCAATAGTACCATCCTTAAGGCCATTTTTAATCGCCTCTATGTCAGTTTTACTCCTTAGAGGAGGATTCATCTTCATGTTTGTATCATAACTACACAAATCTTCTTCAGACAAAGAAAAGTAGTGCGGAGCAGTTTCACAAGTAACCTTAACTCCACTCTTTTTTGCCTGAGCAATAATTTCTACTGACTCCTTACAGCTAACATGCGCGATATGAATAGTTGCCCCTTCATTCTGGGCTAATTCTATATCGCGTTTTACTCTCAAATATTCAGATTCCCGAGAAATACCGCGTAACCCCAGCTTTGTGGAGATAATCCCTAAGTTTACTGCTCCGTTATTAGAAAGTATTTTATCTTCACAATGACAGATCACCGGAACATTCAAACTCTTAGCTTTAACAAAGGCCTGACGTAACACCTCTTCATCATCTACGGATGAGCCATCGTCAGTAAAAGCTACGGCTCCTGTCTTTACTAACGCTTCCATATCAACCAGTTCTTTCCCAAGTCTACCCTTTGTAATTGCTGCGGCAATAAAAACATCAGTATTGGCAGTTTCTTTAATGATGCGGGAAAGTAAATTTATAGACTCTAGGTTATCTATTGCAGGAATTGTGTTGGGCATGGCTAAAAGAGAAGTCACCCCACCTCTTAATGCTGCGGAAGTTCCAGAAGCCACTGTTTCTTTATCCTCACGGCCAGGTTCGCGCAAATGCACATGCATATCAAAAATCCCGGGTAAAATAATATAACCTTCAGCATTAATAATTTCATCCGCTTTATCAGTAATATTGGAAGATATACGGATAATCAAACCATCTTCAATAAGAATATCTAATTCCTGTCCCCTCTTAATGAGGATGCGCATCCTGATATTCCTTTCCTTGAGAAACTAAAAACAACACTGCCATACGCACGGCAATACCGTTTGTTACCTGCTCTAAGATCACCGAATTTTTGCCATCGGCAACTTCACTTGAAATTTCAATTCCGCGGTTAATCGGGCCGGGATGCATAATAATAATATCTTTTTTTGCCAGGGCGAGTTTCTCTTCGGTAATACCGAACTTCTGAAAATATTCCAGCTGTTTTGGAAAAGCTTCCTGATTATCGCGCTCAAACTGCATGCGCAGGACATTCACCGCATCTGCATTTCTTATAACTTTATCTAAATCATCACTAACTAACACACCCAGCTTCTCTATTTCTGCCGGGATAAGCATGGCAGGAGCGCAGACTGTAACTTTTGCGCCTAATTTAGTCAGGCCCCAGATATTTGAACGCGCAACACGCGAATGCGCGATATCACCGACGATACAAACATCTAGCCCTTTAATCCGCCCTAGTTTTTCCTTAAGTGTAAACATATCTAGCAGCGCCTGGGTCGGATGTTCATGCCAGCCGTCTCCGCCGTTTACCACGCTGATATTAAGATTACGAGAGAGTATATTAGGAGCGCCGGATGAACCATGCCGGATAACTACAATATCAGCTTTAAGCGCCTCGATATTTTTTCCGGTGTCAATTAAGGTCTCACCCTTTTTAACGCTTGAAGTTTCAACTGCGATATTGATTACGTCTGCGGAAAGTCTTTTGGCAGCTACTTCAAAGGAAACGCGGGTGCGGGTAGATGGTTCATAAAATAGATTGACTACGGTCTTACCACGTAAGGCAGGGACTTTTTTAATTTCGCGAGTGGATACTTCTTTAAAAGAAGCAGCAGTTTCTAAAATAAATTCAATCTCTTCAGCACTTAATTCTTCAAGCCCGAGCAGATCCTTACGCTGCCACTCCATCTTATTAATCCTCGGTTAAAACCACTTCGTCTTTTCCTTCTGATTCAAGCAATCTGACTTCGATCTTTTCGTTCTTTGCCGTAGGAATATTTTTTCCGACATAATCTGCGCGGATAGGCAACTCCCGATGGCCGCGGTCAACTAACACCGCAAGCTGTATAGTTTTGGGCCGGCCAAAATCTATTAATGCATCCAGGGCAGAACGTATCGTTCTCCCGGTATAAAGCACATCATCTACCAGCACAACATCTTTACCTTCCAGGCCAAAATTAATCTCAGTTTTACGCACGATAGGCTGCGATTTAGCAAGCGCTAAGTCATCACGATATAAAGTAATATCTAATATCCCTACGGGAACATCAATATTATCAATATGCTTAATACACTCGGAAAGCCTTTGCGCTAAAAATGCTCCGCGGGTTCTAATCCCAATAAGGCAAAGATTACCAGCGCCCTTATTTTTTTCGATAACCTCATGCGCTATGCGCGTAAGGCTGCGTTGAATTGCTTCTTTATCTAAAATTTTAGCTTTCTCGGGCATAAATAAAAAGACCCAGCCTTATGCATGCTGGGTTTTGCAAAATTTTTTGATTTTTATATTCATATTTTTTACCTTGCCGGTTTCTCAAGAACCAGCTTAAAGGTTAAGTTGATTTGATTAAATATACCCGAAAATACTCGGTTTGTCAAGGCTAAATTACTACTTGATGTGGGAATGATACCATACATCGTTACCCCCTACCCTATGAGGGAAAATTAACAAAGCTTCTTTGTATTAGCGGGGCCTGCCTGCTAAAAGTCACAAAACGCTTTATGTAACTGCCATAAAAATCAAGAGTTACAAATAAAATACTTACGCAAAAAATAGAACCGTCCCTTTTATTCTATAGTTTTTGCTTAAAAACTACCGAAGCGTCCCCTAGTTTCATCCCCTAGTTTCAAAGCTTCAAGCAATTTTTAATGAAAATTTTAAACTATTTAATACCTGCATAACAGTTGAAAGCTTGGGATCAGCGTGTTCAGAAAGCGCCCGGTATAGATTTTCCCGGTTAAGCCCGGTCTCTCTAGAAAGCTTACTGAAACCACCGTGCACCCTGGCTGCAACAGAAAGCGCCGAAAGAAACGCTTTTTCATCACCGTCTTTTTGGTATTCCTCAAGAGCAACTTTAATATAGCTCTTTAGCTCTTGCGGATACTTTTTATAATGCTCAATCTGCGCTTCATCAAATGTTCTAAATTTTCTTTTGCTCATGATAATCCCTCCAGTAATCCAATGCCTTTTTTATGTCTTTATCTTGCGAGCTCTTGACTCCACCCATAAGCAATACCACCAGCGTATGCCCATCTTCACCGCAGTAAAGCCTATACCCTTTGCCAAAATCCAAACGTAATTCTACAATTCCTTGGAAACGCTTATGGTTGCCGTAATTACCCTGTTTAATCCTGTCTATACGTGTTTCAATGCGATGCCGCGTAATTTTATCACGCAAAGAAAATAACCAATCGACAAAAGGTTCTTTATTACCATGCGTTTTATAAACTATAACTGTCTTTCCCATCATCTGCTATAAGTGTAGCTTATAAGCTACATATTGTCAAGTCATTTATAGGTTATTTAAATTATTACTACAAACTCTCCCCTTGGCTTATGTTCTTTGAAATGCTTATAAAGCTCTTTTGCGCTTCCTCTCTTTACTTCCTCAAATTTCTTCGTAACCTCACGCACTAAAACCACTTCTTTCTCTAAAAAAACTTCCTGGATCGCCTCAAGCGTGGCCAAAATCCGGTGGCAAGATTCATAAAAAACTATTGTTGAGCCGATTTCAGCCAAAACTTTTAAACGATTACGCTTACTGCCTGATTTTGGCGGTAGAAATCCGGCAAAATAAAAATTATAGGCAGGTTTTCCGGATAAAACCAAAGCCGCAACCAAAGCCGTAGCGCCAGGGATTACTGTAACCTCGATATTGTTCTGTAAAGCAAGATTGATTAACTGATACCCAGGGTCTAGCACCCCGGGAGTCCCGGCATCAGAAACAAGCGCAACGCTTTTGCCTTCTTTAAGCAGGCCTAAAAGATACCCTTCTTTTTGCAGGCGATTATGTTGAAAATAACTTGTGGTGTGGGCAGATATCTGGTAATGGTCAAGCAGGATTTTTGTATGGCGCGTATCTTCGCAGGCAATCAAATCTACGGATTTTAAAACTTCAATTGCGCGCAGGGTGATATCTTTGAGATTGCCGATGGGAGTAGAAACTATGTATAACATTTATAGATTCGTCATTGCGAGCCCAGAATGGGCGAAGCAATCTATTCTTTGTGATTGCTTCGTCGCTATCGCTCCTCGCAATGACATCATTCTACAGTTACCGACTTAGCTAAATTTCTCGGCTGATCAACGTCGCAACCACGCTTTACCGCAATATGATATGCTAATAATTGTAACGGCAGAGCAACGATAAGAGGAGAGAAAAACTCATTTACTTTAGGCAGGTATATTACTTCCCGGGTTAAAGCTTTAATTTTCTCATCACCTTCGGTTGCAATAGCAATAATTTTGCCACGGCGGGAATGAATCTCCTGAATATTAGAAAACATCTTTTCATAAACTTTGGATTCTACGGCTACACAAACCACAGCCCGATATTCATCAATAAGGGCAATTGGGCCATGCTTCATCTCTCCTGCGGCATAACCTTCAGCCGGAATATAGGAAATTTCTTTTAATTTTAATGCGCCTTCAAGGGCAGAGGGATAATTAATCTGCCGGCCCAAAAATAGAAAAGATCCAAGATGCGAATGCCGACGCGAAAGTGTGCGAATTCCATTCTGATTTTTAAGTACTACTTCTATCAAATGCGGCAACTTTTGCAACTCTTGAGTATATTTTTTTATATCCTTACAGGAAAGCGATTTTTTAATCCCTGCTAAATATAAAGCAAAAAGATAAAACCCCGCTAATTGCGCAGTATAAGCTTTAGTAGAAGCCACCCCGATTTCTGGCCCGGCATGCGTATATATAACCCCATCACTTTCCCGGGTTAAACTTGAACCGAGAACATTACAAATAGTTAAAGTTTTTGCACCTAGCCGTTTTGCTTCTCTGACTGCTGCTAAGGTGTCTGCGGTTTCACCGGATTGACTTACGGAAATTACTAAACTATCCCTATCAACAAGCAATTTACGATAACGGAATTCACTTGATACATCTACTATCACCGGCAAAGACAGGATTTCTTCAAATATATATTTACCACATAAACCTGCATGATAGGCTGTGCCACAGGCAACAATGACGATATTTTTAACTTTTAAAAAATCTCTTTCTTTAAGTTTAAGCTCGTCAAAATGTATCTGGCATGTATTCTTTTCTAAGCGCTGAATCAAAATATCCTTTAAAATTTTAGGCTGTTCATTGATCTCTTTGATCATAAAATGCGGAAAGCCTTGTTTTTGCGCCTGGGACACATCCCAGGTAATTTTTACAGTAGCACGTTTGATATTTTTCCCGGAAAGATCAGTAATCTTTACGCTATCCTTAGACAAAACTGCCATTTCTCCGTCGTTAAGATAGATAACGTCTTTAGCAAAATCAAGCAATGCCGGCACATCGGATGCCAGGTAATTTTCCCCTTTACCTATCCCAATAACTAAAGGGCTCCCCATCTTAGCGCAAATCAATTTATCCGGCTCTGCTTTCGAAATTACTCCTAATGCAAAAGAACCGGTGAGTTTTTTTAATGTTTTACGTACCGCCTCTTCAAGAGATGAAGAATTTTTTAAATAATCTTCGATTAAGTGAGAGATTACTTCTGTATCGGTTTGGCTGCGGAATTTATGTCCTTTATGCAAAAGCTGATCTTTAAGCAAAGCGTAATTTTCAATAATCCCGTTATGGACTATGGCTAACTTTCCGCTGCAATCTGTATGCGGATGAGCATTAACCTGATTTGGAGCTCCGTGGGTCGCCCATCTTGTGTGCGCGATACCTAGGCTGCCTAAAAGAGAAGATTTCTGCAGAATTCTTTCAAGTGCGCTGATCTTACCTTGCGCTTTATGCACTAAGATTTTATTTCCACCGCGAGAAACCACAGCCATTCCGCTTGAATCATAACCGCGGTATTCAAGCCGCTTCAGCCCGCTTAATAAAATCGGCTGTGCTTCTTTATTGCCTATATATCCGACTATTCCGCACATTTTAATCCTTTTCCTAACCTACATTGAATATGACAATTATAAACCGTTACTTTAATTTTGCCAATAAGGAAGATTTTGTAATTTTAAATCAAAGAATAATGACAGTTCGCTACATTCTTTCCCACAGCTCCCAATTGCTTGGAATTAGAAATAACCAATCCGTGAACATCTTTAATACGCGAAATCCCCAGCCACTTTATTAATGGGCTTACGCGGCCATAATCAATGGTTGAAGACAGTTTTATTTCGATAGGATAAATTGTCTTACTGGTCTCAATCAAAAGATCTACCTCTAACCCGTCAGTACTGCGGTAATAATAGAGTGAACATGGATCAACAAAAGCAGAAAATCGCTTATAGAATTGAGAAACGCAAGCCGTTTCAAAAAGCGCTCCGCCCATAGGGCCATCAAGCGCATGGATTTCATCCTGGAGCCCGACAAGATAGGAAACAAGGCCGGTATCGATAAAATAACATTTTGGGGCCTTAATAAGCCTTTTGCCGAAATTTCTATGATACGGCATCAGAAAAAAAATAAGCCCGCTTGCTTCTAAAAGAGTAAGCCATGATTTTATTGTAGGCACCGAAACGCCTATATCTCGCGAAAGTGTCGAACAATTAAGTTCCTGGGCAGTGCGCGAGGCTAAAAGTTTTACAAAGCGCTCAAAATCGTGCAGATTTGACTGCTTGATATACCCACGAACATCCCGATCAATATAAGTCTGTAAGTAGCTAGAAAACCAGAGCTTTCGGGATATGCTTTTGTTCAAAGCAACCTCAGGATACCCGCCATCCAAAATCCACCTGCCAAGAGGAATAATTTTCTTCGGTAATTTTTTAGCATGAACAAGGTTATTTATAAAGCTACTTGCCTCACTCAAATTAAATCGCGCAGTCTTTTGCAACTCTTCTAAAGAAAATGGGAACAGGTGTAAAATGGCAATGCGGCCAGCCAAGGTTTCGCTTATACCTTTCATTAATGCCCACTGTTGAGAGCCGGTTAAGACCCACTGTCCCGGATTTTTATTTCGTTCAATATTAGCTTTGATATAAGACAAAAGTCCTGGGGCATTCTGGATTTCATCAATAATTACAGGAGGCGGATATTTTTCTAAGAAACCACGCGGGTCTTCGATGGCAAGCGAACGCAGGTCTATCTCATCTAGAAGTACATAATTATACCCTTTGAGAAACGATTTTGACAATGTCGTTTTACCAGAGCGGCGCGGTCCGCCGATAAAAACAGCAGGAAATGATTTTACGGCATCCTTTAATGTTTTTTCTAACAGGCGTTTTATATACATAATTGATATTTTAAAGTATAACTTTAAATTGTCAAGATATTTTTGCGCAGTCAGCGCACACCGGCGCACATTTGCGCAATAAACTTTCTATACTGAGTTATTAGAAGAATTAAGCTTTACTCCATAATGCGGAGAGATGGAAAATGTTCCTTCAAATACAGGTTTTTTGGGGGCTTGGGTATGGCTTCCGGTTTCAAGAAGCACCAGAAACTCTTTTAAAGCAGGTTCTGTAGGCACTGCCAGGTCTTCTTCCATCCTTAGAAGCTGGCTTATACAGCTAAAGATCTCTTCTATGCTATCTTTGGGCTTATTCTTATCTATGCTGACTTGTAGATATTTACTTATTTCAAGCGGACAGGTGATCTTCCCACTAGACATCATTTCCTTAATATTGCTCCATTCCATATTAAGCTGATTTATATATTCTTCCTGTGAAGGGACTGTCCCCGCTGGGAACATTCCTTGATTTTCTAAGGGGACTGTCCCTAAAGGCAACTCGCGCAGGTCGATGCCGGAAACTTTTTTATTTGCTTCTTGCGCGGGGGAAGTAGGCAATTTGAGCCCATCCGCATTTCCGTAATAAACACTCTCACCTGTGCCGCTATAACCAAATCTTTGTTTTCCCGTTTTTTGACTTTCTGTTAGTGGAAATTCATGAGGTTTATAACCTTCTCTCCAGATATTATGAGGTTTGCCTGCATCAAATGCATCTGAAATTACCACTGCCTTATTATTTATCGCGGGATTAAGCAGATTCTGATTAAGGTTATTTATAAATCCTTTCTTATTATAACCGACTTCCTCTGGTTTTGCTGTGCCTAACATTTCCCCGGGGTTCCACATTCCCATTGGTGCTTTTATCAGCAGTGTTTGAAATTTGAGGTTCTGCATAAAATTACGGAAAGCTAAATTATTTCTGTAGCTTTTTTCTAAAGCATCCAGTATGTCATTAGAAAACTTCCCAGCAAATTTCACATCTTTTTTAATATTTAATATTTTCTCCTGAATTACACCTTCTGTATTTAAATATCCGTTATTTTTCAGAGCGGCCTCAAAACTATTTATTTCTTCTTGGGATAAACCTTTATCTTTAAATAAGCTTCCAACAAAAACTCCGTCATACACATTATGTGAAATATACCAATATTGTTTTTCTTTACCGTTTTCGTCGGTGAACTTAATCATGGCATTAGCATAACTCATATCTTTAATACTACCATCTGCCCAGCGTAGGCTACCATCTTCATTAATATCAAAATAATTTATCCCTTTTATATCTGCGTTTAAAAAAGAAACTAGCCTAGCAACAATTAATCCTACTCCTTGGCCTTTTCCTTCTTTATTATCCACATAACTCTTGGGTAAATAATCAACCGAGGAAAACTGAATACCTACTTTTTCATCGGAACTACTGTTTTTTAAGAAATCCTCCAGCTGCTCCAAAGGACCAAATTCTTCATATCCTATAGATATAACATCAGTCACTTCTTTTGATATTCCAAAACCTGCCAGAGGATCAAACCCTCCGAAAGGATAAAGCACAGCGCCTCCGGTTACTCCCGCTTCTTCTCCGATCTTAGCAAGCATGGAGGTATATTGAGCAAAAGTAATCTCACCGCTATTCTTTAATTTTTCAAGCGCTTGAATTCTATCTTTATCGTTTACCAATAAAGACTCAATTGAGCTCTTTACGGCTTCATCTAATTGATTTTTTGCTAAAGAGACAGTTGGCTTAGACGCTTCAAGAAGCATGTTAAATCTTGTGTTTTTATCATTTGATTCTAATTTAACCGTTTTAAACATTTTTTGCAGAGAACTTTTAATGTTTCCAACAGCGCTTTGTTTATTTACAGGCATATCAAAAACAATAACCCCTTTCTCGGAAAGAGTTTCGGATAAACTTCCTATATGTTGCAAAAATTCATTTTGGCTAGATACTGTATCGGATAGCGGAAAATGTAAAACGTCTTTGCTATAACCTAACTCTATTTTATCGTCTTTTATAATACTCTTGATCGCTGAAGGTAAATTTTCTGCTGTATCTAAAATAAATGTAATATTGTCCGAAATAATCTCTGTGCTAGCGTCGTATGTATCACCGGTAGCAATAATCTGAATATTAGTTATACCTTCTTTTGCTAGTTTTTCTACCAGCTCTCTAGCAGCCCTTAAGTTACCCGCGCCCCACTCGAGAACATAGAGCTTTTCATTTATTTTTGACTTTGCTTGAGCCAAACTGCGTATGTACTCATATAACGGTTTGCCAAGAATGCCTTTGAATGCCGAATTTATTTCTTCAAGACTAGTATCAATAATCCCAAACTGATGCTCTTCAGTGCGCGGATCAATTATTACGCCTCCGTTACCATCATTAATTAACCTTGCCCCGGCAACCAGCTCAAGCTGCTCATCCTTTGTCAAAGTCCGATTAAATTTTATCCGTTCCATATTATCTATGGCTTTCTGACTGGGCTTTTTAAGCGAAACCTCATATTTTTCAAGAATGCTTCTTGCTTTTCTCAGCTCGTCATTATTGGAAACAATCACGAAGCCATCTACAAGTTTCTTTATTTCCCACTGGAGAAAACCTTTACTTTGCAGTTCTGTTATAAACCCATAGAAATTATCTTCAGGATCTTGTAAATAATTTCTTGCCTTTATTACTGCACCAAACGTAGAATCAGTAATGGCATACCCTAATACTTTTTCAGTTTTATCCCTATCCGAAAGTTCTGTAATCAAACCGCGCAAATCACCCTGGTATTGATCGCCTCTGATATTATCATGGCTTCGGGCAGATAATTCCTTGTTTTCATGATCCAAGGCTTCTTTGATCTGTTCGTCATTGCCTTTTGCTATAATATCTTCGCGAATAAACGGCATTCCTTGAACAGCAATACCATAAATCCTGTTATTTATTGATGACTCGTCCCTGACGATCACTTGAAATTCGATTTCTATGCCTAATTGTTTCTTTGAAACTGATACTTTTATTTGTTCTCTTTCGTTTAACTTCCTTGTATGAAAAACAATATCTCTTGGGTTATTTCTTCCTTCAATCAAGAACTCTTCTTCAACAACACCTTCTTTGGTTGGAATCCTTGTGGCATTATGAAGGGTTAGCGTTCCATCTGTGGCTAATGTAGCAGATTCATAATCCCAGCGGCCCATAGTGCCGGAGCCTTCGGCAACTAACAATGCTGTGCTTTTGACTATTGCGTTAATATTGCCCTCTCCTTTTCCGGAGTTAAGTATCAATACTAATTCTATCTGCGCTCCCGGTTCTCCGGAAGAGTAAAAAAAGCCCCCTTTAATACGCAAATCCCAACTTTTTCCTATACCAAAATCCGCAATGAACAAATCTCCTTTAAGACGATTGAGTAATTCTACGACGTTCTCCAACTTCTGTGGTTTATGGCCAACTATAATCTTGTCAACACCCAACTGCCCCAAAAGTCTTTTCAGGCCTTCTTTATCTAACTGCTCGAGCCCAATCTCTCCCATGCCCAAAAGAATAGAACTATCTTCACTTAAAAGATAATCGTATGCTTTGTTTTTTAATTCTTTATCATCTCCTTTGATTGCTTCCTGTAATGCAATTAATCCATCCAATCCGTTTTTGCCTTCAAATTCTAAAGTAAGATTACCCTTAGGATCAACTGGTAATCCAGCATGTACAAAAAATACTTTCTCCCCATCAATATCTTCTATATTATAAAGATTGAATTGCTGGCGCACATTTTCAAATAATGTTTTTAATTTATTACTTGAACGTATATTTGCTATCAACGCCTTTTCTAACCTTATCACTTCCTTTTCAGCTTCGGAGCCCTGAGAATAGCCTTTGGTAAATTGCGCATACACCCAATCATCAAACAATTCCTTCCCAGAATCGTCCAATTGACTATTTATAAGCCCGCCGAGCTGGCTCTGCAGCAACCAATCCACGTCGTCTTTGAAGCCTAACACCAACGCCTCGGCTTTTAGGTCATGGCCGCCGTATAGCAATGTCATCTTCCTTGTTTCGCTTCCTTTTAGCAATTGCTGCAATACTTCGTAATCATTTTCTCCTCCGGCAAAATCGCCGATAAAAATAATTCTTTTTACATTCCCTGCATTGCCAAGCAATTGTTTTAATGCATCTATGTCTCCGTGTATATCTGAAAATACCGCTACAGAATTATGCGCTTCAATTAAGGCAGCCTCATTTTCTGGCTCGAAGTTAAAAATCACCCATTTCCCGTCACTATCTTTAAAATTAACGGCTTTTATTACATCGCTTCCTCGCGTAGGAGGAAGAAAAGTTTTCATAAATCGGCCTAACTCAGCATCTGCGCCCTGCAGCGTAGCAATTTTATTCCCATAATCATCATATTTAATACTAACGACTCCGGATTTTTCACGGTCATTAATTTCGTTCTCTAGGATTTCAGCGGGGGTACTGCCCTGCTTAAGACTGTATTTGTTCAAAAAATTATCCGCACGGCCTAGTTTCTTTACGGATATTTCCCGTGTTTTCAGAAGCGCATCACTTCTTGAAGGCGCCACTGTTTCGGAGGCCACGGCTTCATACGGGTTTTCTTGAAACACCTCATCCAATGTTTTTTGGCCTTCAGGAGGTAGGTTATTTTTATTTTCTTCTAAGTATTTCCTGCCATCTTCGGCTTTTAGAATACCGCGGAATATTGTCTCAAGCTCAAAGCCGCCTATTCTGGCAAAAGACCCGATCCATTCATTAAAAGGCCTTACTGTTCCCCGATACATACCCGTATCTATGATTTTTACCTGCAACCCGTCATTATCTTTAAAAACGACAAAATTACCGGCATGGGGATCCCTGATGCCGCCTTTTGTCTTTTGACAAAAACTAAAGTATGTTTCCACTACTTTTTCCTCTATTACGCGTAATTCACTTTCTTTACTTTCTAATTCCCCGCGCAGCTCTTCGAGATTCTTTCCTTCTATGTATTCTTCGCTCCAGGCCCTTTTATTTTTATTGACTGCGAAAAGCATCGGCACAAAATCCGGGACACGGTTATTCAAATCGAACAAAATATCCGCGCTGTCTTCTGTCCCAGACAATTTAGGATTTGGAACCTTAAGCACAAAAGAAACTGCTCGTTGATTTATGTCGATAGCGGTTATTTTAAAAACTTCATTTTGCAGCACTTTTTTGTTTATTTTTTCTACAGAAATACTTCTGACATTATCTATATCAAACTCTTCTATTCCCGGGATATTCCCTAAAGTTTTTTTCAAAAAATTATTTGTAGAAATAACCTCTGCTATCTCTTCGCGGGTTTCTTCCAAAAACCTGGAACTCAACAATTCTCCTTCAACCCAATCAATAACGGGCATTTTATCAGCTGATACGGACGAGCCAACTTGCGCTTCCGCGGAAACGCCAAGAGGCGTAGCAACCTCTATCGCAGGAGCAGTTTTTTTCATAATCGTAACTTTTGCTAAGTCATCCGTATAAATCTCACCGCCCAATTCTTTGATAAGCTTGTGATTCTCATCTTTAAATGCCTCGGGCTCGATAACATCAAAAATGAATTTACCGCCGGGCCCTAAAATTCCCAAGATATTCGGGATTGCCTGCTCTATTTCTAATTTAGTCAAATAACCCATAACCGATTTTGCATAGATTAAATCAAACTCTTTTTTGGAAAAATTATTCATAAATTCCGGGTCGCTTATATCTGCTTCATACAAACTCTTTCTTTCTTCGGCTGTAATTACAACATCTACTCCGTAAACATCTATCTTTTCTCCATATTTTTCCGCTAATTCTTTACGCGCATTACCTGTAGGGCCGCATCCTAAATCTAGGACTTTCGCTCTCCCCTTATTTTTCAAGAGGGATTTTATCAGCCTGAATACCTTCAAATATTGGTTTATCTCTTTTACGCCTCTTTTTACCGAGTCATCCGAAGCAACAATCTGCGCTATACGAAACAACTCCTTTTTTTCACTGATTGTCAACGGGCCATACCTCTCTAAAACTTCTTTTATCTCAAGTATCGAAGGAAAAACTGAAAACGAAGTTAAATTGACCATTGCGTTATCACCGATACTTTCATTTACGATATTTAAGGCGTTCTCCGCTATCTTATTTTTCAAATCCAAAGATAAATCAGGAATTTCAACATTTTTACCTTTTCTGTTCAACTCCTCTTGCTTCTTAGCCCTATTAATCTCCCAAAAAATTCTAAACAGGACAGTATGCTCCTCTTTACTAATACCACTTTCCTTTTTATATACCTGCTGCAGCATCTCGTAACTACCTAATTCTTTAGAAACAATGTTATGTGGCACCAATATTCCTTCTGCAATAGCTCCATTACCTTCGACAATCACTTTCTGCGCGGGGGCGGCAGGCGATTGGGCTCCTAATAACTCAGCAATTTTATCCTTTACTGGCTGCCTGGCTTTGCTGGCGATCGTTGAGAGCCAAGCCTCATTACCTTCTTTTTTTAAGGCTTGGAATAAATCTTCAGGGATCCAATGTTCGGAACGTAACTGCTCAAGGCCAGCAAGTAATTGATCATCGGGTAATCCTGCCTCAAGTAAAACCATCCCTTCCTGGTAACGCTCGGTAATTAAGCTTAATGCGGTAATGATATTTTTATCTTTCTCATTATTAGCCGTAGTGATCTGTACCGCTTTTGAGACGTCAGAGGCGATTTCTTCGTTGCTAATTGAATTTAACATTTTAATTATTGCTTCGGAATTCACTGCTCTGTTGGTTGTTTTATCTGCCTTCTGCGCGGGGGCGGCAGGCGTAAGTTTTGCTCGGGAAGATATTTTTTCTTTTAACGCTAACAAAATCTGTTCTAACTTACCCTCGTCAATCTGGGCATTTTCAATGACTTCCGATGCTGTGCCATTAGGGTTGATTGGACTCCCCTCTGCCATTTCTACATTACCAACATCAATTCCTAATATTCGCACAGATACTTTTTCAAAACCTACACCCGCTATAGGAGATTCAAGATACTCGTAAAATGCTATATTCGTTATACCTAATTCTTTTGCAAATTTTTCTATCACATATGATGCATAAGAAGCAGAGGCATTGCCATATTGATTTGACCGATGACCAGCAGCATAATTTTCTTGAATTCCAGACAATAGTTTTTGCACATCTTTCTTTCTCTCTTCCGGATCATTCAGTCTCAAAAACGCTTCTTCTCTTTTCTTCTGCGCGGGGGCGGGGGACGGCGCTTCATTTAATTTTTTCTGAAGATTCTGCACCATTTCAACCGCATAAGGCAAATCGCTAGCGATATCTTCCATCGCATCTATTTTATATTTTTCTTCAAATTTCGAATACGCATCGTCTATATCCGGGTTATTTATGTCAACCTGAAGCTCATCCATATATCCTTGAACTTCGTTTAATTTTGCCTTGGCTTCTTCCATTCTGCCTCCATCAATCAACTTTCCTACTTCGAATAATTGCTGGGTAAACCATCCGCCACCCCAGCCAGTGGTGTTATCAATACTATCCTCGTTGCGGATTAAGTCAGGCTCATTTGGCGTTTGAAAACTGGAAAGCAGCCAATTTAGGCGGCTAAAATTATCGGCTGGTATTGTCTGTAGATAAGACGCGACCCACTCATTGGCTTTCACTACTGCTTCTTCGTGGCTAGCTCCTTCTTCTTTAACAATTAGATCGGCTTTTGCTTTTATGATCGCATCTATCAATGGTTTGTAGCCTTTTAAAATATTCTCGGCTTCTACATACACCCCTTCTTCTATCTTTTCTCTAAGTTCGGTGTCGTCCAGCGTCTCTAACGCGGCTTTTATGCTAAAGATCGATTTGTCTGATTTATACCAATTAGTGTAAAAATTAAACCATTGCGAGATATCTTTATCCTTGATCCAATTCCCATCAGCAATTTTGGAAATCATCTCATTCTGGAAGTTGAATAAAACAATACTTGCCATATGTTTTATCAATGCCGCAGTTAATTTTTCCCGATTACCAGCACCGTCATTAATTTTTTCGATCAGTTTTTTGGCTTTTTTCTGATTTTCTGCCTGATTATTCCGCAACTCATCTTCCGCATACCCATGGAAAAACCGGTGTTGAACCTCGTGTATTTCAGTGCTACCATTTCTTTCGCCAAAAAGAATACGATTTTCAAAAGTTACCAATCCATCCAAACTTATCCCGCCTACTTTTTTACCATAAAAAGAGCTATATACTCCGCCGCTATCTTGATAGATTAATTTTTCTTGAAACAGAAAATTATTGTATTCATCACTAGAAAAACTTCCTTTTTTCTGAAGGTAGCGCGCATGTCCGTATGAGTTTGAATCCAAAATTATATGGATCGTATCGGCATAAAATGAAAGCTCAAAGGATTCCGGTAAAAAACCCAGCATTTCTTGGACTAATTTTCCTTTTTCATAATCTGTCAGAAGTTCTGTTTTAGAATAATTTTGCCCTTGCTTAATACCGGCCTGATCGGCCATTTCATTGATCTTTTGTATCTTTTCTCTATCCCTGAGGTATTTAAAGACGCCTATGCGGAATCGGACACGAGCTGTTAAACTCAAACCCTCCAGATCTTTTTCAATAAAAGCCATTAGATCATCGTAGCCCATATCCGGATTTTTGCTTAATTGTTCCTTTAGTTTGACGATAAGGCCGGTTATTTGTTTTCCCATATCCAGATAACGGCTGATCTTTTCGTCTTTGGTTTTTAGCGGCTCGCTGGCTTGTTTCTCACCTAAAAAGATGAGCCATTTTTTAAATGCCGTTGTTAATTGCGTTTTGTATATTTCATCATTGATGTCGGATGAAAGCGGGGCTAAAAGCCCCTCTGTTACTATTTTATCAATTGCTTTGATTGTTTCCGGCTGAGATTGCAATGTTACCGAAGCTTTTTCTCCGATAGAGATCAAAGCCTCTAAAATTGTGGTGCTGACTTTGTTATTTTTTACTTGGCCATTTAATTCGTTAATTAATATATTCAGGCACTGCTCAGACCCAATATACCCGAGTAAGGCAATAGCAGATACAATTGTTACCTTACTATTGATATTGGCTTCTAATATCCGGACTAGCTGCTCTTCTTTTGATTTATTTTTTTCGAAATACGCATAAAGCTTGCCCATTCGCCCCAATTGCTCCAGCCCTGCCAATGCTTCGCTCGCAATTTCGGAGTTAGAATCGGCTGCCGCATTTATCAAAAAACCGATGCTTTCATCGTTACCTCTTTTACCCAATGCCGGGATAACAGCTTTTTTTATTTCAAGCCCGTGGTTATTATATAAATCGGCCAAAGCACTATCATCTGCCTCCGTAGCTGTTTGTTCGATTATTCGCCTTACCGCAAAATCTGACATACCTGATAGACCTTTTTTTATAAAATTAACGGTTGAATCAAAGAGGATTTTTCTTAACTCGGGTTCTTTTTTCAGTGCTTGCTCTAAAACGGAAAACTGTGCCCAGCCAATGGCCTCAACGATATTTATCTTGTTTGCGTCGGAAATCCCAGTTTTCAATGCTTTAATCATTGTAGAAATAGCTTCGGGATCATTTATATTTTTTAATATCTGGCAAATTTCATGGTTATCTTCTTGTTTTAGGAGTTCTTTTGAAAGATAAGGGATCGCCTTTACCCCTATTTTCTCAATATCGCCAGAAACTGCTTGGCTTAGGTAATAATCGTCATACCCGATCCGCTTGAGCTCTCCTAATAAATATGGCACTGCAGATGCATCTTCAATATCGCCCAATATTTCATAAATCAATTTATTGCGTATTCCGCCTTTGATTAAAAATGGAACGCAGGCAGTTCCAACTTCTTTCATAGAAAGCGCTACTGCTCTGCCTAAAGCATTGTCCCCACCCCTTCTAGTATATAAACCCCAAAGCGTCTTTGCGGTTTGCTCTGAACGTCCTGCGCCAAGCAAGCTAATCATATTCAGCTGTAAATTCTGGTCGTCAGTAGCTGTATTCAATATCTTTTCTATTACGCTTAGCAGGCGGTTTTCTAATAAGCTATCTTCCTCAAAAATTTGCCTTATTTTGTCTTTAACGTCGTATGGAAGAGAGTTGACTATCATACGGACATCTTCCGTTGGATTTTCCTCGCCTTTTTTATCAGCTGCTGTTTCAAGAAGCTCCAATACTTTTATCAGTCCCACTTTACCTCCCAAAGACAACATAGTGTTCGCCACTAAAAGTTTGGTCTGACTGTCAGAAGCTTTGAGACTATTTAATAGCGGCAAAAAGCTTTCATCTTTTAATTGCTCTATCGCATAGAGTATATTTCTCTTAGGGCCTTGTTTGGTTAATAAAGCCTTCACCTGAGGACTGGCTACTTTTCCTATCCTGCCAATGCCTTTGGCAGCAAAACCGCCTAATTCAAAGGTATCGGGATTCTCAGTCAAAATTGTTATTAGAGTATTTAGCGCCGCTTCATCGTCAAAGTTACTTAGAACTCCGAGAGCTATCTTTTTTTCTTCTTTATTTTCACTTTTTGTCACAATGTCTAATAAAAACGGCGTTAATGCTTTGCCTAACATAATCAAGTCCTGCTCAAGCTGATATTTTTCTTGCCATTTATCAAAACTCATGCCTATCGCTAAAATTTTATCTATTGTTTGCCTAGCGATTTTTTGTGCATCTTCTTCGGTCATAACAGCTAGCTGACCCGCAGGCGGCCAGGCTTCTTCTTCCTTGCCTATCCTAATGAATCCGCTTTCATCTTTAATAACTCCAAGCAATGATTTCTTGATCCGTGAAAAAATACCGTCTTTTGCGCCATTTACGGGATCAACCACAGGGCTTGGTATCTCCGGATTTGTTGCTATTATTGTTAGGTTTGCAACCGGCATCACAATCCCCCCCGAAAAATACTGCCGGATCACCTGGGAATAATCAGCAGTATTGATGATCTCCTGAACATTGTATTCACCTTTTTGGGTAGATTTCAGGTAATCTTTAAAATATTTGGTCTTTGACCAGGGTTTTTCTGAAGTAAGGCCGGTAAGATTGCGGGTGTTGATACGTTGAGAGTATTGATTCTCTTTGCCGTTAAATTTTTTCTTAAACCATTGGGCTAAAATTAACGAGTAGTAAACCTGCCGTAAATTAGCGTATCTTTTCGCGGTATTGATCTCTTTAGTCAGGCGTGGAATAAAAAGCTGATTATAAAGATCGCGGGAATATTCATTTAAAGCCTGCTGGCGCGGGTCAGAAAAAGTGTACTGGACTTTACCTTTAAAATAATCCTCTTCAAGTAAAACTTTAAGTGTTGCCTTATACACGTAGGCACTTCCACCTGCCTGGCGTAGTATAACTTCATCCGGAACTATCCAGACACGGGTGACTGCAGGCAAAGAGTTGACTGCTTCATTACCGTAGATTTCAGCACTTTTCTTATAAAGACTCTGCCAATAGGTTTTACCGTCTTTGGTCTTAGGAGAAGTAGCAAGAGCCGCGTCTTTTTTGAGCTGTAAGTCTGCTTCAAGCAAGACTCTGCCTAGGTCTGTTTGAGCTAGATACGGATCAATGATCCTCTCTTCGCCATCCGGCCTTAGGTTAACCCAGAAGGATTCGTTAGGTAGAGTTAAGCCGATGAGGAAGTAGTTGTGGATTTTGGTGGTTTCGGATTTAAGCTGTTCTTTAGGGACAGTCCCGCTCGCTTCGCTCGGGGACAGTCCCTTCATAGCCGAGGACAGTCCCTTCATAAAATCGCCTTGGTCTAACCAAAGCTCAAGATTATCTTTAACTTGATCATAAGAGATAGAGCGTAAGTGGATTGGCCGGAATTTGTCTTGCGGAAGCAGAGTACTTAAGGCAGGAAAACTCCCAGGAGTAATAACCTGGGAAAACCCGCTTTGCTGAAATAGCAAAGAAAAAATTATAAGAAAACTTGTTAATTTTCGCAGCATCCGTGGCTTATGCTTATGATAAAGACTTAATAAATACTTTGTAAAACAATTATATAATATAATTATATAATTATCAATGAGTTTTTAGGCTAAAAAGAAAGGGGTTTCTTTTAGGGAAATACAGGAAAGGTTGTTTATCCCTTGCCTAAGCGCTCCTAAATTTTGTCGCCAGTCTCGCCTTCGGCGGACGGCTCCAAAATTTAGTCGCAGGCTGCGGGACGAATTTCACAACAGTAAATAAGGTGAAATTCAGTGACCCCGACGGGATTTGAACCCGTGCCGAGAGCTTGAAAAGCTCTTGTCCTGACCGGGCTAGACGACGGGGTCTAAGCATACTAATAATTTCTTAAATTTACTATTACCTTTGTAACTCTTTATTTCGTTTTCTCGTTTAAGAGCATCGCTTTTTATGTTAAATTCTTCTTTATAAATCACTCTGAACGGGCCTTTATTTTTAGTAGAACTAACGCAATTTTTATTATGCTGCTCTAATCTCAAGCCTATATTACTGCAACTGCCTATGTAATGCCTACCTTCTGCGTTTTCTAAAATATATGTATAAAACATCCCTTGTTATAATCTTCCACCGATCCAGGCTTCCCGCCAAGGAATTTAACCTAGGGCGGGATCCCGCCTTAATCTTCCTCGCTTGGCGGGAAGACGACGGGGTCTAAGCATACTAATAATTTCTTAAATTTACTATTACCTTTGTA